>Ga0172379_10007484_pt1 | contig 14172 bp, 11 predicted proteins | sample GrowelOW334metaG_FD_119756 | JGI IMG/M metagenome (GOLD analysis project Ga0172379, IMG submission 119756) | Groundwater microbial communities from an aquifer near a municipal landfill in Southern Ontario, Canada - Groundwater well OW334 metaG | ecosystem: Environmental > Aquatic > Deep... | reverse complement strand
GGATAAGAAGCTCCAAAACCCAAGCTCCAAGCTCCAGCGCGCTTCAGGTTTGGAGTTTGGGAATCTGGCGTGGGCGCATCTCGGTTTCTGGCAGGGAGTCAGCCCGGGAGGGCTGCCACATGAATAGCCGTGGGTGAAACCCACGGTCAGAATCCGCAGGCCGATCAACCCCGGCAGGGGTTGAACCGCCGCCGTGCCCGGCATCCACAGTTCGACCCCTGCCGGGGTCGAGAGCGCGTTGCATTCCCCACCATGGGTTTCACCCACGGCTATTCACCTTCAAACCCTCCGGGTTTGCGGGTGATGCCATCCCACAGCTTGCAAGCAACTGAGATGCGCCCATTTGCCGTTGCTTTGGAGCTTGGAGCCTGGCTTTTGGAGCTTTAGTTTCCCGCCATGAGCAGTGTCGCCACTCCGACCGTCCCCGACGCCCACGGCCACTTCGGCCCGTTCGGCGGGCGCTACGTCCCCGAGACGCTGGTGCATCCGTTGCAGGAGCTGGAGGACGAGTATTTCCGCGCGCAGCAGGATCCGGAGTTTCAGCGCGAGTTGAGTTACTACCTGCGTGAATTCGTCGGGCGGCCCTCGCCGCTTTACTTCGCCGAGCGCCTCACGCGCGAGCTGGGCGGCGCGAAGATTTACCTCAAGCGCGAGGACCTGAACCACACCGGCGCGCACAAGATCAACAACGCGATGGGACAAATCCTCCTCGCGAAGCGCATGGGCAAGACCCGCATCATCGCTGAGACCGGCGCGGGCCAGCACGGCGTCGCCACGGCCACGGTGGCCGCGATGTTCGGCATGAGCTGCGTCATTTACATGGGCGCGGTGGACTGCGAGCGGCAGAAGCTGAACGTCTTCCGCATGAAGATGCTCGGCGCGGATGTGGTGCCCGTGCACGCCGGCCAGAAAACGCTCAAGGAAGCCGTCAACGAGGCGATGCGCGACTGGGTCACGAACGTCCGCAGCACGCACTACATCCTCGGCACGGCCTACGGCGCGCATCCGTATCCCGTCATGGTCCGCAACTTTCAGCGCATCATCGGCGACGAGGCGCGGCGGCAGATTTTGGAGCAGGAGGAGCGTTTGCCCGATCTGCTCATCGCGTGCGTCGGCGGCGGTTCGAACGCCATCGGGCTGTTCTATCCGTTCCTTGAAGACAAATCCGTGAAGATGCTCGGCGTCGAGGCGGGCGGGCGCGGGATTCTGCCGGAGCAGCACGCCGCGCGTTTCCAAGGCGGTTCACTCGGTGTGCTGCAAGGCACGCGCAGCTACATCCTTCAGGACGAGTTCGGCCAGATTCAATCCACCCACAGTGTCAGCGCCGGCCTCGACTACGCCGCCGTCGGCCCTGAGCACGCGTGGCTGCGCGACGAAGGCCGCGTGGAATACAGCTACGCCACGGATGAGCAGGCGCTCGCTGCGTTCATGAAGCTCGCGCGCCTCGAAGGCATCATCCCCGCGTTGGAAAGCGCCCACGCCGTCGCCGCCTGCATGGAACGCGCGCCCAAGCTGGGCAGGGACAACCTCATCATCGTGAACCTCTCCGGCCGCGGTGACAAAGACGTGGCGCAGGTGGCGGAGAAGGTGGGGTTGCAGATGCCGGTGTGAACGGATAGTCTCCCACCATGCCAGTCCTGGCCGAACATCGCTTCAGTGTTCAAGACTACCACCGCATGGCGGAGACCGGCGTGCTGCGTCCGGACGCGCGGGTGGAATTGCTCGAAGGAAGGATCATTGATATGTCGCCCATCGGCCCCTTGCACGGCGGACTGGTCAAGCGCCTAAGCCGCCTCTTCAACCTCAAGGCCAAAGGCCGCTGGGTTGTTTCCATTCAAGACCCTCTTCATCTTGACGACCACTCCGAGCCGGAGCCAGACGTGATGCTGCTCAAGCCTTCACCGGACGATTACACCCGCCGCCATCCGCGCCCGGAGGATGTCTTTCTGCTCATCGAGGTTTCTGACTCCACGCTGGACTACGACCGGGAGGAGAAACTGCCGGCCTACGGTCGCGCGGGCGTCGGCGAGGTCTGGCTCGTGAACCCGCTGGAAGAGGTCATCGAAGTCCATCGCGAGCCGCACTTCACCGGTTACGCTTCCAAGGTGCTGCTCCACCTCGGCGACGAAGCCAGACCTCAAGCCTTTCCCGATGCCTCGGTGAACCTGGCTGAGTTGCTGGCGCGATGAGCCTCTCCGGCTGCGGCGACAAAGACGTGGCGCAGGTGGCGGAGAAGGTGGGCTTGGAGATGCCGGTCTAGGCGGAACCCATGTTCCCAATTGCCCTTGCCAATCGTTGGACCCGCTCGGAAGGTTCGCCCATGCACAGCCTGTTTCTCCGCGCCCGACTCCTTCCGTTTTCTGCAATTGCCGTCGTCGCTTTTCTCGTTTGCACCAGCGTTGCGCAGGAGAAAGCCCAGCCGGCATCGCGCTATCAGAGCGGCGTCAAGACGCGGGACGGCCTGGGAAAATATTACTTCGGTCGCGAGATCGCCCATTACATGACGCATCTTGCCGCGCCGTGGCTGGACCGCCCCGAGCGCGAGACGGAGGAGCGGCCCGACCTCGTGATGCAGGCGCTGGCGCTCAAGCCGGGTGACGTGGTCGCGGACCTTGGCTGCGGCACCGGTTACTTCAGCTGGCGCATGGCCAGGGCCGTCGGCGACAAGGGCGTGGTTTACGGCATCGAGATTCAGCCGGAGATGCTCGATCACCTGGCCGTGAAGATGAAGGAGCGCGGCGTGACGAATGTCCTCGGCGTGCTCGGCACCATCACGGACCCGAAGCTCCCGAAGCCCGTGGACCTCGTCATCATGGTGGATGTCTATCACGAGTTCGACCACCCGTGGGAGATGATGGATTCGATCTGCAAGCGGCTGAAGCCCGGCGGGCGCGTTGTGTTCGTCGAGTATCGCGGCGAGGATCCGGAGGTGCCCATCAAGCCGCTGCACAAGATGACCGAGGCGCAGGTGAAGAAGGAGATGACCGCGCAGCCGTTGGAATACGTAGAGACCCTCCGCACGCTGCCGCGCCAGCACCTGATCATCTTCCGCAAAAAGGCCGGGCAACATCCGTGACCCGGGAGGCTACGCGCTGGATTCGCGCGCATTCTTTGCCTTGCTGCGGGACGGAGGATTCCGAAAGATGCCGCCTCGCGTTCCGCCCGGCGCACCGGCGGGAGGCGCAACCAGATTTCGCACATGAAACAAAAAGCTTACGCCGCCGCCGGGGTGGACATTGATTTGGGCAACAAGGTCAAGGGCACGCTGCCCCGGCTCCTCGCCAGCACGCATCGCCGCGAGGTGCTCGGCAAGGTGGGCGGCTTTGGCGGCCTCTTCGCGCTGGACGTGAAGAAGTATCGCCAGCCCGTGCTGGTCAGCTCCGTGGATGGCGTGGGCACCAAGCTGAAGCTGGCCTTCGCGATGGACCGGCACGACACCATTGGCGAGGACCTGGTGAACCACTGCGTCAACGACATCGCGGTGCTGGGCGCGGAGCCGCTCTTCTTCCTCGACTACCTCGGCACGGGCAGGCTGGAGCCGCACGTCTTCACGGACATCATCAAGGGCTTCGCGCGCGGCTGCGCGGCCAGCGGCTGCACGCTCATCGGCGGCGAGACCGCGCAGATGCCGGGCTTTTACCAGGCGGGCGAATACGACGTGAGCGGCACGATCGTCGGCGTGGTCGAGAAGTCCCGGATGCTCAACGGGCAGAAGACCGTGAAGCGCGGCGACGTGGTCATCGGCATCGCGTCGAGCGGACTGCACACCAACGGCTATTCGCTGGCGCGGAAAATTTTGTTCGAGCAGTTGAAACTGAAGGTGACGAGCCGTGTGCCGGGACTGAAGGGAACGCTGGGCGAGGAACTGCTCAAGGTCCACATCAGCTACGGCCCGCTCGTGCAGGCGTTGCTGAAGCGCTTCAACTCTCAACTCTCAACTCCCAACTCTCAACTTCCAGTCAAGGCCTTCGCGCACATCACCGGCGGCGGATTCGTGGACAACATCCCGCGCGTGCTGCCGGCGAAGCTCGACGTGGTCATCCGCAAGGGCAGCTGGGAGATGGGGCCGCTGTTCCGTCTGCTCGCCGAGCGCGGCGGCGTGGACGAGGCGGAGCTTTACCAGGTCTTCAACATGGGCGTGGGCATGGTGGCCATCGTCTCAGCCGGACAGGCGGATGCGGCGCTCAAGTTCATCCGCAGCCAGAAGCACACGGCCTGGCTCATCGGCGAAGTGGTGAAGGGCACGGGCGTGGCGCGGGTGGAGTGACCGCAGAGGTCTGCCACAAAAAGGCGCAAAAGGCTCAAAAGAAAGTGCCTGGCTGCCCGCCAAACACGCCAAACACACGAAAACCCAGGCCGTTGACTGGAGCCGGGTGTGAATGGACCAACCGGCCCTGCGCGTTTTCAGGGCCTTCGTTTTTCGCGTTCTTTCGCGTGTTTCGCGGGCCTGATTCGGATTTGAGCCTGACGGAAAGCGCTTTGCGCCTGCTGCGCCGTTTTGTGGCAAATCCGGGTGGCTCAGACCTTCGGTGGCTCGGCCACGACGGGCGCCGGATTGCGGAAGAGCGCGAGGAAGACCAGCATGATGATGCCTGCGAAGATGGCGGGCTTGCCCCACAGCGGCTTCCACTCGATGGCCCTCAGCTCGGCCTTGCGGGCGGCGACTTTCTCTTCGTTCACCTTCTTGAGCGAGGCTTCCAGCGCGGGCTTGGCAGCGGCGTCTGCTTTGGCGAGGGCTTCGCTGAGTTTGCCAGCTTCCTCGGCCCTAGCCTTCACGATGACGGCCTGGGCCTTGGAGGCTTCGGTGGTGTGCTGGCCTTCGATGTGTCCGGCGACTTGCGCGCCGACGAACATGCCGAGGCCGAGGGTGAACAAAACCAACATGCCCTGGGCCTGCGCACGGATTTCCTTGGGCGCGACCTGGTCGGTGTAAATCTGGCCGGTCACGAAGAAGAAATCGTAACAGATGCCGTGGAGCACGATGCCGCCGGTGATCATCCAGGCGATTTCGTCCGACGCACCAACGGCGAACAAGCCGTAGCGGGTCACCCACGCCAGCATGCCGACGGCGAGCATCCACTTGACCCCGAGCCGCGCAAAGAAGAGCGGCATCACGAGCATGAAGAAGATTTCGGACATCTGGCCGTAGCTCATGGTCTGGCCGATGGGCAGACCGCCCATTTCGACGATGCGGCTGGTGATCTGGTAGTAGAACGCCAGCGGGATGCAGATGAGCGTCGAGGCGATCATGAAGATGAGATAGCTGCGGTTGGTGACGAGCAGCTTCAAGGCATCCACGCCGAGGATTTGACCAATGCTCACCGGGCCGGTGGCCGTCGGCGGGGTGTGCGGAAGCGCGAAGCTCAACAAGCCAAGCAAAGTCCCCGCACCGATGGTCAGGTAGAACATGTTCACCGTGGTTTCAGCCTTGAGCCAGGTGAGTGTCAATCCGGCGGCGATCCAGCCGATGGTGCCCAGCACACGGATGCCGGGGAATTCCTTCTCCGGGTTGGTCATGCATTTCATGGCGATCGTGTTGGTGAGCGCCAGCGTCGGGTAATAGGTCATCATATGCGCGAAGAACATGGTGTTGATCGCGCTGGGCGACGGATTCGCACCGGCCATGAGGGTCGTCGCGTAATACATGAAGCCCGCGCCGAGCAGATGCATGAACGCCAGCACCCTTTGGGCGGGGAAGAATCGGTCGGCAACCATCCCCACGAAGAATGGCGCGATCATTCCCGCGATGGGCCCGACCGAATACATGGTCCCGAAGTCGCCCGCCTTGAAGCCGATGGTCGAGAGGTAGTTCGGCCCCGTGACATACCACGATCCCCAGATAAAAAACTGGAGGAACATCATCACGGACAGGAGAAGGCGTGTTTGGAAGTTCATAGATCTCGCCGGACCGTAGGGAAAAACAGCCGGAGCGGCAAGCGTCGAAATCGACGCCCTCAGCTTCTCGGCTGAAGAAAACCTGTGGCGTCCAGTCGGTTCAACCGGTAGAACAATCCCTTTGACAGCGCGGTAAAAGTGATTAACACTTGTAAGGTCATTAGATAACTTATGATTACAACAGAACCGACGGCCAAGCTGACCCACAACGAGGTCATCAAAGACGCCATCCCCACCCTGGCCGGCAACATTGCCGCCACCGTCGCCTCCGGCACCGATCAGTTTTCCGCCGACGACCAGCAGTTCATCAAGTTCCACGGCATCTACCAGCAGGATGACCGCGACCTGCGCAAGACCCAGAAGAAGTTCATGATGATGATCCGAGGTCGCATCCCCGGCGGCATCATGACCCCGGCGCAGTGGATCACGTTCGACGACCTCGCCTCGACCTATGGCAACAGCACGCTCCGCATCACCACCCGGCAGAGCCTCCAGTTCCACGGTGTCGTGATGTCCGGCCTCGGTCCGCTCATCAAGAAGATCAACGACTGCCTGCTCTCCACGCTTGCGGCGTGCGGCGACGTGAACCGCAACATCACCGCTTCGCCCACTCCGGCGCAGACCACGGCGCGCGCCGCTATGATTGCGGACGTGCATCGCGTGGTTGCCGCGCTCGCGCCGCAGACGAAGGCTTACCACTCCATCTGGATTGACGGCGTGCAGCTCAGCCTCGACGACCCGGCGAACAAGGACTTCGTGGACCCGCTCTACGGCAAGACCTACCTGCCGCGCAAATTCAAGACCGCCTTCGTCCTGCCGCCGAACAACGACATGGACGTTTTCACCAACGACCTCGGCTTCATCGGCATCGTCGAGAACGGCCGGCTCGTCGGCTACAACGTCGCCGTCGGCGGCGGCATGGGCCGGAGCCACGGAAACAGCGTGACGTATCCGCGCCTCGCGGATCTGTTTGGCTTTATCAAGCTCGATCAGGTCGTGGACGTCGCGAAAGCCGTGCTCACCGTGCATCGCGACTTCGGTGACCGCACCGACCGCAAGCACGCGCGCCTCAAATACGTCGTCGCCGAACGCGGCGTGGATTTTGTGCGCGGAGAAATTGAGAAGCGCGCCGGCTTCAAGCTGGAGCCCGCCCGAGCCTATCAGTTCACCACCACCAGCGACATCTACGGCTGGCACAAGGCGGTTGATGGAACGAATTTCCTCACGCTCTTTGTCGAAACCGGACGCGTGAAAGACGTTGAAGGCCGCCGCCAAAAGACAGCATTACGCCTAATTGCGGAGAAGTTTGGAACCATCGAGTTCCGCCTCACCGGCAACCAGAACGTCATCCTCGCCAACGTCGGCGACGCCGACAAAGCCGGCATCAACGCCATCTTCGCCGAGCACGGCGTCCGCACAGAGAATCAGACCAGCCTGCTCCACGGCAACTCGATGGCCTGCCCCGCGCTGCCCACCTGCGGCCTTGCGCTGGCGGAGTCCGAACGCGCTCTGCCCGGCCTCGTGGACCGCATCGAGAAGCTCTGCGGCGACCTTGGTCTCGGCAGCGAGGAAATTGTCATCCGCTCCACCGGCTGCCCGAACGGCTGCGCCCGTCCCTACATGGCGGAGATTGCCTTCGTCGGAAAAGCCCCGGGCCGCTACCAGCTCTGGCTCGGCGGCAACGCCTCCGGCACGCGGCTCAACAGGCTGTTCAAGGACGTCATCAAGGAAGCCGAGCTCGAAGCTGAACTCCGGCCCATCCTCGCGCGCTTTGCGAAGGAGCGGAATGGCGGCGAGCGGTTTGGCGACTGGTGCGAGCGGGTGTTGTTGAAGGAGCCGGCTGTGGCGGCTGCGAATTAACGCCCGCTTTTCCTCCCGTTAAGTTCGGGCACTCGAATGAGCACACGGCACTTCAGATTTACCAACCAGCCAGGGGGGAGGGTTGTCTTGGTTTCTGCGGCTGTGGAATTGCCTTCTGCCGATGATTCTGGCAGGCTCCCCACATGGCTGAACGTCGTGTCAAACCCATCGTTTCTTACTCGCGCGGCTTCGCCGAGGCCGATGCAAAGGAGCGCGAGTTCTGGCACTCCCGCACGCCACAGGAGCGCCTCTGGCACCTCGAATACCTGCGCGAGCTGAACTATGGACCCGAGGCATCTGCCGCCCGACTTCCGCGAGTTCCTCGCGTGTCTCAACGCCGCTGGGGTTGAGTATCTCCTCATCGGCGGTCACGCGGTCTCCTTTCACGGTTACCCCCGCGTCACCTCGGACATGGATGTCTGGATCAACCGGACGCCCGAAAACGCGGATCGGGCGGTGACTGCCATCCGCAAGTTTTTCAGCGACGAGATGGCCGGGCTGGCAACGGCTCAACTGCTCGACCCCGAAATCGTCACTCACTTTGGCGCGCGTCCGCATCTCATCGAAGTGCTGAACCGGATTTCAGGCGGCGACTTTCCCCAGGCTTGGGGACGGCGCGTTGAAGCCGACTACGACGGGGTGCCAGTTCACATGATCAGTCTGGCCGATTTGAAGCTGAACAAACAGGCCAGTGCGCGCCCGAAGGATCTCGCCGACTTGAGCCAACTTTGACCTCCATTCCATGACTCCCGACCAAATCGCACAAGCCAACGCCACGCTGCGCCAGCAGCCGGCCCTCGACGTTGTGAAGTGGGCCATCGCCCAGGCCGGTGGCCGCGCCATCGTCTCGACGAATTTTCGTCCCTACGAAGCCGTCATCCTCCACCTCGTCACGCAGGTGCAGCCGGACATCCCGGTGCTCTGGGTGGACCACGGCTACAACCGCGCGGCCACTTACCAGCACGCCGAACAGCTCAAAGCGCAGCTCAAGCTGAACATCAAAGCGTATCTTCCGAAGCTCACCGCCGCGCACTACGACGCCGTCCACGGCGGCATGCCCGAGCCGACTCCTGAGAACGAGGAGCGAATCAAGGCCTTCAGCACCGTGATGAAGCTGGAGCCGTTCCAACGCGGCATGAAGGAGCTCGCCCCTACCGTCTGGCTCACCGCGCTGCGCAAAGTGCAAAACCCCAACCGCGCCGGCCTCGACATCGTTTCGCCTGACGGCAACTTCAACTCGCTCAAAGTCAGCCCCGTCTTCCACTGGTCCGACGCGGAGATGGAAGCATATCTAAAGCAGCACAACCTCCCGAACGAATGGGATTACTTCGACCCCGCCAAGGCGGATGAGAAGCGCGAGTGCGGCCTCCACGCAGCGTGGGGAGGGAAGGCGGTGGGGAAGGCCGAGGGGATGGGGTCTGGCGTCTAGCATCTGGGGAGTTGCGATGGGTGAGCCATTTGAAAATTCGGAGGCGTGGAAGTCTGCGCGCGTGCTGACAAACCACGTTTATGCACTCTGCCAGCGGGCACCGTTGTCGAAGGACTTTGGCCTGCGCGACCAACTTCAGCGCGCGGCCGTTTCGGTCATGAACAACGTCGCCGAAGGTTGGGAGAGCCTTAACCCCGGAGAAAAGCGCCAGGCCTACAACTACGCCCGCCGCTCGTGCGGGGAAGTCCGCTCCATGAGCTACGTCCTCCTCGACAACAAATTTATCGGCTCGCCAGAGCAGCAAGAATTGCTCTCCCACTGCATCCAAACCGGCAAACTCATCACCGGCCTCATTCGCTCGCTTGGTGACCGAACTTAAACCCTAGATCCCATCCGCTAGACCCGAGATCCAATCCCGAAACCCTATCCGCCAGACGCCAGACCCCATCCCCTCCCTTTCCCATGTCCTCCTACCACCTAGACCACCTCCAGTATCTCGAAACCGAGGCCATCCACATCATGCGTGAGGTCGCCGCCGAATTTGAACGCCCGGCGATTCTCTTCTCCGGCGGCAAGGATTCCATCTGCATCCTGCGCCTCGCCGAAAAGGCCTTCCGCCCCTCGGAAATCCCGATGCCGTTCCTCAACGTCGAGACCGGTCATGAGTTTCCCGAGTTGATCGAGTTTCGCGATCGCCGAGCGAAGCAGCTCGGCGCGAAGCTCATCGTCCGCACCGTGGATGAAGCCTTCGCCAAGGGCCTCGCCACGCCGACGCCCGGCCAGATCAGCCGCAACCAGCTCCAGATTCCCGTGCTGCTCGGCGCCATCGAGGAGTTCCGCTTTGACTGCTGCATCGGCGGCGCGCGGCGGGACGAGGAGAAGGCCCGCGCCAAGGAACGTTTCTTCAGCTTCCGCGACGCCTTCGGCCAGTGGGATCCGAAAAACCAGCGGCCTGAAATCTGGAACCTCTACAACGCCCGCCTCAACCCCGGCGAAAACATGCGTGTCTTCCCGCTCTCCAACTGGACCGAGATGGACGTGTGGGAATACATCCAGCGCGAGAAGCTCGAAGTGCCGAACATCTACTTCAGCCACGAACGCGAATGCTTCCGGCGCGGCGGCCAGTGGCTCCCCCTCCCTCCTCCGCACACCGATGCCACCAAGCCCGACCCCTACGCCGGCGCGCGTCCGACAGCGAAGGAACCCACCAAGACGATGGTCTGCCGCGTCCGCACCATCGCGGACATGATCAGCACCGGCATGATCGAAAGCCCCGCCGACACCGTGGCCGACATCATCCGCGAAGTCGCCGCCGCCCGCGTGACCGAACGCGGCACCCGCGCGGACGACAAGGCCAGCGAGGCCGCGATGGAGGACCGCAAGAAGGCTGGCTATTTTTGAAATAGAGCGGACAACACTTCTTTGTGAACTTCAAAGGCTGCATTCCGCCTGCATGGATGCTCCTCGCTGCCCTGTGCGGCTTTTCAGCGGCCGGAGAGCCTCGAAGTATTTCAGGCATCTATCCTCATCTCGCCATGTTCAACAACGAGGGCGAGTGCGGCACCGGCGCGGTCGTCCCGTGGGCTGGACGCCTCTGGGTGCTCACCTACGCGCCGCACATGCCGAAGGGTTCATCGGACAAGTTTTACGAGATCACGCCCGCGCTTGAGCAGATCATCCGTCCTGAAAGCATCGGCGGCACACCGGCGAATCGCATGATCCATCGCGAATCGCAGCAGCTCTTCATCGGGCCCTACATCGTGGATGCGCAGGGCAAGGTGCGGACCATCCCATACTCGACGATGTTCGGTCGCCCCACGGGCAACGCGCGTCATCTCACAGACCCCGCAGGTAAAATCTACTGTGCCACGATGGAGGAGGGCCTTTACGAAGTGGACGTGAAGACCCTCGCCGTGAAGGAGCTGTGGGCCGACGAGCAATTGAAGGGCGGACGTCACGCGGACTTGCCGGGCTATCACGGCAAGGGCCTTTACTCCGGCTACGGGCGCGTCATCTACGCAAACAACGGCGACCATGCGAAGGAGGCGCTGTCAAATCCCACCGTGCCGAGCGGCGCACTCGCAACGTGGGACGGCAAGGCCGACACGTGGACCGTCGTGCGACGCAACCAGTTCACCGAGGTCACGGGCCCCGGCGGAATCCACGGAAACGAGAAGCCCGAGACTGATCCCGTCTGGAGCATCGGCTGGGATCATCGCTCGCTGATTCTCATGCTGCTCGACGCTGGCCAATGGCGCGCGTTCCGCCTGCCCAAGGCCAGCCACAGCTACGATGGCGCGCACGGCTGGAACACCGAGTGGCCGCGCATCCGGGAGGTCGGCGAGCGCGACCTGCTCATGACGATGCACGGGATGTTCTGGCGTTTCCCCAGGACCTTCAGCGTCGCAAACACCGCCGGCATCCGCCCGCGCTCCGCCTGCTTGAAAGTCATCGGCGATTTCTGCCGCTGGAATGACAGGCTCGTCTTCGGCTGCGATGACTCAGCGAAGTCTGAATTTCTCAACAAGCGCAAGGCCAAGGGCGGCATCGAAGGCCCCGGCCAGTCGCAATCCAACCTCTGGTTCACCGAACCCGGGACTCCCGGCCAGCTCGGTCCGACGCTGGCCGGCGGCGCGGTCTGGCTTCGGGACGCGATCAAGGCGGGGGAAATTTCCGATCCGTTCCTGTTCGCCGGCTGGCAACGTCGCTCGGCGCACTTCGTCAATGGCGGCCAGGCTGCGGCCGGCTTCACGCTCGAACTCGACGCGCAGGGCGACGGCCGGTGGAAAGCGCTCCGCACGGTGAAGGTTGCGCCTGGCGAATCCGCCTGGATCGAATTCAACGACGACGCTCGCGGCGAATGGGTCCGCGTGCAGGCTGACACCACCTGCCCGGCTGCGACCGTTCACTTCACCTTCAGCAATGCCGATCCGCGCCCGCCACAACCGGCCGCAATGTTCACCGGCCTTTCGACCATCGGGGACACCGGCCCGCAACTCGCCGGTCTCGTTCATGCGCGTGGTGACAACAAGCGCACTCTTCACCTTGCCGCCGCGACGGTGAGCGGGACCAATGCCACGGACGCCGGCTGCTACGAACTCGACGCCGCGCTGCAACTCCGCGCCGTGAACGACCCGGTCGCCCACGCCTACGTGAAGGGCAGGGTTGCCATCCCGCGCGACGTGATCACCGTGGACGCCGCCAGCGTGCTGGTCGTGGATGACCGCGGACGCCGCTGGCGCCTGCCGAAGACGGATGCAGCGTTCGACGAGCCGACGCGCGCGGGCCGGTTGCGCATCTGCCGCGAGGTCGCCACGGAGCGCGACGTCTTCAGCGCGCACGGCACCTTCTACGAGCTGCCCGCCGAGAACGCGGATGGTTTCGCGAAGATTCGCCCGGTGGCCACGCACCATTTCCAGGTGATGGACTACTGCTCCTACCGCGGCCTGCTCATCCTTACCGGCCTGCGCCCCGATGCGCCGGCGAACGAACACGTCCTTCGCAGCGCCGATGGCAGGGCCGCCGTCTGGGCCGGGGCGATTGACGACCTCTGGAAGCTGGGCAAACCCTCGGGCTCCGGCGGCCCGTGGCACAACACGGCTGTCAAACGCGGTCAATCCAGCGACCCGTATCTCCTGTGGGGTTACGACCACCGGCACCTCACGCTCACCGCGAACGCTCCCGTCACGATTCGCGTCGAGGTGGACCTCACGGGCGAAGGGCTCTGGGTCACGCACCAGGCCTTCCCCGTCGAACCCGGCAAGACCGCGGGCCACGATTTTCCCGCCGCCTTCCAGGCTCGATGGGTGCGCTTCGTCACGGACGCGGACTGCATGGCCACGGCGGCGCTTCGTTACGAGTGACCCTTGACCTTCATGAAGACCGCCTTTGCACTCCTGTTCTCCTTCATTGGGCTCGCCGACGCCGAGCGCGGCCGGCGGATGGGGCAACGGCCTGTCCAAGCCGCCTTCAACATTGGACTGCAAAGCTGGACCGTGTGGCATGAAGTTGCGGCAAAGTAGGAATTCCGTTTCCAAGGCATGAACAAGTTCGCTTTCATCGTCACCACCGCTCTTGCGCTCCATTCCGTCCGGGCGGCCTCGCCCGACATCGTGGTGTATTCCGGAGTGCCGTGCGGAATTGCGGCCTCGATCATGGCGGCGCGCGAGGGGGCGAAGGTCGTGCTCATCGAGCCGACGAGGCATGTCGGCGGACTCAGCACCAGCGGCATCAACACCGCCGAGAGCGAACACATGCTCAAGTGGACCATCGGCGGGTTTGCGGATGAGTTTTACCGGCGGCTCGGCAAGCACTACGGCACGGGGCAGCCCGAGTATTTCTTCGAGTCGGGCGTCGCGGAGAAGGTGTATCTCGACATGCTCAAGGAGGCGGGCGTGGAGGTGCGTTACGGCGCGAGCGTGGACAAGGTGACGAAGGCCGGCGCGAAGATCACCGGCGTCACGTTGACCGATGACACGAAGCTCACGGCGAAGGTGTTCGTTGATGCGAGTTACGAGGGCGATCTCATGGCGCGCGCCGGCGTGAAGTATGCGGTGGGTCGCGAGGCGAAGGCGGAGTTTGGCGAGGAAGCGGCGGGCATCCGCTTCGACAAAACGCCGCGCAAGGCCCGCACGGTGGATGCCCAGGGCAAGCTGCTCCCCGGCATCAGCGCGTGGGCGAAGGACCTGAAGGAGGGCGCCGCGCACCGGGCGCCGATGAACTACAACTTCCGCCTCACCGTGGCGAAGGACCCAAAGCTGCAGGTGCCCATCCCCGCGCCGGAGCATTACGACGCCACGCGCTACTCGTTGCTGGGCGATTGGTTTCGCGATCAAGCTTCGAAGAACAAGCCGGCGAAGCTTGAAGATGTCCTCGATCTCTATGGCCGCAGGAACGGCAAGTTCGAGCTGAACAACAAGCAGTCCGCCATCTACTCGCTTGGACATTTCGGCGGGCAGTTTGACTGGCCCGATGCCTCCTACGAGCAG
>Ga0172379_10007483_pt1 | contig 14172 bp, 14 predicted proteins | sample GrowelOW334metaG_FD_119756 | JGI IMG/M metagenome (GOLD analysis project Ga0172379, IMG submission 119756) | Groundwater microbial communities from an aquifer near a municipal landfill in Southern Ontario, Canada - Groundwater well OW334 metaG | ecosystem: Environmental > Aquatic > Deep... | reverse complement strand
GGCTTACAATCGGCCTTCCCTTATTATTCGCCCCGGAATTAATACTGACTTTTTCACTCTTCCAAAAACTACAAAAAAATCTTCATTTTTAATCGTTTCCCGCCTAGTGGAGCATAAAAATATTGAGCTGGCAATCAGAGCTGCTATTGAGGCTAAAGTTGGTCTAAACATTATCGGTGTTGGCCGCTACCAAAACCCCCTAAAACAATTAGCCCAAGGCCATCCCAATATTAAGTTTTTAGGTCAAGTTTCAGAATCCAAACTTCGCTTTTATTACCAAACAGCTTTGGCTCTTATTTGTCCACAGATTGAAGATTTTGGTTTAGTTCCACTCGAGTCTCTAGCTTGTGGCACACCGGTAATTGCTCTTAAAGCTGGTGGTATTCCCGAAAATCTTACTGCCTCAACAGGCATCCTCTTTAACACACCCGACCCCTCAGTTTTAGCCAAAATATTAAATGACTTTAAACCCACAAATTATTTACCCCAAGACTGTCGGACTCAGGCCCTCAACTTTAACCGAAAGAGTTTTATGCTAAAATTTCAAAACCAAGTATTAAAGTTATGGCTTCATCACCAAAAAAATAATGATTACTGATTCAACTGTCTATTTACTCGAGACTCGGATTTGGTTATTTAATTTTTTTAAACGAAGCCTAGATGTATTCGGCTCCATATTTTTAATCTTCTTATTTTCGCCGATTTTTTTAGTTACTATAATCTTAATCAAATTATCTTCACCCGGACCTATCTTTTTTTCTCAGCTTAGAGTTGGCCAGTTTAGTAAACCGTTTCGGATGTTTAAATTCCGAAGCATGTACATCGGTGACAATGATAAACGGCTCAAAGAAGAATACCCCGAACTTTGGAAAAAATACAAAGAATCAGACTGGAAACTACCCCTCAACGAAGACCCCCGCATTACCCCCATCGGAAAGTTCATCCGTCGATTTACTATTGATGAGTTTCCCCAGTTAGTAAATGTACTTTTGGGTCAAATGAGCCTAATCGGACCACGAGCCTACCGAGAAGAAGAACTTCAAGAATATGAATCCCGATACCCTCAAACAGCACCTTACATTTCCGATATTCGATCAGTTAAACCCGGAATCACCGGACTATGGCAAACCAGTGGACGCAACGAACTCTCTTTTGAAGACAGGGCCAAACTTGACTCTTACTACATTCGCCATCGGTCATTACGTCAGGAGGTTCTAATACTACTCAAAACACCTCTAGCCATGCTGTCGCGCTGGTAATCTCCCTCCTTAACCGTTAAACTTATCGAATGGAAACTATAACCATTAAAACCTCACCAGCTCCGGCAACTCACCCTGTAAAGCCAAATCCTCAAAAGAAACCTAATAAAATTATTAAAACAACTTTAATAGTTATATCAATATTATTATTGATAGTTGGAGTAATCGGCGCTTTTGGCTACGTTTCAGTCTATTTACCCCTAAAGCAACTTCAAACAACTCTGGTTCAAACTCAAAGCTTACTGCCTCCCCTTAAAGAAGCCGTAGCTCAAAAAAACCTATCCTCAGTTCGGTCCTCTATTTCCCAATTCCGCTCACAACTTACCACTATCGAGTCACAAATCAATAAGCTCCAATTATTAAAAGCCCTCCCCCCCGCCAAACCTTACTTCAAAGACTCGGCCACCTTAATCCAAGTTGCCCGAGATGGACTAGATGCCTCTGACTTGGTTGTAACTGCTATTGAGCCTTACGGTGATTTTCTGGGACTGGCCGGTTCGGCTACAGATTCAGCCAAAACCACCAAAGACCGAATTCAGTTTTTAACTGAAAGTATCGAAGGACTTTTACCCCATATGGATAAACTTGATAGTAAATTACTGGCTGTAAAAAATGGACTGGACAGCATTGACTCAACCAAATACCCCGACTCCTTTTATGGCTACGAAGTCCGCCCAGTACTAGTTCAAACCCAGCAAATGGTTGACCAATATTATCAATATTTCAAAAACAGCCGTCCACTTCTGGAAAAAACCGGTTGGCTTTTAGGTAAAGATAAACCCAGGACTTACTTTCTGATTTTTCAAAACGACGCCGAACTCCGCCCCACTGGCGGTTTCTGGACAGCTTACGGTTTACTTCGGGTTGATAAAGGACAAGTTACCCCCTTAGTCTCCGACGATATCTATTCACTCGATGCTTTATTTAATAGTACTATTCCGGCTCCCCGCCCACTTAAGGCTTACCATATCAATGTCCCTTACCTGAATTTACGAGACATGAACCTATCCCCAGATTTTCAGGAGAGTATTGTTCCGTTTTTAGGTTATTATCAAAAAATTACCCGTAATAAAGAAAAAATCGATGCCGTCATAGCCATTGACACCAATGTTTTGGTTGATTTGGTAAAGGTCCTGGGGCGCATTGGCGTCTCCGGATGGGGTAATTTTTCGGCTGACGCCGATAAGCGTTGTGACGGTTGTCCTCAAATCATCTACCAGCTCGAATGGATGGCTGGCCGACCCCGTAATTACATAGAAACCGACCGTAAGGGATTTTTGGCTCCGCTCATGCAAGCTATTTTAAGCAATGCTATGGGTTCGGAAAAATCCAAAATCCCCCCGCTCATGGAAACCGCCTTCAAAAACATTGTCCAAAAACATATTCTTTTCTATTTTACCGACCCAAGTATGCAAGAAGCTGGCAATCTGAGTAACATTACTGGAAAAATTATTAGTACTCCCGCCACAGTTGACTATTTCCATCTAAATGATGCCAACATGAGTAGTGCCAAAACTAATTTGTTTTTAACTCAAAAGATTAAACACGAAATTATTGCCAAAAACGGCGTAGTTGAGCATAAAGTTTCAGTTACTTACACCAATCCTTCAAAAGCCAGTAACTGTAATCTGGAAAAAGGGGATTTGTGTCTAAACGCTCCCAAATACCGGGATTGGTTTAGGTTTTACACGACCATTGGTTCAAAAATGGTTAAAATGACCGGTTCTGAAGTTAACCCCGTACTTTACGAGGAACTCGGTAAACAGGTTTTTGAAGGCTTTTATGGCAACAAATATCCTCTCTATGCCCGTTCCAGCGTCAAATCCTCAATCCAGTATCAATCCCCAGTACCCGCTACCGCCAACTATACTCTAATGCTTCAAAAACAACCAGGAACTAAAGCTGTTCCTTACCAACTTTGGGTAAATGGCCAGATATACAAAGAATTTGACTGGGTTTCAGATATGACTCTGTCAATACCGCTCTAGTATGGCTCCCCGCCATTTATCTACCTCCGCCTGGGTACTATCTCGCTTAGTTTCAGAAAACGACTCGAAATTAACTCTACTAACATCAACACTGGGGAAAATCTATGCTACTGCTAAAGGAGCCCAAAAGATTACCAGTCAGCGTCTAGGCATGCTTCAACCGGGAAATGAAGTAAAAATTCAACTTTATAGTAAGGGTGATTTTTTTTGGGTAACCGAATCTAAAATTATCTTTCACTTTCTTCACCACCAAAAAAGTCTCACCCAAATCAATTTATTATTTTATTTTTTAGAAATCATCAATGCCCTTATTCCTCAACACCATTCAGATCCGGACACTTATTCTCTGGTAACAAAGCTTATTATTGCCATTGAGACCGATAACTTTTACTTACTCATATCTTCTGAAATAAAACTTATCGAGCAATTAGGTTACGGTCCACCGGACAACATCATCAAATTTTTTTCCCAAAAAGATTTATCCGCTTGTCAGCAGGCGCTAAACACTTATCTCCAATCGATAATCGAGCGGCCCCTATTTTCCCCCCAATTGTTTAAGTAATATATTGTCAACTTCCTGTCTTTTGGTTACAATTAACCATAGCGCTGACGAGGTTGGCATCTCCGAGCTAAACATAAAAGAGGCCCGCCGTGGTGGGCAATCAGAGTGGGACCGCGTACTTCATACTACGTCTCTGAATTAATTATTCAGTAACGTATGCCACAACCAAATACAGAATCAGATCAAGTTGCTCAAATTGTTTCTTTGTGTAAACGACGGGGGATTATTTTTCAAAATTCAGAAATATACGGTGGAGTTCAAGGTTTTTATGACTACGGCCCAATAGGATCACAGATGAAATTAAACTGGAAAAATATCTGGTGGAACGACAATGTTATTAGGCGCCGGGACGTGGTTGGAATTGATGGAGCCATTATTACTCACCCCCGTGTTTGGGAAGCTTCAGGGCATGTTAAAAATTTTGGTGATGAATTAGTCGAGTGTAAATCCTGCCATAAACGTTTCCGACCGGATTTGATTAACAATGCGCCAAAGTGTCCAGAATGTGGGGGAGAGTTTACTCAAGCCCGAAAATATAACATCTTGTTCCATACTGAAATAGGCGTTATTGAGGGTGAAAAAATGCCCGCGTATTTGCGGGGAGAAGCCTGCCAAACCATTTATTTAGATTTTAAAAACATTGTTGACAGTAGTCGGGTAAAAATTCCTTTTGGTGTCGCCCAAATTGGGAAGGCTTTCCGAAACGAAATTACCCCCAAAAACTTTCTTTACCGCACCCGCGAGTTTGAACAATGGGATGTTCAATACTTTGTTCACCCCGACTCCATGGACCAGTGGTATGAATACTGGAAGCAACTGAGGCTTGAGTGGTATCAAAAATACTTCAACCACGCCGATTCCCTCCGCTTCCGCCAACATGAATCCGACGAGTTGGCTTTCTACGCCAAAAAGGCTTTTGATATTGAATATGACGCCCCTTGGGGTTGGGCAGAAATGGAAGGAATTCATTGGCGCTCCGATTACGATCTAACTCAACACAGCAAATTTAGCGGCCAAGATCTAACTTACCAGGATCCGGTTACTAACCAAAAGTATATTCCCTGGATTGTTGAAGCCTCAGGGGGAGTTGATCGCAGTTTCTTTTTTATGCTCCTAGACGCCTTTCATCAAGACAAGCTGGACAACGGTGATATCCGTACCTGGCTCCAAGTTCATCCAAAAATTGCTGCCTACAAAGCCGCCGTTTTACCACTAGCTGCCAACAAACCCGAAATTACCGCCTTATCCCAGTCCATTTTTGACCAACTTTCAGCCACATATTCAATTGATTATGATGACTCGAGTAACATTGGCAAAAAGTATCGCCGTCAGGACGAAATTGGTACACCCTGGTGTATTACCGTCGACTTTCAATCCCTAACGGACCAAACGGTAACCATTCGAGTCCGCGACACCATGGACCAATTTCGTCATCCAATAGCTGAACTTGAAAACTGGCTTCACCATCAATTAAGTTAATTTGGAATCTTAGTTTATAATCAACTATGACCAAACTATCAAAGTCCTCTTCTTTTGTTGCGGTAATTGCTTTCTCGTTCCTGTTTCTTACTGCCTGTGGACCTAAAAAGACCGCAATCACTCCTCCAAGCCCAACTCCAACCCCCCGTTTGGTAGAGTTACCCCTGGAATCTCGACCCTACGTCAGTCTAATCCCTCGAGCCGATGGCCACCAACTAAAGCTAAAAATCACTCAAATCAGTAACCTCAAAGAAATTGAATATGAGCTCCTTTACTTGGCCGCTGATGAAGGCAATGAAATAGAAAAGGGAGTTGGGGATTCACTAAAAATTACCGGTTCTTCTATTGAAAGAGACTTATTGTTGGGAACTGAAAGTTGTACCAATGGCTGTAAATACAAATACGATGCCAATGTTCACGGGGGTACTCTCAAGCTAACTTTTACTACCTCCCAAAATCAGGTAGCCACCTACGAAACCCCTTTTATTCTCACCTCTGGTGCTGATTGGAAAAAAAATAACCCCCTCACTATTGACGAAAATAAATTTTCCCTAACTGCTCTTCCTACTTCCTCAACCGAGTATTTTGTCATCACCAAAAACTATGGTTTTCCCCCAGGTGTTAGTGGACAGGCAATCTATAGTGTTTTTAGCAGTGGCCTTGGTGCCGGTAAAGTTTCTCAAATATCTCCAGCCACCATCACCCCACCCTCCACAGGTATAGCTGGAAATTATGTGTTGGCTAAATGATCTATCACCAACCAGTACTGGTAGATGAAGTTGTAAAAATATTCGAGCCTCTATCTGAATCAGTAATTTTGGACGGCACACTAGGTCACGCTGGGCACACCCTTGCTTTCTTAACCCACGGTTGCCCCCATGTATACGGCCTAGACCGGGACCTAATGAGCTTAAAAATTGCTAAAAATCGTCTCAAAGAGGCAGGCTACTTGCCCCAGACAACTCTTAAAAATCTCAACTTTACCGCCCTCCCAGAAGTTATTGCCAAATCTGATCCAAAAATAAACCGAATTCTACTAGACTTAGGTTTAAATTCCTTTCAGCTCAGAGAAGGGGATCAAGGTTTTAGTTTTCTTGAGGACTTACCCCTAGATATGCGCCTCGACCCAAACCAAGATATTACCGCTTCAAACTACCTAAACACCGTATCGCTTACTTTACTCGAACTTAATCTTTCCCGTTTAGTTCAGCACCCTCTTTCTCCCATCTTAGCCCAGGAGATAGTCACCTCCCGCCACCGTCAACCTTTTACTACCACCCACCAACTAGCCAATTTTATGGTTAATTTTTATGCCAATCACCACCTCCCTCATCACACTCATCCCGCCACCAAAATCTTTTTAATGCTTCGGTTGATTGTTAACCAGGAATTAGAAAACCTGGAAATTGCTCTAAATCAAATAAAGTCAGTCGCCTCTCCTCACACCCGGGTAGCTATAATTACTTTCCACTCCACCGAAGACCGCATTGTTAAACTGTTTATTCAAAATAATTATCCTCATTCTCACTCCTCAATCAAACCAAAGTTCTCCGAAATAAAATCAAACCCACTGTCTCGCTCTGCCATGCTAAGATGGTTTGAAACCTGATATGTCTAAAATCGCCTTAATTATTTTTGTCGCAAGCCTTACTTTTCAATTGTTTTTTTCAATCTACTATAGCCAAAGTACTTTTAACTTTAACCTACGATTTCAAAAGTTAAATTCAAAAATTATTACCCAAACCATAGCCAATAACCAGCTGCTTGTCCAAATTGCCACCAATTCAGCCTTAACAATTTTACCCACCGCCAGCTTCAGCGCCAGTTACATCGACCTCCAACATGAACCCTAACCGAATCAGCTCACTGGCTTTAAGTTTGACTCTATCTTTTTTATTTTTAATTTTTCGTGTACTCCAAATACAATTTCAAGATAATAAATCAAATGTTCTAAATACCAATCAAGCGCGTGTTCTATCAACTTTAAGTTCCGAACGTGGCATCATCTATAGTTCCGACCAATACCCCCTGGCCCTTAACCAAATCACCCTCCAAATATCCCTTTACAAGCCAGAGTTAAAACTTAATCAATCACAATTATTAGATCAACTTAATCGACTCAACCAACTTACCGCCACAGACCTGACTACTATTAACAACTTTTATTTGCGCCCCGCCACCCAATGGGCTGACCTAAACACTCGCTTTTTAACTGAAAACCAAACCCAACTAGCCAAAATTAAAGGTATAAAAATTAATCAAACCTCGGTAAGGATTTATCCGACTACTTTTGCCTACCCGCATTTAGTTGGCACTTGGTCTAAAAACCAATTTGGTAATTACACCGGTACCTCTGGCCTGGAAAACTACTACCAACGTTTACTAACAGGCCAAATAGGCTATTTTTACTCGCTCAAAGACGCACTCAATAACCCCATAATCTCCAAAAACACACTTTATCTTCCTCCCACCAATGGTTTACCCATACATTCTGGAATCAATCGTTTTGCCCAATTAATACTGGAAAAAGAGCTAATCTCCGGGTTAACCGAGTACCAAGCCAAATCGGCAAGTGCCATTATTTTGGATAGTTCAAATTGTGAAATTATGGCTATGGCTAGTTTTGAAGCCAGCCAGTCAGGAGTAGTAGCCCCAAATCCTAATCCCGCCTTGACTCGGCTGATTGAACCAGGTTCGGTTTTTAAACCTTTAGTTATGGCATCAGCTCTGGACAATCGCGCCATTTCAACCGATTATGTTTGCCCCACTTGTGACCGGCCCTTTAGGGCCAGTGGCTTTGAAATTAATAACTGGGACAATAGTTTTCACCCTCAAACTAATCTTCAAGATATTTTGAAAAATTCAGATAATATTGGTATGAGTCATTTAATTAACAAACTCGGTCTAAAAAACTTCTTAAAGTATTACCACGAACTTGGATTAGATCAAATTACCCGTATCGACCTTCCTGGAGAAACAACCAGCTCTCTTAAAACTTACTGGTCAGATATTGATTTGGCTACCGCATCATTCGGACAGGGGATTGCCATTACCCCGCTTCAAATGATTACTGCATTCAATTCTCTGGCCAATCACGGTCAAACCTGTACCCCTCACCTTAATCGTCAAGTTACCAATGACTATCGAAAAATTTTTACCCCAGCCACCACAAAAATTATTTCTGACTACTTAAAATATGCTACTGAAAATAGTGCTGCTAATAATTTTCGCCCTCCCAATTTGGAGGCTTGCGCTAAAAGTGGAACTGCTCAAGTAGCAGCAGGAGGTAACTACAATTCAAATCAAGTTATTGCTTCATATATTGGTTACTCACCTTGTTTTAAACCTAAATTTACCCTTTACGTCATCCTGGAAAACCCCCAATCCTCAAATTGGGGTTCTTCAACAGCTGCTCCTATTTGGTATAAAATCTCGTCTCAAATTGAGACATTGTTATAATCAACTGTAATGAGATTAATCCAGGTTATTAAAAACTTTTCTTGGCATTTTCCTAAAGCTATCTTTTGGAATTTTGTATATGGCTTTCCCAGTCGTAACTTAAAATTAATTGGCGTTACTGGAACCGATGGTAAAACAACAACCGTCACCTTAATTCACCACCTTTTAGTTGAGGCTGGCCTGGAAGCCGAACTTGTCTCTACCGTTACCAGTCCAGGACTTCATACTACTTCTCCATCTTCGCGTATTCTTCAAAAAACCCTCAGCGAATTTCAAAAAAAAGGTATTAAATATGTCGTTTTGGAAGTTACTGCCCACGGGATAGATCAATTTCGGTTTTGGGGTTGCCACTTTTCTGCCTCACTTATAACTAACATAACCCATGAACACCTGGACGATTTTAATAACTTAACCACCTACACCCAAACAAAATTTAAACTATCTTCACTTTCTGACATCTGTTTTGTAAATATTGACAATCCCCTCATCGCCCAAAATCTTCGTTTTCTTAAGTCACCCTACAAAACTTTCAGTATTGATTCTGCCAGCAATTTTCGAGCATCAGTAGTTAAAACGAATGTAAACGGACTTTCTTTTAAGATCAACAAGCTCCTTGTTACTACCGACACCCCGTATTACTATCAGGCATACAACATACTTTCAGCGTTTTGTGTTTCTCGCCATTTGGGTATTGATGATCAAATCTTTTTGAAAGCTATCAATCCTTTTCCGGCAATATCGGGGCGTAGGGAAGAAATCCCTAACAACTACGGCATTAAATGTATTATTGATTTTGCCCATACTCCCCAAGCCTTAGAGTCAACCCTTACCGCTCTTAAAAAAATCTACAAGGGCAAAATTATCCTAATCTTTGGAGCCACCGGAGGGAGAGACCCGTCCAAACGGCCAATTATGGGTCAAGTAATTTCTAGGCTAGCCGACCATGTAATACTCACTACCGACGATTTACGTCACGAGAAATTAAGCGACATTAATCGGGCAATTATTGCCGGATTTGAAACTAATTCTAATTTTACTTATCAGGAAGCCGAAAACCGCCAACTGGCATTTGATTTAGCTATTACTCAGGCTAAAAAAGGAGATATAGTTCTAGCCTGCGGCAAAGGGCACGAAACTACTCTGCTAATTGGTGACACTGAATATCCCTGGTCCGAAAAAGAAGCCTTCCTCTTAGCCCTTAAAAAAAGATTTGAAAGCCATCATGACACTTAATTTAACTTCCACTCTCACCCCCTCCGATTTGTATTCTCAGGGTTGGTTACCCCAGCGTAATCAAAAAGGCTTATGGTACCAGGACACTTCTTCCCGCGCCAACCTTAACAACTTTCGACTTAGTTCAGAAAACCGCAGAATTCTTAACTCAACCTCGGATTGGAATTTTTTATATTTTCCCCTTAACCAATTTGTCCTTTCTCCTTCAATTAAAAAACAAATCATTGGCTGGGTAAAAACTCTGGGTTGGGAGTTCCCCCCCTCATCTATTAAAAATATTTTTAAAAATCACATTTTTAATCACATTTATACTTGGAGTCTTGAAGATACGCCCCCCCTTGCCTATGCCCTCTGTTATTCGGACCCTGAAATTAGTCATATTGCTTATGTTTTTTACGATCCGAACTTGGCCAAATCAAACCTACCCATCCGTATGGTACTTCAGGCTGTAATTGATAGCCAAAAGTCAGGTCATCGCTTTTGTTATTTGGGCGGTTTTAATCCTACTACCAAATATGGTTATTATAAAAGAAATATGCCCGGATTTGAGTATTTCCTAAATAATTCTTGGCAGCCCCTCAACCCATGATTCCCAAATTTTTAATCGGCATTCACCACATCCATATTTTAAGCATAGCCGGTACCATGACCACACCCTTGGCCCTAGAACTTATTAAGCTGGGTATAAAAGTAACTGGAACTGATCAGGAAAAAATATATCCACCAGTCAGCACAATTTTGTCCGATGCCAAAATTGAAATCAACACCACCCCCATCACCCCCAAAATTGACTTGGTAATTGTTGGAGGTTCTTATAACAAGTTCAAACAAACCCAAACGGAGTTTAACCAGGCAGTCGCCTTAAATTTAAAATACATTTCCGCCAGTAGCTTTTTGGGGTTATTAATGGAGTCTAAAAATCCAATAATTGTAACTGGAACTTTTGGAAAAACTACCATTTCGGCTGCCCTTTCTTGGGCTTTATTAAAACTGGGTGTCTTTCCAACCTATTTTTATGGTGGTTTTCCGGTAAACCACTTCCCTTCACTCGAATTAAACAAAGATGATTACTCGGTTATTGAAGCCGGTGAAGATATTAACGGTCTTGATACCGGACCTAAGTTTGATTATTACCCCATAAAACATCTGCTGCTTACCAGTGCCGATTGGGAACACCGGGAAAGTTATGAAACCGAAGAGCTAAACTTTGAAGCCTTTTCAAATTTAGTCAACCGTTTAACCCCAAAAAGTACCTTTGTTTATAATCCCGCCTCAAAGTCCGCAACTCGCTTGGCTGCCTCTTTCCCCAACGCTATTCCTTATAACTTAAGTCTTAAAACTAAAATTCAAACCACATTAATCGGCCTGGCTAATTTGGAAAATTTAGTCGCCGCCGCCACTTTACTTATAAACCTCGGCTTTCCCGAAGCTAAAGTTATTGAAGCTTTGTCGTCATTTAAGGGCATTCATCGGCGTCTTGAAATAATCTATTCTAGTCCATCGCTAGTTATAATCGACGACTTTGCTCAGTCAGCACCGCGCGTAGAGGCAGCTCTTGACGCCATTAAAAACCACTATCCAGATTTCAAAATTATTACATTTTTCGAACCCCACGCTACCAGTCTTTTATATAAATCCAGTGTTAAATTATTAGCCGATTCCCTCCATCTTTCTGACTCGGTAATTCTGGGCCCTCTAAATTACTCATCCTCTGTATCTAAGTCCCAACGGGCTACCCCCCAATATTACCGCCAGCTATTGGGGAATAAACTAACTTATTTACCAGATTATGAGGTAATAACTCAAACTCTTTCCCAACCACCTTCTGAAAAAACCGTTATCGTTCACTTTAGTTCAGGTGGGCAAATTGGGTTGTCCTCACTTCAACAAATCGTTAGTCATCAAAAATCAGCTACAATTTAGTCATGACACAACTTTTTTTAGGTTTACTTCTTTTTTCATTTTTAATCAGCAGTATTCTAGTTATTCCATTCATAAACCTTCTTTACCGTTTTAAATTTCTCCGCCAAAAACAAACTACTCTCGATTTTCAAAACAAACCCACTTCAATTTTTGATAAATTCCACAGTTCTAAAGTAGGCACACCGGTTGGGGGAGGTCTTTTGATAATTTTTTCAGTCTCAATCATGTTTCTTATATTATTGCCGCTTCTAAAATTTAGTGGAATTTTCATTTCAACTAATTTTCGCATGGATGCTGAGCTTCAAATAATCTTTTTCTCGTTTATTAGTTTCGGAATTCTTGGTTTATACGACGATATTTACAAATTTTTCGGCTTCAAACAATCTGGTTTTTTTGGCTTAAGAATGAAGCACAAACTAATTCTTCAACTAATTTTAGCCATCATCATCAGCTCATTAATTTTTTTTCGACTGGGAATTAACTTTATCTATCTTCCCTTTCTTGGCCCCATTAGCTTAGGTCTATCTTTTATTCCCATTGCCACCATGTTTATTGTCACCTTCGCCAATTTTTTCAATATTACCGATGGTCTTGACGGCTTATCCTGTGGTCTTTTAATGATTAGTCTTTTTGCTTTCTGGGTTCTTTCGGCCAATTCACTTGATACTCCCATTTCCTTATTTTTGAGTCTCTGGATCGGTTCACTAATAGCTTTTCTTTACTTCAATGTTCACCCTGCCCGTATCTGGTTAGGTGATGTTGGGTCACTTTCTTTTGGAGCTACAATTGCTGTTATTGCCCTCCTTCTTGGTAAAGTTGTTCCACTGGTTATTGTTGGCTTTCCTTTTATTGTTGAAGGCATGTCTAGCACTATTCAGATTCTAAGTAAACGTCTGCTTCACAGGAAAGTATTCCCCGCTGCTCCACTTCACTTGACTCTCCAGCATATGGGCTGGGAAGAACCAAAAATTGTTTTCCGTGCTTGGTTGGCTGGAATCATATTAGCTATTTTTGGATTATGGTTAGGTCTAAACTAAGCTTGCTGCTTGGGGAAATTAAGCACTACATTGGCATGCCCTATGCCCGTAATGTCTGGAAAAATGGTGCTTTGGAATCCGAAGCAGTTTTTGGCGGTAAGGCCAAGTGGACCGAACTTGTTTACGCCACTAATTGTGCCGCCACACTTGAAAAACTAAACCTCCAAGAGCTTTCACCATCACAAATCTATAACCTCCAAAAACGTCACAAGATAGGCATTGACTGTTCCGGACTCACTTACCACCTATCAGATTATTGGGACCAACTCCACGGCGGTTCGGGAATTCTTTTTAAGGTCGTGTCTTCAGTTACCAACCAAGGACGTTTGGGACCCCGTTCACTTTCAGCCAACCAGCTCACCTTACCCCACAATTCACTCCCCATCACTGACTTAAACCTTGTTAAGACTGGTGATTTTATTCGCATGGACAAAGGTAGACATATAGTTTTTGTTACTCAAAAACTACCAACCAAAATAATTTACATAAACTCCTCAAACAGAACTACCACCCGGGGAGTCCACTTCGGTCAAATCACTCTTACCCACCCCAATCTTGACCTAACCCACCAATTGTGGTCAGACACCACCCTTGATTTACAACCTTACACCAGCTTGTTTTTTCCAAATTCAGGTGATGGGGTTTACCGCTTAATCTGTTTTTCTGGCCCTACTTTTCTTCAATAAGCTCTCGATATTTCAATGGATCAAGGCTAATTACTTCAACTTCAGTCCCACATTCCAAGCACTCCAAAATATCGCCAATATTAAGTGGGTTAATAACCGCTATGTCAGTTTGGCAATCCGGACAAACAATTTTACTTTGTAGCTTCATAATCATATAAAATAGTAACTGACCCTATTATATATGACACCCATATCAACTATTGCTGGCATTTTATTTAAATTGGAAAACACCAACCCCTCCGGTTCTGCCAAAGACCGAGCCTTACCTTTTCAAATTACCCGTCTAAAATCTCTGGGTTTTTCCCAAGCCGTAATTTCCTCATCCGGTAACGCCGCCATATCTGCTGCCCACTTTTGTCAGAAAAAGAAAATCCCCTTAACGATTTTTTTACCTCCACTTGTTAATCCCCGTAAACTCAAGATAATTAGATCTTTTAATTACCCAGTCATTATCACACCCAGGCCTAATAGCCAGGCTTATCAGTTTTCAAAAACCAATTCGGCTTATTATTTGCGTCAATCAACTGACCCCTCAGCTCGTATTGG
>Ga0172379_10007482_pt1 | contig 14173 bp, 17 predicted proteins | sample GrowelOW334metaG_FD_119756 | JGI IMG/M metagenome (GOLD analysis project Ga0172379, IMG submission 119756) | Groundwater microbial communities from an aquifer near a municipal landfill in Southern Ontario, Canada - Groundwater well OW334 metaG | ecosystem: Environmental > Aquatic > Deep... | reverse complement strand
TTGATGCAGACGATTAAAAAAAGAGCCGTTGAGCACAAGTACACACCAGAAGTCGGACGCACACACGGAATTCATGCTGAACCGATTACATTTGGAGTCAAGTTGGCTAACTGGCATGACGAACTCCGGAGAAATAAAGAACGTCTTTTGAAGCTCCATGAAATTGTTTCAGTGATAAAAATCAGCGGAGCAGTCGGGATGTATCCCCTTAAACCGGAAATTGAAAAACTGGTCGGTCAGGAGTTGAGTTTGAGGCCAATTATTGCCACGCAGATTATTTCTCGGGATATCGTGGCCGAATATATGTCCACCTTGGGCATTGTGGCCGCGACCATCGGAAAAATTTCGCTTAATATCAGATTGCTTTCGCAGACTGAAATCGGCGAAGTGATGGAACCGTTCGGAAAAAATCAGAAAGGCTCATCGGCCATGCCGCACAAGAAAAATCCGATCGGAAGCGAAAATCTTTCTGGTCTGATGCGGGTGGTCTGTGCCAACGTTCAGGTGGCCTATGAAAATCTGGCCAACTGCTGGCATGAACGCAGTCTTGATAATTCCGGAGCAGAAAGAGTGATTGTTGCCGACAGTTCAATCCTTTTGGACTATGGCATCACAAGACTAACCGGTATCATCGAAAAGATGCGAATTTTTCCCGACCGACTGCTGGAAAATCTTGGCCACGCCAAGGGTCTCATCTTTTCGCAAGAAGTGATGATGCTGGTGGCGGAAAAAAGTGGCATGCCCAGAAATGATGCGCATGCCTTGGTTGGCGAGATCGCGCTTGATTGCTGGGAGAAGAGAAGTGATTTCCGTGTAGCTCTGTTGGCTAATCATTCCATCAGACAGTACGTCGATGCAACCGAGTTGCAGACATGCTTCAAGTTGGAAAAGAAGTTGCAATATGTCGATTACATTTTTGAACAGGTGTTTGGACAATAACTGAAACCGAAAAGGAGAAGAGTCATGACGGAAAACAGCATTGAAGCAGGAATTATAATGGGAAGCGAGCATGACGAAGTTAAAATGATTAAAGCCAGGGAAGTGTTTGAAGCTTTCGGTGTGCGTTTTGCAAGTGGAATCTGGTCAGCTCATCGAACCCCGAAGGAGGTACCAAGAGTTATCCAATTCTGGACTGCGCGCGGTTGTAAGGTTTTTATTGCCGGCGCCGGATGGGCAGCTCATTTGGCTGGAGCAATTGCTGGGATGACAGTTTTACCGGTAATCGGTGTTCCAATTTCCAGTTCAAGGCTCAATGGGCTTGATGCACTTTTAGCCACGGTTCAAATGCCCAAGGGAATTCCCGTGGCGACGGTGGCTATTGATTGCGCGGACAATGCCGCTTATCTGGCGATTCAGATTCTTGCTACTAGAGATGAGCGGTTGAGACAGAAGCTGGAAGAACATCGCCAGCAAATGGAAAAAGAAATCAAAGAAAAAAACGAGATGCATTTTGGCAAAGGTTGGCCAAGATGAAAGATGGTCCAGCATCCTACTCAAAAAAATATCAGCAAGGAGAAAATGAACCATGAAACATTTCAACGGAGAAAATCCCCTATTGGGGGATGCGGTATTGGATATTGAAATTCCCGATCTCGAAAAAGCTTTCGAAAGTGGGAAGGTTCGGGAGTCATTTTGGCTAAGTGACCATACTTTACTGCTCATTGACACGGATCGGATTGGAGCTTATAACCAACCGCACCGCACTGTCGATGGTCGGCGGGCATTTTATACTGGGAAAGGCAAAATCATAAACGCCTTTAACCAGATGGGAGAAAAAATCGCTTCCAGTATTATGCCAACGGACTATGTAAAGTCCACGAACGAATACTGGCGCCAGATTCCTCGGGAACTCTGGCCACGATGCTCGTTTCACTTTCCGGCGGAAAAAAGAGTTAATGTTGAGGCGATTGTCCGAACCGGTTGCGAAGGTTCGATGGCAAAAACCGCCAAAGAAGGAAAACTGCTTTGTGGACAATCAATTCCCGCGGACCTTTTTAAGGGCGATGCGTTGGAATGGCCAATGTTTACGCCGACATCCAAGGCACCCAAGGGCGAGAAAGACATGCCCCTCACCCTTGAAGAATATTACCAGGCCATTGGCGACAGAGACGCTGCCAACTATATCTACGGAATGTCCATTTTGCTTCATCTTGCTTTCAGAGGCAAGGCGTTGGAAAATATGCTCGACCATCCCGACGGAAAATTTGAATTCGGTCTTTTTCCAGCGGGGTTGCCTATCCATGGCGCCCCTCAAAAAGATGAGCGTGGAAAGATTCTGACTTATGACAGGCTTTTCAGAAGACTTTGCTCATCGGCCGGATTCCTCCGGGAAGCTTGGGAAAAAATGCCCGATTTTGATTTTGAACTTTTCTGTCAATTTGCCGAAGAAAATGCTAAGACCGGCATCGTGCGACTTATCGATGAAAGAGTCAGTACGGACAGCGGAAGATTCCGGCTCTGGGCAAATACCTCCATGGGACGTGAGGTCATGCAACAAGGTTGCATCGAACAGGCGCGATTCCTTCTCGATGATTTTCTGTGCAAGGAATGGTTCCGTACCCAGAGTAAACTCACTGGCAAAGGCGGGTATTACGCCGACGCCAAACAGATTGTAACGCTCGACGATTGGGTCCTGGCCGAAACCGGCAGGCGCAATTTGACGGCCTACTTCTGGATGCATGGAAACGATTAGCTTTCCCTTCAGAAAAAACGCCTAACCCCCCCCAACCCACCTTTATCCAATGACAAATGTCAACGGCGAAGGCGGGTTATTTTTTTGCCAAATTTTTTGGCTTGCATTTTTCCCAAAAGTGCGCTATAATAGAAGAGTAATGAAGAAGTAATAGAAGAGTGATTAAAAAACGGGTGATGCCGTTTTTTGTTTTATATTAGCCAAATATATGCCAAAATTAAGACAAAAACTGAATAAGTTAGCTAAAAAAGCCAAAGCGCAAAAGAAGGCTTGTTTTAGCTGTATCACGCAAAAATTTAAAAATAGTCGGGAAGAGCTGAAAAAGAGCATTGACCTTGAATCATTTGGTGGGCATAGGTTGAAAATGCTAGTGCTAATTTTTCTAATTGCCTTTACTGGATATGTGCTACTTTTCAGACAAAACTATGCCAAAATATTTTTAGTGCAAAAAAATGAGCGAGGAGAAAAAACTATACAAGAGTTGAAACAGGAAAAATTGGGACAAGATTTGCGTGGTCTTGTGGCGGGTCATCCGATCGAAAGAATGATTCCCTATATTGCCCAAAAAGACAGAAAGACAGCAGCGTACCTCATTGGAATTGCCAAAAAAGAAAGTGCCTGGGGCGAGAGACGCCCAGTCCTTGCTGGCAAGGATTGCTATAATTATTGGGGCTTTCGAATGGAGAGGGAACGGATGGGTAGCGGGGGACATACTTGTTTTGATAGTCCACGTGAAGCGGTAAATGTTGTTTCAAGAAGGATTGCTGAAATCATCGAAAGGAACGACGCAGAGTCGGCCAAGGATTTGTTGGTTTGGAAATGCGGAAACGATTGTGCTTCCACTGGCGGACGCGCTGCGGCTGATAAATGGGCGATGGACGTGGATTATTATGCCGAGCAGATATTGAATTAACATTTAGACAAAATAGCAAACAAAAAACTCTCCCATTAAAGTGGAAGAGTTTTTTTGAGAATCGCCGAATATTAAGCGCGCTTAACATTGATAGCGTTCAGGCCCTTTGGAGATTCCTCAGAATCAAAAGAAACCTGGTCTCCTTCTTGGATTTCGTCAAATGTAACGTCCACCAAAGAATTGCTGTGGAAGAATAAATCCTTGCCCAATTCTGGAGAAGTGATAAAACCGAAACCTTTTTCAGTTTTTTTCTTTATTGTACCGATCATACTTTTTTCGTTTGTAATTATTATGCGTATTGTGTGAAGCTCGACTAATTTTCACTAAGTGCAGTTTAGCATAGAAATCGAACCGGGTCAATACAGTACCCGTGGGCGGCTTTTTGTGCTAAGATTGAAGTGTAGACTAGTGCTTATTTTCATGAAACTAGTTAGAATTCAACCCAAAAAAGAATCACTGATCCTAGGAGCTTTTGTGCTACTGGGTGTTGTTTTTGTGTCCCAAAATATTGGACTGTTGGATTTTTGGCTAGATGAGGCGGCCGTGTACATTGCGATTAAGCATTCATTTCGGGAACTAGGCGGTGTGACCGCGCAATATGCTCAGCAGTTTTTGCATAATTTTGCACTAAAAACTTGGACAGTGTTTTTTGGAAACAGTGTAGTGGTTTTGCGTAGTTTCTCGGCTTTTTGCTATCTGCTACTCATTTTGATGATGTATCGGGTGGGGACATATCTTTTTCGGAGTAAAAAGGTTGGACTGCTGGCGGCCTTTCTTGCGACGACTAGCTATTTTGCTATTTGGTATGCCATGGAAGTTAAGACCTATGCTCTTTCTGCACTTGTGGGTCTTTCGGCCTTTTATTTTTTTCTAAAATCCGCACGAGAAAGCGGAGGAAAGAATTATTTTCTCTATTTTGTTTTCAGCGCGTTGGGTTTTTATGCGCATCCTTGGCTGGGCATCATTTTTGGTTCGCAAATAATCAGCCTTTTGGTTTTTAGAAAATATGCACAAAAAATCCCCCGGTTGCTTCTAGTTCAATTTTTAATTTCACTTACGGCTATTCCTTTTTTCTTGCTCACTCTAAATCAAGGAAGGCTGGGGGTCAATTCCTACGTCGGGACAGTTAGTTTTGAAGTAGTCGCACAAAGTTTTACCTACCTAACTTATGGCGCTTCCTGGGCTTATTTGGGATTCACTTTGATCGCGCTGTTTTTCGTGATTCGAAAACGATTCTTCTTAGAAGTGTTTTTTGAGCAATTATTTTTTGGCAAAAACACAAAAAACGGTTATTTTAAAAAAGAAGCATTAACAACAGAGCAAAAAGAAGAACTGGCTATGAATGGCATTTTGATTTTGTATTTATTTTTGCCGCTATTTTTAGCGGCCACTATTTCACACTTCACGCCGGCCTATGCCTTGGGGCGCTATGAAATGACGGTTCTTCCAGCATTTCTTTTGATTATGGCGAATTTATGGTGCAAGATTGAAGAAAAATTTTGGTTATTTGCAATAGGAATTATCCTCCTGTATGTTGCCTTTAGCAATTCTTTGCGCTATCGTCAAAATATTGAAGCCTACCGTTCAACCACGAAGACTGTGGTGCGAGATATTTATGCTCAGGCGAAAAATGATGACTATGTTATTACAACAGATTTGAGTTGGGCGACAGTCTATTATTATTCCAGCCTGCTCGGAAGTGGAAAAAACATCAATTTAGTGGCCTATCCTAAGCAGATTGAAAAACAAGTTGTTTGGCAAAATAGTGAAGAAATGAACAGGCCGGAAAACAGGGACACATATGCCAAGGAAGTTGATGTGCTAGTGGAAGAAATAAAAAGCAATCAACGGGTTGATCAAATTTTTGTTTTCTACAAAGCGGATCGCCCGATTAATGAAATATTGAAAAATAAATTAGATGAAAATTTTTCAGTAGTGGAAAATTTTTACCCTGCTGTGCCTCGAGAGCCAGATTGGTATGATTATGTTATTATTTATAAAAAGAAGCCTAAAGTCTAAATAATGGAAATAAAAAATCCAAAAGTATTTATTGTTCTTCCCGCCTATAACGCGGAAAAGACTTTGAGTCGAACGATCGCGGCTATCCCGTGTGAATATTTGGAACATATTATTTTGGTTGACGATTCCAGTCATGACCGAACAGTGAAAATAGCGCATGACTTGGGACTGGAATATTTTGTGCATGCGAAAAATCTTGGCTATGGGGGTAATCAGAAAACTTGCTATCAGCTTGCCCTTGCGCGAGGAGCGGATATTGTAGTAATGCTCCATCCGGACTATCAATACGATCCGCAATTTATTCCCTATTTAGTTGCACCGATTGAAAATGGACACTTTGATCTTATGCTGGGGTCGCGGATAACTTCCCGGAAAAAAGTCTTGGCGGGCGGGATGCCGCTGTATAAATATATTGCCAACCGCTTTCTCACTTTTTGTGAAAATATCATTTTAGGCCTTAGTCTTTCTGAATATCACACAGGGTATAGGGCATATTCTCGGCGAGCGTTAGAAATAATCCCATACGAGAAAAATAGTAATGATTTTGTTTTTGATTCAGAGGTACTCATTCAAGCTAGCTATCATAATCTGACCATCGGTGAAATTTTTGTTCCGACAAAATATTTTCCCAACGCTTCCAGCATCAATTTCAAGAGAAGTCTAAGCTATGGCATTCAAACACTTTTCACGCTCTTGCAATACCTGTTGGCTAAAAGTGGATTATTTAAAGGCAAACTTTTTTCTTAAAATAAAAATATGATATTGGAAATAAAGCGCTATAGCGATTATGCTAAAAAGTTATTCTGGCACAGAGACAAATTAAATTTTTTGATTCTCTATGTCACATCCAAGTGCAACCTAACTTGCGGCACTTGTTTTTTTCACAAAAATTTGAATAAGACTCACGATTTGAATTTTGGGGAATATGCTAAAATTGCTAATTCGGCTGGCTCTTTTTCCATTTTGGCGCTCGCTGGCGGGGAGCCGTTTTTGAGCCCTGATTTGGAAAAAATTTGCGCTGTTTTTGTGGAAAAATGTCAGATTGACACGTTGTTTATTCCAACTAACGGAACGCTGACAGAGGTTATTTTGGACAAAACAGAAAAAATACTTAAAAGATTTCCGCAACTGTCTGTTTCGGTGAATCCATCGCTGGATGGGATGGAGTGCTATCATGATCAAAATCGAGGAGCGGCAGGCACTTTTTCAAAGTGCGTTGAAACGATAGAAAAACTTTCTGCACTGAAAAAAGAATATAGCAATTTACAAGTAATTGTAAATTCTGTAATTAACAAAGATAATCAGCAAGAAATTTTGGAGCTGATGGAATTTTTGAAAAAATATGCGATTGATTTTCAAGCTTTTGAACTTTTGCGTGGTGATTATCGCGACCAAACATTAAATCTGCCAGAGTTTAGTGAAGTGAGAAAAATGCATGAGGCTATTTTGGAAAACAGATATTGGTATTTGCAGAAAAAGAAAAAAACACTAAAAAAAGATTGGCTATTTAAACTGGAGGAGGTTGCGGTTATGGGAACACTAAAATATGCCCAAACATTCAAAGAGCTGGCGCTGGCAGGAGAAAAATGGCCTTGTCAGTGTATGGCGGGAAAATCTATCGCAGTAATTAATCCTGATGGCGGTTTTAGCGTATGCGAGATGAAGCCATCACTGGCTAATTTAAGGCAGTATGATTATGACATGGCTAAGTTTATAAAAGACAAGAGAATTGTTGTTAAAAATTGTGATTGCACACACATTTGCTTTATCCACTCGGCTATTGCTGCAAGACCAATATCCGTTTTGAAAATATGGCTAAATTATCGTAAAGCGAGAAAAATAATCAAAAAATAATTTATGCTAAGCGTTATCGTGCCAACCTATAACCGACTGGCAAAACTTCAAAAAACCTTGGAAGGTTTTTGTGCGCAGACACTTCCTCGCGTTGAATTTGAAGTGATTGTTGTGGATGATGGTAGTACAGATGGAACAAGAGAGTTTATGGAAAAATTTTCGGCGCCGGAAAATTTTAAATTAAGCTACTTTTTTTTGGAACATGGCGGAGTTGGTCGCGTGAGAAATTTCGGGATAGAAAAAGCCGCTGGAGCAATAATTTTGTTTTGTGGAGATGATACATGTCCAGATAGAAATTTATTGCAAATTCATAATGAGCGGCACAAGAAGGAGAAGGGGGTGGCGGTTTTAGGTTTAGCCATCTGGGACGAGAGTGAAAAAGTGACTGATTTTATGCACTATCTTGCTCCGGCGGGTCCGCAGTTTCACTATAATACCATTAAAAACAAAAACTCGGCCGGTTTTGAACATTTCTATACATGCAATATTTCGCTCTCTAGGGAATGGCTGGAGACGGAAAAATTTGATGAGCGCTTTGATTGCGCCTTTGATGATATTGAGTTGGGGCTACGCTTGGAAAAAAAAGGCTTGCGAGTTGTTTTTGAATCTCAGGCAGTCGTTTTTCACGCGCACTATTATGACGAAGAAAATTTTGGTCTGCGCATGGAGCGGGTGGGGCGAGCGGCAGTGCTTTTTTTTGACAAATATAAAAATGAGCGAAAAATTCTGTGGAAAATCAAGTGGAAATATGCGCCTTTTTGTTTTTTCCCTGGTGTGAAAATATTTCTAAAATTAAGTCAAATTTTGGCGAAATCCAAATTGCTCAAAAAAATCAACTTACGTTATCATTGGTTTTGGTGGATTTGTTCTTGTTATGCCAGAGGAATGATGAAAGAATCAATAAATCGGGAAACTTGACGCGGGGCAGCAAGCACTTGATTTTTTTGGCGAATGGGTGTATAATAGGTCTATTGTAAGTTTTCTCGAGCAGTTTTGCCTTATATGTGAATCTAAGGAAAAAGATCTTGAAACGTTAGTTTCTAAGAGAAGTAAGCTAAAAGAGAAGGTCGGCTTGCAATTGTAATTAGGTTATAAGGCAAACAAATGGCACAAAAACTGTATGTAGGAGGACTTTCCTACTCAACAACCCAAGACGGTTTGAAGGATTATTTCTCTCAAGCTGGAGCTGTTGCGACTGCTATTATCATCAATGATAAGATGTCTGGACGCTCAAAAGGTTTTGGTTTCGTGGAAATGGCTTCTGACGAGGAAGCACAAAAAGCTATCGAAATGTTTGACGGAAAAGAGTTCGAAGGAAGAACTTTGACTGTTAACGAAGCTCGCCCAATGGAGGAAAGACCAAGAACTGGTGGTTTCCAAAGACGTGGTGGCAATGACGGTGGTTTTGGTGGAGGAAACAAAAGATACTAATCTTTTGGTTCACACCTAAGAAAAGCTCCGACGTAATGTCGGAGTTTTTTTTGTTTTAAATTTTGTGAGGCCTGCCCCGTGTCCCGCCTCGGTGGGATTTACGGGGTTTGCAGGATAATCCTCTCGCTGGTATAATTTATGAAGCTAGAGATTAATTGGTTTAAGAGAGTTTTTATGAAAAAAATTATTCTAGGTGTTTTTTTGTTTTTGGCAATATTTGTTTTTAGTGGATGCGGAAGTCGGCAGGCGAGCGTAACTGACGATTCAGCAATTATTTTGTTCTATGGCGAAGAATGTCCGCATTGCAAGGTGGTGGAAAAATATATTGCGGATAACAATGTCAAAGCGAAGGTGACTTTTTCCGAGCGGGAAGTGAATCATAATAAAGCTAACGCTGAGATGATGGTGAAAAAACAGCAGGATTGTAAATTAGACAAAAATTCTATTGGCGCAGTGCCATTCCTCTTCACAACTGATAAGTGCTATTTAGGTCAAGATGAAATAATCAATTTTTTCAAAGATAAAATCAGTGGATAGTAATTTTTCTAGAAAAAGAATATTTTTGTTTTTGAGTGGGCTTATTTTGTTTCCAGTTTTTTCAGTGCAAGCGTTTTGTCCAGTCTGCGTGGTGGCAGTGGGAGCGGGGTTGGAGCTGTCGCATTATTTGGGCATTGATGACGTGATTACCGGCCTTTGGATTGGAGCGCTACTCATTGGACTTTCGGCTTGGACGCTGGAGTGGCTCAAAAAGAAAAAAATAGCTTTTAAAGGAGAAGCGCTAGCAGTGTATGCTCTCTATTATTTGCTCACAATTATCCCGCTCTATTTTGCGGGTCTCATGGGTCAAGACTACCACACTTTTTGGGGCGTGGATAAACTACTTCTGGGTATAATTTTTGGCAGTGGGGTTTTTTATTTTGGCGGAATGTGGCATTTTAACCTCAAGAAAAAAAATAACGACAAAGTCCATTTTCCCTTTCAAAAAGTGGTAATTCCTGTTGGGCTACTACTGCTACTGAGTTTTGTATTTTATTTTTTAACGAAATAATTTTATGGAAGAAAACAAAATTAGGAGTCTTAATGAGTTTGTGGAGAAAATTGATCAGATGAAAAAGCAAGACAAATTAGATCTGTCATCGGATCAAGATCTCTCGATTGCGATCATGAATCTGGTGAGCATCGAGGAACATTTCTTTTTTACTGGAGCGAAATTGCAAAAGCCGGAATATTTTGATCTTTTGCAAGAAGCCAGAAAAATGCGCGGTGAACTTTTGCGCGAAATTGTCAAAGATCCACAAGGAGAGGAATGGTGTATTTCAAAGCATCTCTTAGCGGCTTCAATGCGACTGATGGAAGTGGGAACAAAGCAGCAGGGAATGGGACGGAAAGAAAAAGCTCAAGCGCTTTTCCAAAAAGCCTATGACCTCTACTCGCTATTTTGGGGGATAAACATGAAAGTGATTGACACGACGGATATTAAAAAGATTGATGAGGAGGCGCTGAACAGACATGACGATGAAAAAACAAAATCAGCTGTTCAAGCCAATATTCAAGAAAATAATCCTTCAGTCGCGAGTTTAGCAAAAACGAAAGATGCCCCGGAGAGAAGTGGATTTATGGGGAAGCTAGGCGAGTTAGTGCGCAAAGCGATTGATTGTTGTATTGAATAAAATAGAAAGGGGAATGGTCGATTTCTCTCAAATAATCTCAACTTAATTAGTTAATTGAAAAAACTTATGCGAAAAGAAATAAAAAAATTCTTATCTTTGAGCTTTTTGGCAATGGGCGTGATTTTTTTGGCGGGATGCGGAGCGAAAAATACTCCGGCTAATGCGCCGATGCAAAAAACGACTCAAAGTCAAGAGGCGAGAAATGAAGTTGTATCGACTCCTGCGCCAACTGGGAAAGTGGACGCGACAGTGGACGCAATTATTGGTGGCGCTGATAGTGAAAAAATGCAAGCGACCAGCGACGAAGCAGATGCCAAAGCGGCGGTTGATGATAGCACGAGCACTAATAATTTAAGCAAAACCTATGAACAAGAATTATAAAAAAACATTTGCCGTGCTAGTTGCTCTTGGCGCACTCTGCGGAACTAACGTTTGGGCGGTTGGTGGTAATGGCACTGCCCAGGAGAATAGAGCGGATAGGCAGGCGGATATTCAACAAAAAAAAGACGACAGAATTGCCGAGAAGAATGATAATATTTGTGAAAAAATTTCCGAGCGGGCAGATGCTTTCACTCAAAAGATGACTGAGCAGGAAAATACATTTCAAACCAGAAACCAAGAAAGACTAGCTAATTGGACGACAAAAAAAACTGAGAAAGAAACCGAACTGAGTGCCAATCGGACGACTTGGGACGCTAATCGTGACGCGCAGTTTGAGGCGTTGGAAGAGCGAGCGCAGACAGAGGAGCAAAAAAAAGCGACTGCAGATTTTGAAGCGACAACGCGATCAGCAATCACAACCAGGCGCGCTGCGTCTGACAGTGCGATCAAAACTTTTCAAGACGGAGTGCAAACAGCGGTTAACACTCGAAATGGTCAAGTGGAGAAGCTACTTTCTGATGCCAAATCAGCCAGGCAAGCTTTGCTTGAAACAGCTAAGGCGGATTGCGCAGCCGGAAAGGACGCAAAAACGGTGATGGCGACTTTTCGCTCGGGCATGGAGGCGAATCGCGCCAAGGTTCAGGCTGATAAGCAAAATGTGACTAAGCTGAATACGCAAGTAGAGGCGCTCATTGCGACCAGAAAAACTGCGATGGAAAAAGCTCTGACTGATTTCAAAGCGACGATGGAACAGGCGAGAGTGATTCTCAGAAAAGCTTTTCCAGCTGACGGGGCAACTGCAACGACTCCAGTTCCGGTGCAATAGATTTTTCGTAAATCAACGAAAATTTTAAGAAGTCCACCCTGCCACGGCGGGGTGGATTTTAATTTGGTTGGGTGGTAGAATGGAGGGGAGAGTATATGGCGCAAGAGGGATAATTTTTTTAAATTATTATTATGAAAAAAATCAACATTGCGGTTATTTTCGGCGGACAGTCTGGTGAACATGAAGTATCACTTTCTTCGGCGCAAGCTGTGATGGGTAATCTTGATCAGGAAAAATATCAAATTATTCCAATTGCAATTACAAAAGCGGGGAGCTGGCTGGTTGGAGAAAATGGTCGGGAGTATTTGAAAGTGCATCAAGAAAAAATTGGCAAAGAAGGTGCCATTAGTTTGGAGGAATCGCAAAGTCTTGTGAAGATAAAAAAAGAAGATCGCAGTTTCTTAAATTATGCCGAAGGAATGATTCCCAGTGAAAAAATTGATTTAGTTTTTCCTTTGATTCACGGGCCATTTGGTGAAGACGGGCGCTTGCAAGGAATGCTTGATATGCTTGGATTGCCCTATGTTTTTTCCGGAGTCTTGGCGCACGCCTTGGGGATGAACAAGCCAAAAGCCAAGATAATGGCAAAAAGTTTTGGAGTCAGCGTGGCAAAAGATTTGGTATTAAAAAATGGTCAATATAACTGCGAAGACATTTTGGAAAAACTTAGTTTGCCGATTGTTATCAAGCCAGCAGAATTGGGTTCATCGGTTGGAGTGTCTATCGCGAAAAATAAAGCGGAATTGGAAAGAGGAATCGCGGATGCTTTTCATTATGGAAAAGAAGTAATCCTGGAGCAATATATCAAGGGGCGAGAATTAACTGTAACGGTAATGGGGAATGATGCGCCAAAGGTGCTTGCAATTACAGAAATAATCCCGCTCATTTCCGAGTTCTATGATTATAAGGCGAAATATGAAACTGGTGGAAGCAAGCATATTTGTCCAGCGGAAATTCCAGCTGATTTTCGAGAAAAGTTGGAAGGATATGCACTTAAAACTTTCCAAGCGATTGGTTGCGCAGATCTCGCAAGAGTGGATTTCATGTATGATGAAAAAGCCAATGAGGCGTATTTTATCGACATCAATACTGTCCCCGGCATGACGCCCACTAGTCTCGCTCCGGAAGCGGCGCGACACGCTGGAATGGAATTTCCTGTATTTTTGGATCAATTAATTCTAGGCGCGCTAGACAAAAGTGAAATAAAATAACTAATCAAAAATAAAAAATTATGGCAAAAATAAAAGAAGATCTCAGGGGAGTGAGAAACGAAGTGCGCAACCGCACAATAGGCTATGTTTTGGCTGCTTTTGGGCTTGTCGCTGGCTTGGCTTGGAATGACGCAATCAAAGCGGGGATTGAATATTTTTTTCCGCAAGATCAAAACGGTCTGAAAGCCAAGCTGATTTATGCTCTGATCATCACGGTTGTTGTGGCGGTGGTCAGTTTCTATTTGGCAAGATTGGAAAAAAAAGAAGAGAAGAAGGGAAATAAATAATTTCAAAATCCAATCAATTTTTTGATGAATAATTTTTTAGAGTTTTATCAGCACATTCCCGAACATATCAATCCAGAAATTTTCCACATCGGATCTTTTTCTTTTGGTTGGTATGCAACCATGTATCTAGTAGCTTTTTTTGTTATTTTCGGACTTTTGAAAAAAAGATTGAAATTGGGCGAGGGGAAGATGTCAGTTGATCAGTTATTTGAATTTTTGCTTGTTTGTTTTTTGGGTGCGGTTATTGGCGGACGCTTCGGCTATGTTCTTTTTTATAATTTTCCCTTTTATCTCGCGCATCCATTGGCAATCGTTTCTCCTTTTGACCCTGTTACGGGTGAACTTATTGGGATCTACGGCATGAGCTATCATGGAGGTCTCATTGGCGCGCTTATCGGCGCATGGATTTTTGTCCGAAAAAACAACTTAAATTTTTGGCTGCTTTCGGATTTCGTTATACCCGCTATTCCGGCCGGCTATTTTTTTGGGCGCATTGGAAATTTTTTGAATGGCGAGCTGTATGGGCGGGCGACAAACAGCCCATGGGGAATGTATTTTCAATCTGATGATTGGGGAATTTTGCGTCAACCTTCGCAACTCTACGAAGCTTTTTTGGAGGGCGTAGTGCTATTTTTAATCTTTTGGTTTTTTAGAAATAAGAAAAGTTGGCAAGGAAACTTTTTGGCGCTCTATTTAGTCGGTTATTCATTTATGCGTTTCTCTAGCGAATTTTTTCGTGAGCCGGATGCGCAGATTGGTTTTGTTTTTGGCAATTTTACATTGGGGCAAATCTTTAGTTTAGCCATGTTTTTTATCGGCGTAGTGGTATTATTTTGGAAAAAGAGAAAAACTGTGCTATGATGAAATAAGTTAAAAAACTAGTTCGCCA
>Ga0172379_10007481_pt1 | contig 14175 bp, 12 predicted proteins | sample GrowelOW334metaG_FD_119756 | JGI IMG/M metagenome (GOLD analysis project Ga0172379, IMG submission 119756) | Groundwater microbial communities from an aquifer near a municipal landfill in Southern Ontario, Canada - Groundwater well OW334 metaG | ecosystem: Environmental > Aquatic > Deep... | reverse complement strand
GATATATCATCAGGCAAGCCATCCCTTTGGCCGTCCAAATTCCGGACTGGATGCCGATTGAAGTAAAAAGGAAAGCCGGACTCCTTTCCTTAGCCGACGCGCTTAAGCTAATCCATTTTCCCAGAAATCAAAAAGATATCGAAAAAGCCAAATTGAGACTTTCTTTTGACGAACTATTTTTAATCCAGCTCCAATCCCAGCTGATGAGAAGGGAGATGGACCAAAGCATTGCCCCCAGAATCCGATTTTTTGAAAATGAAACCCGGGAATTCGCGGCCGGACTGCCTTTTACCCTGACCGATGCCCAGCGCAAAACCGCCTGGGAAATATTAAAGGATTTGGAGAAGGAGCGGCCGATGGCGCGCCTTTTGTCCGGCGACGTTGGGAGCGGGAAAACCGTCGTGGCCATGATCGCAATGCTGAATTGCGCTTTAAACGGAAAACAGGCGGTTTTAATGGTGCCGACGGAAATTTTGGCCAACCAGCATTACGAGACAACCAAAAATTATTTTAAGGGGCAGAAATTTAAAGTCGGCATTGCGACTAAAAGCGAAAAGAAACTGGACGCCGATATTGTTATCGGCACCCACGCCCTAATCCAGGAAAAAATAAGCTTTAAAAATTTAGGTTTGGCTATAATCGACGAACAGCACCGTTTCGGCGTCGAGCAAAGGAAAGCTTTAATAGAGAGATCTTCAGCCAAGGGAATATCCAAAAATTTTTCACCCCATTTTTTATCAATGACCGCCACCCCGATTCCGAGGAGCCTGGCCCTGGCGCTGTACGGCGAACTGGACGTTTCTGAAATAAGAGAAATGCCCAAAGGCCGAAAAAGAATCCTTACCCGGATTGTGCCCGAAGAAAAAAGGGAAGCGGCTTACGGATTTATCCGCCAAAAAATAAAAGAAGGGCGGCAAGTTTTTGTCATTTGCCCTTTAATCGATCCGTCCGACAAGCTGGGGGTTAAGTCGGTGAAAGTTGAATTTGAAAAACTGGATAAGCATATTTTTCCGGATTTAAAAATCGGGCTCTTGCACGGGCGGATGAAATCGAAAGAAAAGGAAAAGGTTATGGGCGGGTTTTTAAAAAATGAAGTTAAGATTCTTGTTTCCACCTCGGTAATTGAAGTCGGGATCGATTATCCTAACGCCGTTATTATGATGGTTGAAGGAGCGGATCGGTTCGGTCTGGCCCAGCTGCACCAGTTTAGGGGAAGGGTGGGCCGGGGAGAGCACGAATCCTATTGTTTTCTTTTTACCGACAGTTCTTCAGAAAAAACCCTTCTGCGGCTCGAAGCTATGGCCCGGACTAATGACGGCTTTGAACTGGCGAAGATGGATTTGAAATTCCGCGGACCGGGCGAAGTTTATGGTACTGCTCAAAAAGGCTTTCCGGAGCTGAAAATGGCCTCGCTTTTTGATTACCAGCTGATGCGCGACGCAAAAACCGAAGCGGAAAAGCTGATTGGCGCGGATGCCAGTCTGAATAAATGGCCATTATTAAAAGCGCAGTTGGGAGAATGGGAAAAGAGCGTGCATATGGAATAGTAATCCGCCCGGAGTATGCGTTTGACAAGTTATTATATCCCTGATAAAGATAATGCAATAAAACACAAAAATTTTAAAACATCTAATGTTCCTTGGTAGTTTACAGGGTAGAAAGGAGTGATGATTAAGAAGCGAGGTTGTTTTCCGTTTGTTATAACTGATGAAATATTTTGGAGGGAAAAATGCGAGTCGACACGGTTTATGATAAAGAATTCAGGAAGCGTTATAATGGGTGCAAGAGTAGTGGGCCGCTAGCGAAACCGGTGGCTACCGCTGTTTGTCCCATTACCCGGACCGAACTTCCTATGAGCAATCCGGAGTTAAAAATTCTCCAGTTCGAAGGCGGGAGTACGGTAGCGGTCAAGTTTAGCGCTTTCTGCCAGCGGCTCCGGGATATGGAAGTGCCGCCGCCGACAGTTCATTCTCGCGAGAAGGTTGTAGATATTACTCGGTGGCTTGGAAATCAAAAACTGCCACCAAAAAAAATCATGGAAGTTAACTCATTTCTCCTATCAATTGGAGGCTGTATCAAAGCGTAGCCATTTCCCGTGATCATGCGGAGTGTGGAGCGCGCCTATCCCATGGGAGCTCTTCATGCTCACGGGATTGAGTAAAGGTCACCCCTCCTTCCTTTGCTCGAAACCGTTGCTTCTTTCCTCCCGAGGCCGGATGGGTTGTCCATTCGGCCTCACCCCTCCAGGTTTGCTCATTTCCAGCCCGGGAATTCATTTTGGAATAACCCGGGCAAAACTCTAAAGCCGGAAAAGAAGAAAAGGCCTTTCTTCCTCCGGCTTTTTCTTTAATTCATTTAATATCATGATTGTTTTAGTAATTCAATTATTTCCCGAAGATTTTTTATTTTCACGATCTCCAAGCCGCCAGTCTTAATATCCGCGTTGGGAATAATGGCCCGGGAAAAGCCTAAACGGGCGGCTTCATTTAGCCGCTGTTCCAGATTTCTTATATTCCGGATTTCTCCGCCCAAGCCGACTTCGCCCAAGGCAATGGTCTTTCGGTCAACGTCGAGATTCAAAAGGGAAGAAGCGATGGCCATAGCAACGGCTAAATCCAGGCCCGGATCATTTATTTTCAGTCCGCCGACGATGTTTAGGATGACGTCCTGGGCTGATAAATTTACGCCCGCCCGCTTGTTTAAGACCGCGGTAAGAATGGCCAGGCGGTTCAAGTCAAAGCCTGAAGCCCGGCGTACCGGATAGCCGAAGATAGTTTTAGTCGCCAACGCCTGGATTTCAACCAAAAACGGCCGGGTGCCTTCAATTACGCAGCTTATGACCGAACCGGACATTTTTTCTTCGTGCGAATCGAGAAAAATAAGCGAAGGGTTTTTTACTTCCTGAAAGCCTTCGCCAGTCATCTCAAAAATTCCCAGCTCGTTAATAGACCCAAACCGGTTTTTAGTTGCCCGCAGTATTCTATAGTTGGCGGTTTTGTCCGTTTCCAGATAAATTACCGTATCGACAATATGCTCTAGCGTTTTCGGTCCGGCGATCAGGCCGTCTTTGGTAATGTGGCCGATTAAGATTACCGCTATGTTTTGCTTTTTGGCCATTTCCATGATTTGCGAAGTCGAGGCTCGGATTTGGGAAACGCTTCCCGGCTCGGATTCAAGAGCAGTGGTGTAAATTGTCTGGATTGAGTCAAGGATAACAACCGCCGGATTATATTCCGTAACCGTGGCGATTATTTTTTCCACGTGCGTTTCATTGAGAAAGCTTACTTTTTTTTCGTCGATGTTTAATCGGTCAAATCTTAATTTAATCTGTTCGGCCGATTCTTCGCCGGACGCGTAGATCACCGGCCTATTGCTATCTAGCGAACTGGCGATTTGGGCGACGATCGTGGATTTCCCGATTCCCGGCTCTCCTCCAAGTAAAATTAGCGAGCCGGGAACGATTCCTCCGCCCAAAACCCGGTCCACCTCGCTAAGGCTCGTAGTTATCCTTTTAAAATTTCGGGTATCTACTTGGGCAAGATCGATTGGTTTTTCCGCCGGTAGACTGTGCCTTTTAGACTCTTCTTCCTTTTTATCTATAGTTTGCGTCTGCAGAGTCCCCCATTTCCCGCATTCTAAACAGCGCCCGCTCCATTTTAGAGATTGGGCGCCGCAGTTTGAGCAGACGTAAATTGTTGAAATTTTTGCCATTAAATTTTCGCCTTAAGGTTTTGAATTTTTTACCATATCTATCAGCTCCTGTTCTTTTAGTTCGCCGGTAATCCTGTCGCCGTTAATGTAGACCGTCGGCGATCCGGATAATTCGAGGGTTTCGGCTTCGGTTAAATTATCGACCACGGCTTTGTTCATTTTATGGCCATAATAACACTCTTTAAATTTGTCCATTCCCAAGCCCAGGGATTTGGCCAGATTTTCAAATGAATTTTCGTCCAAATTTTTAAGATTGTCAAATAGTAATCCGCCGTATTCCCAGTATTTGCTTTGACTGCCGGCGCAGCGGGCCGCGGTAGCCGCCTGCCAGGAAAGGGAGTTTAAATCAGCCGCCGGAAAATCTTTCCAGATAAACCTTACTCGGTTTGGAAAAAGCCCCACTGCTTTTTTAATAATTTCCGAATTGGTTTTACAGGCCTCGCATTGGTAGTCTCCGAATAAGACGATCACCATCGGCGCTTTTTCATTCCCGATGCTCGGATCGGCACTGTTAACAAGAGGCTGGGTCAGATAATCGCTAAATTTCGGAATCCGGGTTATCAAGGGATCGTCTTTTTGGTTTTCAGGCGCCGCAAGGCCCGAACCCCCGGATCTGGGCGAATTTATATTCATATTCGCTTCAATGACGGATAATCTCCAAATTATTATTATTCCCAGCACCAAAACCAGGTTTAAGAGGGCGCCTGCGACGAAAAGTTTAACCGGAAAATCATTTTTCTTATTTTTAGAAATTATTGCCATAGTCTTGTTTCTTTATTGAAGTTAAAATTTTTTATTGGCGGCCAATATTCCAAAAAGCCGCTACTCCAGCCTTATTTTATAAATTTTTCCGGCCGGATCGCTATAATACAGGTTGCGGCCGTTCTCGGATAACATCAGATTATGCATTGAGACCGGGATTTCCGGTATAGCGATCAATTTTTTCAGTCCGGTGTAGGTGTTAACCAGATAGACTTTGTCCGGCGTAGAATTTCCCAGTTCGGGATATAGTCCCGCCCCTTCTTCAATCTTGTCCGGAACTGCGCAGTAGACCGATTCGGCATCGGCGTAAACGCATTTGTCCGCCCAAGTCTCCACCTGCAGGTTTTTCCTCCCGCTGCCGATAGATTCGCTCTGGGCATTGGCCGCCCAAAGCACCGGTTTTAAATCGCTCGCGGAGGAAAAAATGCTATAGAGCAAGCGGTCGCCCCGGGGAGACCAAAGGTATTTAAAACCTCTTCCTTCTATAGTCATGGCTTTGAAGTTCTCATTATTTAAGCCGATAAAAATAACTTCCTGCTGGTTAAGGCCGGTTGATTCAACGTACAGCGCGACCGACTGCTTATTCGGAGACCAGGAAGGAAAGACCTGATCGCCATTTTCTCCCAAAGGCTCTATAGCCTTAGATCCGGTGCCGTCATCGTTCGCTATTGCCAGCCAGTTATTAGAGGCGTCCGTCCCCATGCTTTTCATTACGACTTGATCCCCGGTCGGAGCAAAATCGTAATCCTGCCAATGGCTGGGGAGGGTAACTTGTTTTTCGGTTTTAAAATTATAGAGAATGTTGGCGCCGTCAGGGTATTCTAATATGGCCTTGTCGCCAACCGGCGCCCAATAGACATTTTGGACGTCATAAAATACTTTATCGCTCAAAGCTTGGCTCTCACCGTCAGAGTCGAGACGGTAAAAGCGCCCGTCCTTTTTGTTGTAAAATTCAATTGAACCGTCTTGGGCCAGTTTTTGGCCGAAACTTTCTTCCGAGGATAAAAGCTGGGTTTTAGTTAGTCCTCCGTTAGCGATGTTATCGCCCTTCTGTTCCGAAATACCGCCTGTTTCCAGTATCCCCGAACCTCCTTCGCCGACTCCGGCCTGGCCGGAAGACCCGCCCGCCTGGGGAAGCCGGGACCCGGGGGTAGAAGTTCCGGTAGGGAGGGTTTCCAGAGGAGCGGAAATGGAACGGAAGAAGAAGTGGTAAATAAGAAAACCGAACAAAAAAGCCGCCGATATAAAGCCCAATATTTGAAAAGCTTTTTTGTATTTTGACAAAAGAAACATAGGGCTTTGTTATTTGGCGGGAAAATTAGTTTTATGGTATAATTAAGCTCAAGAAATCCTTCTGGCCGCGTTTGCTCAAGCTTTATTAATATTATATAATAATATAAGATAACGAGCAACCGGCTTTATATTTTTTAAGCTTTTATTATTTATGTTTTTTTCCAGTTCAGAGAAAAGTTATCTGGGGGTGGATGTAGGGGCTTCGGGAGTTAAGATTGTCCAGCTAAGAAAAGAAGGGAGCAAGGTCCGGTTGATTTCATACGGCGTCGGGGAAATAAAAAACGCCCAGCTGGATGCCAATTGGCAAAACGAAAATGAAAAAATCGCCCGGATGCTTAAAGAAGTTTGGAAGGAAGCGGGCATGGATTCCAAAAGCGCTATTGCCGCATTGCCTACTTACGCGGTTTTTTCTTCAGTCATTACTTTAACCAACGTCGACATTAAGGATATTGATTCAGCCGTGAGATGGGAGGCTAAAAAAGTCATCCCTCTGCCTTTAGAAGAGATGGTTATAGATTGGGTTGAAATAAAAGACGACGCACCCAAAGGAAAAAATTTAAAAGTCCTTCTAACCGGGGCGCCGAGAAATCTTATAGAAAAATACATGGCGATTTTCAAGGCGGCGGATTTTGAATTGATCAGCCTGGAAACCGAAACCCTGTCCTTAATCCGTTCGCTCGTCGGGAACGATAAATCCAGCCTGGCCGTCGTTGAAATCGGAACCAACACAACTGATATTTTTATAGTCGAAAAAGGCATTCCGGTTTTAAGCCGCTCGATCGACGTCGGAGGCTTAACCATTACCAAAGCTGTCGCCCAAAGCCTGAATGTAAACCTGGATCGGGCCGAGCAGTTTAAATTCGACCTTGGAATAAGCATGCTTGAATCAAACGACAGCTCAATCCCGCAGACTATTATTGAGGCCATAACCCCGATCGTAAACGAGATTAAATATACTTTAAGCCTTTACCAGGGAAAAAGCGGGGGAAATCTGGAAAAAGTTATTCTTTCCGGCGGATCGGCCCTGCTTATTAATTTTACCAACTACTTAACCGGAATTTTGAATTGCAAAGTCTTTATCGGCGATCCCTGGGCAAGAGTATATTGCCCGGTGGATTTAGTGCCCAAACTAAAAGAGCTCGGGCCGCGGCTGGCTGTATCCGTCGGGTTGGCCATGAGGGAAATGTAAAAGCAGTTTACGATTGTTTTCGCCGCCGGCGGATTGCCAATTGAAAAATTATGGAGAAAGAAATCGATTTTCTTCAAAATCCAAAAAAAAGAAAGCATTCTTCGGGCGGACAGCCCCGGGGGGAAGTAGAATGGACCGCTCCCGGCCCGGCTTTAATTCGCAACCTGGAAAACGAAAAAAAGCCCTTTTGGAAACGGCTGAAAAGTTATATTTTCCCTTTTAGCAAAAATGCCGTTAAAGATGATAGCAGTGAAGAGGAAGAGACGGAGATAAAAAAAGAGGCTCCCGCGCTAAAGCTTTCAAGGCCGGTGATTACCAGGGCGCCCGAAAATAAAATTTTTACTTCCAAAATCCATAAAAATGAGAATCCATCCGTTGGCGCTATAAAAAAAGAAACTCCGGAAATCCGGCCCGTTTACCCCGCCATAAAGTCCGAGAATTTTCCGGCCCCTTCAAAGTTAAATGTTTTTTTTGCCTCATTTTTTCGGAAGCTGAAAGCCGCTTCTGCCAGACTTAAAAAGACAAAGTATAAAATAGAAGACCCGACCCCGATTGACCCTAAAAACGAAAAGAAAATTGACCTCACAAAAACCCTTAAAGCGCCGCCAGCGGAAAAACAAAAGGGAGAGCCGAAAAAAATCGGAGGCTTGGAAGGCGTAAAAGAATGGCCGGAAGAAAGCTTTAAGGGGACTAATCTTATTAAAGGGATAAGAGCCGGCGATATTAGCCGGAAGGCCGTTACTACTTTGGCGCTAACGCTGGCTTCGATTTTAATTTTGGCGGCCACCTATTTCGGAATCCCCTATTGGTACCAGGCCCAGGCTGAAGAAAAAATGCTGGTAAGTGAAAAGAGCGAAAAATTGAAAGCGGAAATCAAGTCTAAAGAAGAGGAGATGGAAAAGTTTCTTGCCTTTGAAAAAAGACTGGCATTGGCTAAATTGCTTCTAGACCAGCATATATATTGGACCAGCTTCTTTGATTTCATGGAAAAGAATACTTTGAAAGACGTTTACTTTGGAGCTTTCGACGCCGAGGCCAGCGGCGACTATACTTTAGAAGCCCGGGCCAGAGATTTTAAGGACATAACTAAACAAGTAGAAATTTTGAAAGAAAATAGCCTGGTCAAGGAGGCAGGATCCGACGGCGGCGATTACGGCTCCTTTGTGAGCGAAGCCAAAGATCCGTCAGGCAAGCCCAAAAAAGCCGAAGGCGTAAACTTTAAATTGAGATTAGTCTTGGACAAGAGTATTTTTTATATTTTTAAAAATTAGCTATGGAGAAGCCTGTTTCCTCAAAAGCTATCATTTCGCCTAAAAATGAGTCCAAACTCGGAATTTACATAAAATACTCGGGCTGGTTTAATTTGGCTTTGATCGTTTTAATCTTAGCCGGAGGCGCTTATTTTATATTAAAGCCCCGGTTTGAAAAAGCCCGGGCAGACGCGGACACGGCTCCGGTTTACGAGGAATACGCAAGCTTCCAAAGGGAATTAGACAAATTAAACAAGAGAAAAGATTTATTTAAAGATATATCGCCCGAAGACATGGACAAAGTGGCCAGGCTCATCCCTGACGAGGAAAATTTAGAAAAATTATTTCCTTTGCTTGAGGCTTTGGTGGAAAGAAGCGGCATGATACTCGTCTCCTTGAAAACCGAAGCCGTAGAAGAAAAAGTATATAAGACCCGGGCTGAAGTGCAACAAGAGGAAGAAGCGCCTCAAGTTATCCAGGAGGAGGAAAAAAGCGAATCGCTTCCTCCGGAAATTAAAGTCGTTAAAATTTCTTTAGAAGCCGGCGGCGCCGACTATTCCAATACAAAAGGGCTTTTAAGGGCATTTGAAAATAACTTAAAGCTTATGGATGTTAAAAAGGTCAATTTTAGCGAAGGAAAGAGTTGCAGGCTGGAGATAGAAACTTATTATTTAAAGAAGCCGGCAGCTAGCCAAATGTAAATTTTATGCTTCTTGCCAAAAAAGCCAGCTTGAAAAAAATCGCGATTTATTCCGCTGTCATAGCTATAATGGTTATCGGGACCGGAGTAATGGTTTATAATAATTATATAGCCGGCTCCAGCGGGCAGGGAGAGGAATTAGTCGGTCCCGAAATTGAATTATTGGCCGCCAGCCAGGAGAATGTAAATGGAGAACCGGCGCAAACCGCCCAGCCGGAAGCCCGGACAAATCCAGAAATGAAAAAAGGATCATCCAGCGTGGAAATTATCGAAAATCAAAAGTTTAAAAGTTTAAAAGAGATAATACCGGAGGAATCAAAATCTAAAATAGGAAACCCCTTCCCATTTAAGCCATATGAATAGTATTCAGGAAATATTGATCAATAAAAAAAAGTTGACCCGGGCGCAAGCGGAAGAGTTCGAAAAAATGGCGGCGGCATCGGGAAAAACTATTGAAGACATACTTCTCGACAAAGGTGATTTTGACCAGGAGGAATTGACTAAATATAAAGCCGAGAGCTTAAACATCCCTTATTACAGCCTGATAGGGAAGCGGATAGACGACAAGGTAATAAATCTTATCCCTTTTGAAGTGGCTGAAAACTACCGTACCATTTGCTTCGATAGATCCGGGGAAAAGCTTTTAATCGGCCTGGTTGACTCGGAAAATTTTAAGGCGGTTGAGGCGATTGATTTTTTAGCAAAAAAGGAGGGAGTAAGAGCCGAATACTATCTCATCTCGCCTTTAAGCTTCGATCAATCGTTCAAGCAGTACCGTTCCTTAAAAAAGGAAGTAAGTACGGCGCTGGAAAGAAAAGCCAAAGAGAAAGAAGGCGAGAAAAAAGACGATAGAAGCTCGGTCGAGTTCCAGGAAGTGATTAAAAGCGCGCCGGTGGCGAAGATTGTTTCCGTAATTATCCGCCACGCGGTTGAAGGGCGGGCTTCAGACATCCATATCGAACCGATGCCTAAAGAGAGCCGGGTGCGCTACCGGATCGACGGGATACTCCATACTTCCCTGGTAATGCCTAAAGATATTCACAGCGCGGTAGTCGCCAGAATTAAAGTTTTATCCAACCTGAAATTGGACGAAACCCGGATTCCCCAGGACGGCCGGATTAGGGAGTCAATCGGCGGGAAAGAAATTGATTTCCGGATTTCTATTTTACCGCTAACAAGAGACGAAGAAAAAGTGGTTATGAGAATTCTTGACGTAACTAAGGGCGCGCCGGAATTGGAAACTTTGGGCTACCGCGGGGAAGGATTGGCGATTATCCAGGCGAATGTCAAAAAAACCATTGGAATGCTTCTGGTTACCGGGCCAACCGGGTCGGGAAAATCGACTACGCTCTTTTCCATCTTAAATAAATTAAACAGGGAAGGGGTTAATATTTCTACCCTGGAAGATCCGGTTGAATACCAGATACAAGGCGTCAACCAGTCGCAAACCCGCCAGGAAGTCGGCTTTACCTTTGCTTCAGGCATCCGGTCGCTTTTAAGGCAGGATCCGGACATCCTGATGGTTGGCGAAATTCGGGACAACGAAACCGCGGAATTGGCAATCCATGCCAGTTTAACCGGCCATTTTGTCCTTTCCACCCTGCATACCAATGACGCGGTCGGCGCCGTCCCCAGGCTTTTGGATATGAAGGTAGAACCCTTTCTTTTAGGGTCAACCTTAAACGCGGTCGTCGCCCAGCGGCTGGCGAGAAAAGTTTGCAGCCATTGCAAGGAAGAGCAGAAACTCCCCAAAGAAGCTATGAATAAAGTCAGGGAGATATTCGACGCTATCCCCGAAGCCTCCTTAAAAAATGCTTTTGAAAAGCTAGACAAGGAAAATTTAGTTTTTTACAAAGGCAAAGGCTGTCCCCGGTGCGGGAATACCGGCTATAGCGGGCGCATAGCCATCGCCGAAGTCTTAGACGTTAACGACAAGGTTAGGGAATTAATTTTTAATAAGACGAAAAATTTCACCTTAAAAGAAGTAAGGGCGACCCAAACTTTTATGACCATGAAGGAAGACGGCGTGATTAAGGCGCTTTTGGGTTTGACTTCTATTGAAGAGATTTTCCGGGTAATTCTTGATTAAATAATCAAGCCGCGTTTAACCGCTTTACAGTTTTAAACTAAAAAACCAAAAAGTTAATTCCAAATTTTGACGGCTGGTTTTGAAGATGTATAATATAAAAATATGGGGAAGAAAAAAATACTAATCGTGGAAGATGACAGTTTCCTGTTGACCATGTATGCCAATAAGTTCGAGATGGAAAATTTTGAGGTTTTGATGGCCGAAGACGGGAAGAAAGGCTTGAAGCTTGCCCTAAAAGAGCGGCCGGATTTGATTTTATTGGATTTGATTTTGCCAATTATGGACGGATTCGAGGTCTTGAAAGAAATTAAGGCCGATGAAAAAGTAAGAAGGATTCCGGTGATTTTACTGACCAATTTGAGCCAGAGAGAGGAAGTGGACCGGGCGCTTTTGCTAGGCGCCCAGGATTACATGATTAAAGCCCATTCTATGCCGTCCGAAGTCGTCGAAAAAGTTAAAAATGTTTTGAAAATAAGATAGATCATCCAATCCATGGAAACATCTTCGGCTTATTTAAATAAAATACTGTCCCAAGCGGCAAAAAAAAATGCCATTCTTTTGCATTTGACTGTCGGCAGCAAGCCGCAGATGAAGATCGGCAGCCAATATGTTAACGCCGATGATTCAATTGTCGAGACGGAAACTTTGGAAAAGATAATTGAACAAGTGCTTACTGAAAAAGAAATGGAAAAACTCCAATCCGGCCGGGAACTGGTTACGGTAAAAGAAATCGACAAAAATTTGCGTTTTCGGATAAATATTTATTACCAGAGGAGCCTGCCGGCGATTACTTTCTATTATATAAGCGATCAGGTAAGGAGCCTTCAAAGCCTGAATTTTCCGCCGGCCATCGCCAACTTCGCGGATGCCCCATCCGGGCTTTTGATTATCGCCGGCAATTTCGGTTCAGGAAAGACCCAAACCGCCGCTTCTTTCATTGAAGAAATAAATAAGAGCCAGGGGAAGCATATAGTTACTATCGAGGAGTCGATTGACCGGCTGTTCGTTTCCAAAGAATCAATCGTGGAACAAAGGCAGGTCGGTCAGGACGCCCCGTCCTTCACCGATGCCATAAAATATTGCTTAAAGGAAGATTTAGACTTGGTTTTCGTTAATGGCGCCAAAGAAGAGCTGGATAAATGCCTAATACCTATTATTGAACTCGCTTCGGGCAATTCCAAGGTGATTTTGGAGATGAATGCCGACAGTTCAGTCGAGATAATCGACCGGCTGGCGAATATTTTGTCAAAAGGCTTGTCTCCCGAGTCTTCCCGCTATACTTTAGCCGATAATTTGTTCGGGATAATAGTCCAAAAAATAATTTATGGCCGCGGCGGAGAAGCCTTTATGGCCGCGGAAATACTGATTGCCGATCCGGTGGTGAAATCATATATCCGCGAAGGGAAGTTCCAGCAGATTGAAAGCGTTATTCAGACTTCAAAAAAAGAAGGGATGATCAGCATGGAGAAAGCGATCAACAGCCTAATCCAAAAAGGAAAAATCAGCCAGCAAGACCTATAATATGCCCGTATTTAAATATAGAGCCACCAACCGCTCCAAAGAAACCTTGACCGGCTTGGTTGAAGCCGAGAGCCTTGAATATGCCGAAGAAATATTAAAGGACAAAGGGCTTTCAATCGTATTTTTATCTTTGGAAGGCCAGGAAAAATCCGGCGGGTCAGGGCTTCTTAACCGGATAAAATCCAAGGAAGTCGTAATTTTTTCCCGCCAATTTTCCGTACTGATTTCGGCTAACGTGCCTTTAGTCCAAGCTTTGAAGATTCTTGTGGATCAAACCGCCAACCCCAGGTTTAAAATTATAATCTCGCAAGTTTCTGATGAAGTGGACGCCGGCTCCCGGCTTTCAGTCGCCTTGGCGCGCCGGGGCAATCTTTTTAATGATTTTTTTGTAAGCGTCGTCAAGTCAGGGGAAACCTCGGGGAAATTGGACGAGGTATTAAACTATCTGGCTGACGAAATGGAAAAAGACTATGACATGATGTCAAAGATCCGGGGAGCGATGATCTATCCGGCCTTTGTTTTATCCGGGCTGGGAGTCGTCGGGTTTTTAATGCTTACTTTCGTCGTTCCCAAGCTTACTGATATTATGTCCCAGTCGGGCGGAGAACTGCCTTTGGCGACGAGAATTTTAATCGGCGTTTCGGGTTTTTTGGGGCATTATTGGTGGATGGTTTTAGCGGGCGTTTTTGGCGCGTTAATAGGATTTAGATTTTTAATAAGGACGACCAAGGGAAAATTTGTTTATGATTCAATCCGGTTGAGGCTGCCGATTTTCGGAAAATTACTCCAAAGGATCGCCCTGGTCAGATTTACCCGTTCAATGAAAACTTTGATCGCCGGAGGCGTTACCATAATCGACAGCTTGTCGATTGCCGCCGACGTGGTTGATAACGAAGTTTATAAAAGAATCATCCAGGAAACGATTAAAGAAGTCGAGGACGGCAATTCGATATCAACCGTTTTCATAAAGTCAAAAGAAATTCCCATTATGGTTTCCCAGATGATGAGCATCGGGGAAAAGACCGGAAAATTAGACGTAATATTGGGCCGGATTACTGATTTTTACGGCCGGGAAATAGAAAATATAGTCGCCAACCTAATGACCTTAATGGAGCCTATTATTATGGTAGTCATGGGCCTCGGCGTCGGGCTTATGGTTGCGGCTGTTATTATGCCGATGTATAATATGGCTAGCCAGTTCTAGTTAATTTTCCGCAACGATTAATTAAAGTTTTAAGAATAATTAAACTTTATGACCCAGAGAAAAAAAGCCGCGTCTGGTTTTACCCTGATCGAACTTTTGGTGGTAATAAGCATTATCGGACTTTTATCTTCTTTCGCCGTGGTTTCGCTAAATAGCGCCAGAGCCAAGGCGCGGGACGCTCTAAGAAAAGGCGATATGGCCCAAATACGAACGGCCATGAACCTTTATTACGACGATAATACTGCTTATCCGGCCTGCGGAACTTATAATGCCGGAGTGCCTGACTTTGGGGCGACTAACGCCTGCTATTCCGGGGCGTTAACTACCGCTTTGACCGGCGGGACAAGGCCATATCTCGCCAGCCAGCCGGCCGATCCAAGAAATTTGTCTAATGACCCGGCAATAAGCGCGGTTTATATATATAGTTACGTGAGCAACGGGAGCGAATACGCCCTT
>Ga0172379_10007480_pt1 | contig 14177 bp, 13 predicted proteins | sample GrowelOW334metaG_FD_119756 | JGI IMG/M metagenome (GOLD analysis project Ga0172379, IMG submission 119756) | Groundwater microbial communities from an aquifer near a municipal landfill in Southern Ontario, Canada - Groundwater well OW334 metaG | ecosystem: Environmental > Aquatic > Deep... | reverse complement strand
CCGCGCGTGACTGTCCCGGGCGAGGACGACCACCTTGTCCACAAGGGCGGAAATCTTTTCCGCCGGAAGAAATTTCGAATACTTCCGGAGAAGGCTCTTGCAGGGGACCTTCACTTCATCCATTGCAATGGCGCCTATGAATCTCTGCAGCACGGGGCTTTCCGCAATCCTCCTGCTCAGGCCGATGAAGCTTTCATCGAGATAACGCCTCAATATGTTGCATCTCACGGCCCTCACCGCGTATTCCGCAAGCCTCTTCCTCTTAGACGATCAGCATGCAAGTCCTTTTCTTTTAAATAATTACACTTTTATGGACAAGCTCTACTTAGTCTTTCGTCCAGCAAGGACACCCTTGCCTCCGGCTAACTGTTCCCCCCTCTTGGGCCAGTAAGGGACTTTCACCCTCAAGTCCGTGCGTCCTGCCGGGCACACAAATAAAAAACCCCGGTTTTAAGGCCGGGGTTTTAAATTTTTCACAGTATAAAATTAAATACTGTTGGTCATTCTGGGGCGGCGTTCCGCGCGGCGTCTTTTCTCGCTGGGTTTTTCGAAATGACGACGGTTGCGGATTTCTTTGAGTACACCCTCCTTGTCAAGCTTCTTTTTGAGTCTGCGAAGCGCGCGGTCAATCTGTTCTCCTTTTTTCATCCGTACTTCTATCATTTGTTTCTTCACCCCCTTTGAGATGCTATGTGTCTTTTTATTTCCTTAAATCTTCATATGTAAATTCTTCCCTCTGAGGGAAAAATTTATTCGTAAACAAAACCTGATTCATCTATAAGCATTGATTTGAGCTTTGTTAAGGCCTGGTTCTGGATCTGTCTGACACGTTCCCTTGTCCTGCCAATCTCCTGACTGACTTCTTCAAGGGTCCTAGGCTTGTTCCCGTCCAGGCCGAACCTCATTTTCAAGATCATTTTCTCTCTTTCATCAAGACTCTCCATGAGATTGGTCAAACGGCTGACCGATTCAAGATCGCCAAGGATTCTGTCAGGAATCGAGGCGTGCCTGTCCGGAATGATATCCTGGAACTCACCGTCTTCACCCTGCTGGATCGGATCATGAAGGGAGAAAGTCCTGAGATCCGCGAGCCTGAGACCTGCAACAGTCCTTTCGCTGAATTCAAGGAATCCTGCGATTTCGGCATCTGTTGGTTCACGTCCGAGTTTTTCAGTGAGCTTGAGACGCGCTGACTTGATTTTATTGATTTTACCGGCCGACTGAACAGGTATGCGGATTGTTTTACTCTGGTTTGCAAGGGCGCGGCGCATCGACTGCTTGATCCACCATGCGGCATATGAACTGAACTTTGCGCCTTTCGCGGGATCAAATTTCTCGACAGCCCTCATCAGTCCTATATTCCCTTCGGAAATAAGGTCGAGGAGCGGGAGTCCAAGACCTTTGAAATCATGTGCTATTTTAACAACAAGACGGAGATTTGCCTTGATGAGCGTGGCACGAGCCTCTTCCTTGAGTTTCGGGTCATTTCCATGGATCTTCGCCGCAAGCTCGACTTCCTCGTCTTTTGTCACAAGGGATATCTGCCCGATATCCTGCATATACACTTTCATCGTGTCATTTTTTGAAAGAGAGGAGGTGTCGTCCGGACTGATCTCCCTTTTGGGTCTTGGTGCAGCATTTTCACCGTCAGTGCCGGTCTTCCTGGGCCTTCCCACTTTTCTTTTCCCTGGAATTTCCGAAGCGGTTTTCGGCGGTTCCTTGACGGATTTGACGGCTACCTTGGCCTGGACTCCGGCTGCCTCTTTCACCTTCACGTCTTCAGCAACCTTGAACTCTTTTTTTGCAGACGTTTTTCCAGCCTTTACAGTTTTCCGGGGAGTGACAGCTTTTTTATCAACTTTTTTAACAGCGGCAACAGCCTTGAGCTCTTTTTTTGCAGATGGTTTTTCAGCTTTTGCAGTTTTCCGGGAAGCGGCAGCTTTTTTAACAGCAGCGTTTTTTGCAGCAACAGGTTTCTTAATGTCTTTCTTTGCAGGCGCTTTTACTGTTTTTTTCACGGTCGCAACCTTGACCGGTTTCTTTTTCACCAATGTTTTTTTCAAGTTGACGACCTTGTTTTTTTTCACAGGTTGCTTTTTAACCTTGGCCGTTTTTACAGCTTTCGATGAAGGTTTGACTTTATTCACCTTCTTGACTGCGCTCTTGTTTACGGACGGTTTTAACAAATTTTTAATCTTTTTTTCGCTTTTCTTGGCTTTCATAATACCTGCAAATTATTTTAATCTGATGTGAAATGCAAACTCAAGCTTATGGAACTATATTTTGTCAAAAGGGGTTTAATATACATTAACTGTCTAAAATGTCAAAATTAATCAAAAATTCCCGCTGGAAAGGCGTTTTTAAGAACTGGATTTCCGAAAACATTCCGGGAAACGGGATTTTCCTGAATGTGGATACGGAAACGATCTTCCCCGTCATCCTGCGTTCAATCGTGAATACCGGTCGGCCGACAATCATCATAACTCCAAGCCTGGCTATTGCGGAAAACATATCGGCGGGACTCCCCCTCTGGGGCGAACTCTCCGGGAAAACAATTTCTCCGATACTGATTCCTGAAACCGAGGAAGGAACCAGTTTCATCCCGGAAAACGAGTTTCAGAGGATAAAGGCCCTTTATCTTGCGGCTTCGGGGCAGGGGGACTGTTTTATCACAAGCGCCACCTCTTTCACCTGTTCCGTCCCTCCGGCGGATTCTCTTCTCGGCAGCACCCTGAAAATCAGGATCGGTGCAAGCATCAGCCTGAAACTCCTTCTTGAAAATCTCGTCAAAATGGATTACGACGATGAAATAGAAGTCAATGTCCCGGGCGAATTTTCCCGGCGCGGCGGAATAATAGATATATTTTCACCCGGTTCCGAATCCCCGGCAAGAATCGAATTCTGGGGCGATGAAATAACTTCGATCAGACTGTTTTCAGCCGAAACACAGCTTTCACTCAGGAATGTTGCTGAATATACCGTAATCCCGAGGAACGCCTTCGTTCTCGAAAAAACCGGATTCAACATAACCGATTATTTCAAGGGTGAAGCGCCCACCCTGATAATTGTCCATCCCGAAGAATGCCTGACCCACATTGAAAGATTCGGTTCGGAATCTTCCTCTTCAATCTGGGAGAAAACTGTCGGAGGATTTGAAAATTCAGGAATCATACGGCTTCTTGATGCGGTGGAATCTTCAAAATCCACGGAGGGAACCGACTGCGGATGTACGCCTCCAATCCTGGAAATCCGTAAGACAATTTCAGGGGAGACTGATGCCGCCTACTCGAACATCATGAGAAAATTGACTGTCGGACAGGTGGAATCATGGATCAGCGGCGGGTTTGAAGTCGCCCTTCTCGGAACAGGGGAACACACCATTGAACGGATATTGTCATGGTGTTCTGAAAACGGGATTGATCCCGGAAATGTGGAAATTGACAGTTCCTTCATAAGTTCGGGGTTCATTCTCAACGATCAGAAACTCGCCGTGCTGACCGAAAAAGAGCTTTTCTTCATACCTCATGCGAGGACTCCGTCATACACATACACAAAGAAAATAAAAGACTCCCTCAGAAGCGTCGAGATTGCGAATTTCGCAGACATGGAGGAGGGTGACCATGTCGTTCACATGGGGTACGGGATCGGGATTTTCAGGGGAATAAAGACCATTACCGAAAAGGGCGTTTCCCAGGAGATGTTCCAGATTGAATTTGCCGACAACGTTTTCGTGTATGTCCCGCTGTGGCATGCGGACATGGTTTCAAGATATACGGGATCGCAAAAGATTGTTCCGTCCCTGAGCAGGGTTGGCGGAAGAAAATGGGCGAAGGCCAAACTTGACGCGGTAAGATCCGTAAGGGGGCTTGCGGTGGACATGCTCAGGGTTCAGGCCATGCGTTCGCACAACCCCGGATTCCCCTTCCCGAAGGACGGACATGATCAGCAGACATTCGAGGAACTGTTCCGGTTTCCGGAAACTCCCGACCAGAGAAAATCAACGGATGAAATAAAGAAGGACATGTGCTCTCCGGTTCCCATGGACCGCCTGCTCTGCGGAGATGTGGGATACGGAAAAACGGAGGTTGCAATACGCGCCGCATTCAAGGCGGTGACGGCGGGAAAACAGGTTGCCGTACTTGTACCGACAACAGTTCTCGCCCAACAGCATTTCTACACCTTCTCGGAGAGGTTTGCGGAATATCCGGTTATAATTCAGATGCTCAGCAGATTCAAAACCCAGGGGGAACAGAAAACTATTCTGCAGGAACTGTCCGAAGGGAAAATAGACATCATCATCGGCACACACAGGATCGTCCAGAAAGATGTTTCATTCCCGGATCTCGGACTGATAATAATTGATGAGGAGCAGAGGTTCGGCGTTGAACACAAGGAAAAACTGAAACACCTCAGGGCGACCGTTGACATCCTGACAATGACCGCCACCCCCATTCCGAGAACGCTTTACATGTCCATGACTGGAATCCGCGACCTCAGCACCATTATGACCCCCCCGGGACTTCGCATGCCCGTCCAGACAATTGTATGCAAATACGACGAGAAAAATATCCGGGACGCCCTTACACGGGAAATACAGAGGGGGGGGCAGGTCTTCTATCTCCACAATCGCATCAGCACAATTGAAAACACCTGCAATAAGCTGAAAATGCTTGTTCCGGGTGCGAATTTCGCAATCGCACACGGGAGGATGCCTGAACATGAACTTGAAAAGGTGATGACCGCCTTTCTCGACGGGAAAACCGATGTTCTCGTCTGCACCACAATCATCGAGTCCGGGTTGGACATTCCCAACGCAAACACGATAATAATCGACCGGGCCGACCGGTTCGGCCTTGCTGAACTTTACCAGTTGCGCGGAAGGGTCGGCAGATGGACGCGGCAGGCTTATGCATATCTTCTGCTGCCTCCGCACAGTATCCTGTCGGGAAATGTCAGGGAGAGGATAAGTGCGATAAGACGCTACACGCAACTTGGCGCGGGCTTCAAGCTTGCCCTGAGGGATCTGGAAATAAGGGGTGCGGGAAATATTCTCGGTTCAGAGCAGAGCGGACACATCAATAAGATTGGTTTTGAACTGTATTGCTCGTTCCTTAAAGCGGCTGTCACAGAACTTAAAGGAAACCCTGAAAAAGTCGTGCCACAGACGGAAATATCCATAGATTTCATAGATTTCGCCCACTCTTCCGTGAAAGGCAGAATCGCCGCCGCCCTGCCCCCCGATTACATTCCCTTTGAAAAACTCAGGGTTGATGTCTACCGCAGCCTCAGCCGCGCCTCTGACTATGGGGAACTTGAAAATATCGCCCGCGAACTTGTTGACAGATACGGTAAAATCCCCGCAATCACTCAAAATCTGATCAAAGTTTATAAAATCAGGCTTTCTCTTGCAAAATCAGGATATAGGTTTCTAACAGTGAAAAACAGTGAAGTTGCAATCGGCCCAGACACCAAGGCAAATAAGGCTGAAACCAAGTTTTACCTTAAGGGGAATAACCCCGATAAAAAATTTGGAGAGCTTTTTAAGTTGATTACGTCCACACTGTGACATGAGATAATTGCAAAATTGCCGCATTTAAGGTGGGGACGGTTCTCCGAACTGTCCGTTCTGAAGCGGCGCATTACAGAGAACGCGCCCCACAATTGGTTCACATTTTAAACAGGCACGGGGGGGAATATGAGGAAATATACCGTTGGAATAGATCTTGGCGGGACAAAAATCCTGGCAATCGTGGTGTCCGATAAAATGAAAGTGGTTTCCAGGTCGAAATGCAAGACAAAGTCGGCGCTGGGCATAGACGGTACAGGGCTCAGGATGAAAGCGTCCGCAGAAGAAGCCCTCAAAGAAGCCGGCCTTTCCTGGAAAGATGTCGGAAATATAGGAATCGCAGTACCCACATCGGTTGATCCGCGTACGGGAGACGCCCTTCATGCTCCAGCCCTAGGATGGAAGAATCAGCCCCTGAGAACACGGTTTCAGCAAATCTTCAGAAAAAAAATCTATCTTGAGAACGACGGAAATCTCGGAACCCTCGCCGAATTCAGGTGCGGAGCCGCAAAAGGATTCAGGCATGTCGTCGGATATTTTGTGGGGACAGGGCTGGGCGGTGGAATAATAGTCAACGGAAAACTGCACACCGGCATCAGGGGTTGCGCCGGGGAGCTGGGTCATGAGATAATTGAGTACCAGGGCAGGAAATGCGGTTGCGGCAAGCTAGGTTGCATCGAGGCGTACTGCAGTAAAACGGCCTTTTGCAGACAGTTCCAGAAACTCATAGTTGATGAAGGGGCGAAAAGTCTTCTGAGTGAATATACGGACAATGATTTCAAAGGCGTCAAAAGCAGCGTTTTGGCAAAATGTTATAATGCCGGGGATAAAATCACGTGCAGGATTATAGACAGGGGGTTTTATCTGCTGGGGCTTGCGGCGGCAAACCAGGCTTCCGTAATTGCTCCTGAATGCATTGTGTTTGGAGGAGGAGTCATGGAGGCGCTCGGCCAAAAGGCGATGCCTTACATAAAAAAGGGGTTTGTTGAAAACCTGTTCGCCCTTTCGCCCAATGACATCAAGTTGAAAATCTCCAGCTTCAGAGACGATGCTGTTCCGATGGGTGCGGCTGTTTACGCAATGAAGAAAGGGGGAGTTTGAAAATGAATTCACTTGTCGCATTAATCATCCTTCTTTCCATCCCCGTTTTTGCAATTCTGATATTTGTCGCCCAATGAAAATCAGCCTGTAAAGACAACATTCAAAAAAAGAATTGCAGGGGGAAATCGGTGAAACTTTCATAGAATTCTCGGAAATCCATTCGGAATACAAGACGGAAACAACTGACAGCAGGCTTAACAATACGGTCTATCTGTCATTCAAGGATTCGAAAGTATGTCTTGCAGTTTCGATCAACAGGAACCTTTTTGAGCCCAGAATTTTCAGATCCAACGATGACTTCGGCCTAGTCAGGGATTATTTCGACAATCTCCATCTCGCCGGAAGGATCATCGAAGAACTTAATCTTAACACCAGGATATGGAAGCAGTATGCCGGGCTTTAGCCCGACACCCTTGTCCTTCTTCTCTAATTCAATGCCGGGTTAAAGCCCGGCATACTTATTCGCAGCCGGGGAATTCGACTTTATTGAACGAGTTTGCAATGGCCTTCTTTTCAGGAAGCTTTGCCTTGAGTTCGGCAATTTCATCAGCCCCTTCGCCCAGGGGCAGCTTTATCTGTCCACCCTGAAGAGATGAACGGACAATCCCGTTGACTATTTCACAGCCCTTGAAAGCGTTTGCAAAATTGCACTGATGAACTTTACCACTTATAAGCCAGTCGGACATTTCCTGGATATAAGGAGGCATGTCAAGATCATAATTCATGGCTCCATCTCCTTTCTGGACTCCCTTGGAAGTCACAGCGCGCCATCCGCCATTTGTAAGAACTTCGGCAAATCCTTCAGTACCTTGGACGCAGATGCGGTTTTTCCCCCACCATTTCGCCACTTCAGGCTGATCCGGAGCGCCGGCACCGCATTCGACTATTCCGCGGACGCCATTGGCAAACTGTATGACTCCGGCAATGTAATCTGGAGAAGGATGGTTGTCGCTGAGCTTTGATTTTCCAGAAGCCTGCCCCATAACCCATTCAGCCTCGTCATTTCCGTTATACCAGCGTATGTAGTCGACCATGTGGCTCATCATATGGGTCATCCAGCCGGTGGCGCTTGCATAAATCATCTCGATTCTGCCAAGATCCCCGCTCTCCGCTATTTCCTTGATTTTGCGGTAATGGACTCCATAGCGGTGCTGATGGCTCACCACAGACTTGATCCCGCTTTTATCAACAAGAGCCTTCAGCTTCAGGGCTTCATTCATGTTCAACGCGACAGGTTTTTCAAAGGCGACCATTTTTGCGCCGCAGTCAACTGCAATCTTCAGCATATCCATCCTGATATGGGGCATTGTGCAGAAACAGAATACGTCCGGCCTGATCTCTTTTGCCATTTTCGCAGCATCAGTTCCGGTGGCGGGATTTCCGAGAGACGGAGCCGCAGCCTTGAGTTTTTCCGCATCAATGTCGCATATTCCGGTAACCTGGAAATTCGGATTCGCGTTGAACGCCGTGGCATGATGCTTACCGCGTTTTCCCATTCCGACTATCATCACATTGAATTTTTTCATATGAGAACCGTCCTTAAATTACGCAGCCGCAACCCCGTTAGAGGTGCGGCTGCATTTTTTTCTATTCAAATTTTACGAGTTCTTTTTATCCCACTCAAGAACCTTCGCTATGGAATAATCAACTTCCTTCTCGGTAAGTTCCGGGAACATCGGAAGAGATACGCATGAAGCCGCATTCTTCTCGGCGTTCGCAACAGAACCGACAATCTTGTATTCCTTGCCCCACGGGAAGCCTTCCTGCTTGTGAATGGCGATGGAATAATGTGTCTTGGCGTCAACACCGTTGTCAACAAGGAACTTTACCATATCGTTGCGCTTGCTGGCGTCTTTAGTCTCCACTACATAGAGATGGAACACATGACGGTATCCCGGTTTGGCATAGGGGAGAGTGATTGATTTTACCCCCTTGAGCCCTTCCGTATAACGTTTTGCAAGAGAGATTCTTCTGTCAGACCATTCCGTAATGTGCTTCAGTTTTGCACTGAGGACACCGGCCTGGATATCATCAAGGCGGCTATTGAAACCGTATGAATGGTGGTCGCGCTTGCTTGAACCGTGGCTGCGAAGTTTGCGGACTTTCTCGTTGATGGCGTCATCGTTTGTAAAGAGCGCTCCGCCGTCACCGAAACAACCGAGGTTCTTCTGGATGATGAAACTTGTCGCAACGGCATCGGAAAGCTCACCCTGCTTGAAGGTGTCGCCCCTGGCGTCAATCGCCTGTGCATTGTCTTCAATAACCTTGAGCTTGTGTTTGTCGGCTATTTTCCTGATTGCGGCCATGTCGGCGCACTGGCCGTAGAGGTGGACTGGGATGATGGCCTTTGTCTTCGAAGTGATTGCAGCTTCTATTTTTGAAGGATCTATGCAGCGTGTCTTTTCATCGCAGTCAACAAAAACAACCTTGCATCCGGCGATCCATGCGGCTTCAGCCGTGGCGAAAAATGTGTTGGGATGGGTGATGACTTCGTCGCCGTTGCCGATTCCCATCGCCATGAGGGCAAGCCAGATCGCATCTGTTCCGTTTCCAACGCCGATGGCGTGTTTGCATCCGAAATACTGGGCAAGTTCACCTTCGAATTTCTTGAGCATCGGGCCAAGGACATACTGTCCGCTCATCAGAACTTCATTGATTTTCGCATCAATTTCCTTTTTGATGCTTTCATACTGTCTTACGTGACCATAAAATGGTGCCTGCATATATTTTTCCTCCTGTTTGTTAATTTAATGAATTTATGAAAAACAGGAGGAAAAATATTTAAGAAGAGACAAATAGCAATGCAATGAATGTTTTATCCATTATCCATGCAAGAAATATCCATATATTAATTTCGCGTCCGAGAAATTCATCTGAACTCTTCCCATTCGGGCTCGTTTTGAAATATCCATCGGTAATAATCTCTGCCCTGCAGATTTGCGGCGGCTTCCTCGTCGGCGATGACAATGCATTTCTGGTGCAGTTGCAGTGCCGATGCGGATACCATCGAGGTAACCGGCCCTTCAACCGCCTTTGCGAGGATTTCCGCCTTTAAATCCCCAACGACAAGAGTTACAATCCTTTTCGCTTCAAGGATTGTTCCGACACCCATGGTAACCGCCCTTTTCGGCATTTCCTCCGGCCTGTCGAACAGGGGAGAATTCTGTGCGATGGTCGTTGGCGTCAGCGCCTTCACGCGTGTCCTGGAAAAAAACGCCGAAAGCGGCTCGTTGAAACCTATATGCCCTGATTTCCCGATTCCGAGAAGCTGCAGGTCAACCCCCCCGCACTCCTTGATTTTCTCCTCGTACTTTTCACAGTCCCTGTCAAGATCTCCTGCCATGCCGTGAGGGAGATGGGTGTTTCTGAGATCAATATTGATCTTGTTGAAAAGATGTTCGTTCATGTAGTGCCGGTATGAATTTTTATGGTCCGGGGCAAGTCCGACATATTCATCAAGATTGAATGTTCTGCAAAGTGAAAAGTCCAGATTCTCGTTTTTATGCAGCTCTGCGAGTTTCGCATACAACGGCTCCATCGTATTGCCTGTCGCCAGACCAAGTACGAGCGTGGGCCTTTCACGCAACGCCTTGGCAATCACCCTTGCCGCAAGTTCAATGGCTTCTCCCTTGTCGGGACGTATGATGACTTCCATAAATAAATTTCTCCGTTTATAAAATTCTCCGTTCTCAACGGATAATTTTATAACAAATCAAGATTTTTGCTAATTGGAGTTTGAAAATATGTCCGGATTTTGGTGTTTAAAAGAACCTGTAAAAATAAAGAATCTCCTGCCGTCCATCCTATCCCCGCCGCAAGCAACGGGGTATTACGGACGGACGCCTGCTCCCTCCGGGCGGGACGGAGATTTCTTTATACGGAACAATATCCTCATCGCCCACCGTCGACGGGTTCTCAATCCCCAACGGCTCGGAGAAAGCCGTTCCAAGGACGCAAACTTGGATCGCCTACGACGACAAATCATTTGATTCAAACGCCCGTGTTGCCGTATCGCGCGGCGAGGATTGTTGGACGGTTGAACTTGCAGTGCCATGGGCGGATTTGAAAACCGTCCCTCCCAATGACGGAACACGGATGGGTTTCGAACTGACAAGGGGATGCCCCAGAGGCGGATCCCCCGAGTCGATTCTCTCACAGTTCCCGCCTCTCGGCAAAGCCAACAACCACCAGACCAAAAGGTTCGGGGTGCTGATATTCAATCCGTGATGGATCAGCTTGAATGCGGGGAAGTGAAAACCTTTTAAGGAAAGGTTCTTCCCTTCCCCGCATCTTCCCTGTCTCGGCGTAACTTCTTAGTGAATCCGGACGCACCCCAACCTTTTCCAAACCTGTTTGCTATTCGAGGTAATTTCAAAATTGCTTTGAGCCAATGCAAAACTAACGGAGGGCGGACTTTCCAGTCCGCCATTTGAGTTGGACTTCCGCGGGTAAGAAAACCCGCGCTCCTTTAAATTTGAGTTTTGCAATTGGCTCATTCCATCTGATTGCAGATGCCATTTGAGAGCTCGCAAATATTTTTTGCGGAGTTCTGCAAGATGGGCGTTGGCTATGCATATGGATGATGCATATTAATATGTATGAGAATAACACTTAACATAGACTCCGAAATTTTCTTAAAGGCTTCGGAGCTTACTGGAATCCGGGAAAAGACAGCGCTTGTCAGGAAAGGGATGGAATCCCTTATTTCCAAGGCAGGCGTCGCCCGCCTTGCCAAACTCGGTGGAACAGAAAAAGATATCAAGCCCGTACACAGGCGGAGGAGCACTTGATGGTCCTTGTCGATACCTCCGTATGGATAGACCATTTCAGGAACACCAACTCAAGGTTTGCCGGGCTTCTTATCTCCGAAGAAGTGTCCTGTCATACATTGACATATCATGTTATTGACATATATTCAAACGTTCCCCAATAATATGAAGGATTATGAATATGAATGTATCATTGACTTCGGAGCTTGATTCCTGGGTACACGGGAAAGTAAAAAACGGATTCTACAATTCCTCAAGCGAAGTCGTCCGGGAAAGTCTGCGCCTGCTCATGGATCGGGACCAGCAGAAACAGATATTGCTGACTGAACTTAAATCGGAGTTGCGTCTGGGATTAAGGCAAATGGAGACCGGCCTATCAGAGGAGTTCACGGGAAAAACAGTTTCCGGCATAAAATCATCCGGGCGCAATAAGCTTGTAAAATGAAGAATCTGAAGCTGATAATTTCCAGACAGGCAATCGAAGACCTGATAGATATCTGGAGCTATATGGCCTTGGACAATTATGATGCCGCAAATGCTTTCACTGACAAATTATATGCTTCTTGTAAAAGCCTGTCCAAAATGCCGGAAATGGGACGTTCGCGTGATGAACTTCTGCCAGGGCTGCGAAGTCTAACGTGCAAGGGACATATAATTTTTTACCGGACAGGGAATCAGAAGCTTGAAATCATCAGAGTCCTAAATGGATGCATGGATGTAGACTCCATTTTCTAAGAATTAAAATGAATGCTGACTTTGTCATAAAAAACGCCCTGATAATAGACGGTTCCGGCAGACCACCTTTCAATGGCGGCGTGGCCGTGAAAAACGGTAAAATCACCGCCATAGGGGAAGATCTTCCGTCAACGGGAATCAATACCTTGGATGCAGACGGCCTTGTGCTTTCCCCCGGATTCATTGACACCCACGGTCATTCCGATGTTTCCGTCATTGCCGCGCCTGAGTCCACGGGGAAAATATCCCAGGGCGTTACAACCGAAATTTCAGGGAACTGCGGGCTCTCGGTGTTCCCGGTGACAAGACACAACCGCGAACATCTCCAGGAACTCTACAAGCACTACAATGTCAAGATAAGCTGGCACGACGCGGATGATTATTCCACTCTGATTGATAAGGTGCGGCCCGCAATGAACCTGAGTTCCCTGTGCGGACACAACACGCTCCGTGCAGCCGTCATGGGATACGGCGATCTGAAACCTTCCGCCAGCGAGCTTAACACCATGAAAACCCTTCTCGGAGTTTCCATAGGCAACGGGGCGGCGGGACTGTCTTCCGGCTTTTTCTACATTCCCGGGAAATTTTCCGAGAAAAAGGAAATTGTCCTGCTCCTCGAAGAGCTTGCCCGTACAAACAAACCTTATACAACACATCTCCGCAGCGAGGCGTCGCTACTTCTGGAGTCAATTGACGAGGCCGTAGACGCCGTCATGAAATCCGGACAGAAAAAGCTCCACATAAGCCATCTCAAGACGGCCGGCAGGGAGAACTGGAATAAAATTGATGATGTCTTTCAGCGGATCTCCAAGGCCCATCATAACGGAATCCATCTGACTGCGGACAGATATCCCTACACGGAATCAATGACTCAGCTCAGTTCCTATCTGCCGGATCCCTACGACAGGATGGATGACATAAAGCTTCACGCTCACATCCAGAATCCTGAAAAGTTCGCGGAATTTGTCGAAGCCCTCAAACAGATGCCTGAAGAAAGATGGAAAACTCTCAGGCTCATCAGCACAACTGCAAAGTTCGCGGAAAAAGGCTTCGGGAAAACTTTTGCGGATTTCGCATCCGTGTCAGGAATGAATCCCTGGGACATCTGCGCATCAGTTCTTAAGGATGACACCGCAGGGGCGACTGCAGCTTCAGCAGGCATGTCCGAAGAGAATATGATAAGGATTCTGAATCAGGATTATGTGGCTTGCGGTTCCGATGAAACAGCGCGTCCCCTTGATTATTCCCTAGGAAGAAGCCATCCCCGGGGTTTCGGATCCTTTCCCAGATTCATAAACACATTGAGAAAGAATATGAGCCTCGAAAAAGCCATAAGGAAAATCACCTCGCTCCCCGCCGACATATACAATCTGCATGACCGGGGAAGAATTGTCGCGGATCATGCTGCGGATCTCGTTCTTTTCAATCCCGACAAACTTGAGGATACTGCGAACTTCGCAGATCCCCACAGGGTTTCGGAGGGGATGCTGAAGGTCTGGGTCAATGGCGTCCTCACCTGGGATGACGGTGCCCTTACAGGCAGACGCGCCGGGAGGTATCTGAAGGTGTGAAAGTATGTTCAATGCGGGGAAGAGAAAACCTTTTAAGGAAAGGCTCTTCCCTTTCCCGCACCCCAACCCTTTTCAAACCTGTTTGCTATTCCAAAAGTCGAATTTTAACGGAGCGCGGGTTTTTCATACCCGCGATTCTCCCCCTGTTGGCGGGTATCCGCTGCTGCGGACGTCCTCCGTTGCTTTTGAATCGACTTTTGCAACTGCCTCACTTCTTCAACACTTCCACGACTTTGAAACTTGTGAACTTCCATTTGCCCTCGATCTTTTTCAGCTTGCACTGGATTTCGCGTGTCTCTTCTGCGACTTTCGCGGAATCCTTGAGTTCACCGAAGAACCTTACGGTTGTCTCAACTACCGCAACATCGTTCCGGATGTCCGGTACTATGTCGTAAAAGTCCAAGGATATCTTCGAGAACCGGGAACGCCCTTTTG
>Ga0172379_10007479_pt1 | contig 14183 bp, 12 predicted proteins | sample GrowelOW334metaG_FD_119756 | JGI IMG/M metagenome (GOLD analysis project Ga0172379, IMG submission 119756) | Groundwater microbial communities from an aquifer near a municipal landfill in Southern Ontario, Canada - Groundwater well OW334 metaG | ecosystem: Environmental > Aquatic > Deep... | reverse complement strand
TTACTTTTTTGCATAAAAAAGGGGTCGGCTGACGCCGACCCCCCAAGGGTCCAAAAGCACCGACCCGCCTTTGGCGGATCAAAGCCCATGTTCCATTACTACCTGAGGCAGACCGGAGCACCGTAGTAGCTGCAGGCATTACTGACGTGGTACGTGTCGAAGTAGGGCTTACCGTCATCGTGGTAGAAGTACGGGGCGCTCATGAACTCCCGATCGACCCCGAAGCGGTACTGATCGCCGCCATTATCGATAAAGGAACCGACGACAGTAAGCCGATCTGGATGAGTTATGAGCCCCTGTCCGTTAACCCACGTCGGGGTAACGATACTGGCGATCTCATACTCGGCCGCCCAGCGACTCGAAATAACATTATGTCCTGTCATCCTGCGTCCGAAGTTGAACGGCCGGCAGGCGAAGTCGCCAGGGATCTGACTCTCTAACTCCTGAAGCCAAACAGCCACGGAATCGAGAGGCAGAAATCGGTCGGACTTCATCGTGTCCTTCCGATAGTTGACAAAATTCTTGAACTGCTTGATGCGCTGAAGTTCAGGGAAGAGCATGCCCTCGCATAACGCTCCCCAGTAGCCATCGCCATTTCGACCTTTGGCTACGTCGTCCCAGATGTTCCCTCGATCGTGCCATCTTGCCCAGCACTTGCCGGGAAGGGCAAAGACGATCAGCTCGTCCCAAAGCCGTGCCGGTTGACCATCGAGCGAGAAGACAAACGTCTCCTGCCAGATCTGCTCCAGCTTGAGGTAGCCCTCTGCTATTTCCAGCAACCCGTCAGTCGAAAGGTCAGAGAATGTACCTGTGGCTAAGAGCGACTTGACCTGATCTTCCCACCCAGACATCTTGAATTTCGGCGGGTAGTCGCGAGTCGCCTTTTTGTTTCTACCAGAATTGGCGGAGATGATCTTTATGGGGCCATCTGAAAGCTCTCCGCGGGCAACCGCACCGATCAGCTTTACCTGCTCTCGCCCCAAGAAATCCATTCTAGCCCTATCGTCTATAAGGGCCTGAATAAGCTCTTGGGGTAAATCCGAACCATGTACTGCAGTTGCAGTCTCGGAACCAATTCGGAGTGCTTGTCCTGGGGTAATCCGTTTCATTACGGTGATCCCCTCCTAGTGCGTATTACCATCGGGACATGCCATGCATTCCCTAGGTTTTAACTGGCTATTTCGTTAAACAACCACTTAACACCTAAGGAATGATTTATTAAAGTAACACCTGTTAGTATAGCATAATCAGGTTAAAAAGTCAACCAACATCAATAGATTTTTCGACCCGAACTTCCCGGGTCTCATCAGACGCTAAGCGTGAAATCGAGAAAAGATAATATTTCAAAGCATCTTTTCTCTAGATTTCCCATAATAATATATGGAGTTTGATGATAGCATTTTTGGAATTATTTACTAATTCCATTCAAGCAATACACAATGGACAACGGAAACCGTAAAAGGTATAGGTAGCGGTTACTTAGTCTTGCGATTCTCTTCGATCAGGTTTACGACTGTTTGCTTCCAACCTTTGTTATGCGGCAAACGAATCGCACCCATCTTTCGAGCCATGTCTTTACTTCGCGAAAATACCTCCTGCCAGTTCTTGCTCTCACCCAAAAAGTAAAGAGCATTGCTGACAAGCGGACATTCCGCAAAAGCACCGACACCTTCGATTACTGCCACCACATAGTAGTTCTGACCGAACCACTTGACGGTTGTGTACCACTGGGGATGGTAATCTTCGAGAAGCTGACAGCGATCAGCACGAAATTCTGTCTTTTTGACTCGATCAAGCGCTGCGGCAATCTCCTGATCGTCTCTCGAAGATGCCACTTCAGAAGTAGCACCTTCTGGATCGAGCCACCACTTGGGAGGCAAAACTCGCCACTTCAGCCGTCTAATTGGCCTGAAAACCTTGATCTTCACCCGAAATTCCGGAAAAGCATCCATGATTCCAGCCAGTTGTTTGCGAGCCAAACGCCAGTCTTTCGACGCAAGGCCACCCCGAGTCATCAGTTCTTCACATTCACGCAGAGCTTCACAGGCAAAATCATGAGCCACATCTGTCAGCCCGAACTCCAGCGCCAGTTTAGCTGCTTCCAAATTGCCCTCTGTTTCTTTGGTCTTCCAAACATCGGCGAATCTTGCAGCCCTCAAAGCTTCATCATCACCGATCGCTTGTGCCATCCGAGCTGCTGTTGCATAGTGTTTCCGTGCAAAAGCGAGATCAAGCTGACATTCAGCAGGCATTGGAAAATTGCCATGCATAATATGCGCAATCTGCATCCAATACCTGATGTCGCCGATACAATCTGCAACATACTCTGCTTCACTGCGAACGTACTTTTCTTCGTCCGACAAGGTAAGAGCGCTGTGATCGATACGCATCACAAGCCATGAGGCTGCTTCTTTGATTCCCTTATCAGCTAGAGTGATTTCCTCTGCTGAAGCAATGGGAAGTTGACGAAGTTTGGTTGTGTAAAGAATGACATCAACAACCATTTGACATGTAGCCGGCTCAACTGCCTCATGATACTGATCGGAAGCTGCTTGGTATTCAGTCAACTTCTTCACAAGGCTAAGCTTGCTTTTCTCATCCAGAATCAGCGCACGAACAGCCAGCAGTCTTGGTTCAAGCCACTGCATCATCTGGTCATCAACAACTGGATAACCGTTTGGATTCCAGCCGAATCTGTCTTCATACCATGAGCGAGACTGGCAGTCCAGGAGACACAGCACTTGTCTCCCTGTGTAGAATGCTCCTTCAACTTTTCCTTGCATTACTCGATTCCCCTTTCGATATCCTACCCCGAAGGGTATGTGATGGCTTGAATTATACACTTTTTCAGAGAAAAGTCAAGAATAAAAACCAAAATTGGTCATTTAAATTTAGTACAAAATTTGATCAATATTATTTTAAATATTTTTTAATATTTGCGTCGTGTTCGGCTTTGGTTTTAGCAAAATAGGCCTTGCCGCCCGGAGCATTGATAAAAAATAAATTATCGCTTGCTGCCGGATTTAATGCTGCTTCAATGGATTTGATTCCGGGATTGCAAATTGGAGTTGGCGGCAATCCGGAATTAAAATATGTATTATAAGGCGAATTTATTTTTAAATCTTTAGATGAAATCTCCTCCCAATTACCGAGTGCATATTGGATAGTGGAGTCTGCCTCAAATTTCATATTTTTTTCTAAGCGATTATAAAAAACAGCGGCAACCCCAGCTCGATCTTCATCCAGCTTGGCTTCGCGCTCAACTAAAGATGCGATTATTAAAACTTGTTTATTTACATTCAATTCTTTGGTGCGAGCAGAAAAATTTGTTTCCATTTTTAAAACAATTTTTTCCGGATCAGTATTTTTTGTAAACATGTAGGTATCAGGAAATAAATAACCTTCTTTTGCAATTGCAAATGTTAAAAAATCAGCTTTTTTTGCAATTTGTAATTCTTCAAGTTTTTCACCAATTTGTGTCGCTCTCCAGCCTTCAGGGATCGTCAATTTTATTTCTTCAATTGGCGTTTTAGCCAAACCATTTACCACATTTGCAATTGAATAATCAGGTCCGAAATAATGTTTACCCGGTTGAAATTTCCTTGATTTTCCTGTTAATATGCTATAAAAAATAAATGAACTTTTATCCATCATATTACGAATAATTTCAGATTGCTCTACCTTGTCTGAAATTTGAAAAAGACCGTCATTCGGCTCGATTGTAACAAATTTGGAATTATCGATGTGATATATATTTTTTGTCGCTCGCCAAAATAATATTGCTCCACAAAGGATAATAATCAAAAAAATACTACAAATTAGAAAAATTATTTTTCTCTTCATTTGATGTCTTGCGATGAGATATATTGATTTAAAATTAATACAGCACTTAATTGATGAATCCGCTCCTTAGATTTTTTCCAGTCAACGCCGGCTTCTTTTAAAATTTCATTTGAATCAAAAGAAGTAAAAGACTCATCGATTGTTTTAACATCAAGATTATGAGATTTTAGCAAATTAATGAAAGCGAGAAGAGTGGTTTTGTGCGTTGATTCTTCATAATTATCACTTGGAACTCCGATAACGATAGCATCAATTTTTTCTTGTTCACAAATAGTAATGACTTCTTGAACTAATATTTTCAAATCTTTATATTTAATAGTTCCAAATTCATGGGGAATTTTTTCGCCAACTGCTAGCCCAATATGGCTCATTCCAAAATCAATGCCTAGATATCTCATTGCTGATCGTATTTAAATTCGAAATTGATTTTCTTTTGCCATAGAGGCAAAAAACTTAAAGTCCAAGGAGGAGAAATCCAAATATCGACCTGCGTAATGTCTTTATTTTCAAGTAAAGTTGATTTTGCCGTTCCGATTCTTTTCATAGAAATTTTTCTTTTTAGTTCATCTTCTGAAAAATTAGTTACAATTCTTCCATCAATTTTGGTTGAGACTTTAAGTTTTCCGTTTTCAACAGTTGCTCCGTCAACAATTGTTTTTGTCTGATCAACCAACAGTTTTTTACTTGCATCAATTGTTTTTTGAGTGGATTGAACCAAGGTTGACATAAATTGCTCTTCATTAAATCCAATCACTTCTCCCTTAATTTTAAGTTCTAAATTAAATTCATCTGTTTCATCTCCAACATTTTTATTTGTTTTTGATTCAACAACTGAAACTTGGATTACTTCAGAAATAATTTTATTGTTATTTGCATTTTTACCAATGTCATCAATCAAATTTGGTTTTAGCTCTGCGGTATAATCACTAATTGCTTTATCAACATCATCCTGCGACAAAATTAATATTTTCTTAGTCAGTCCACCGGTAAATTTCTCAGTTGATTCGGCAAATATTTTAGCTGACATTATCGAAGAAAGTCCGGAAATTGAAAATCTGCCGGCAGCAACATTATATTCTTCACCCGGTTTTTCTGATTCAACAGTTGCATCAATCATACCCGGTTGAGTTCTAACTTCACCTTGAACCAGACTGGTGGTTCCGCCCGGAACAGTTACGTCTTGAGTTAATATAAAAACCAAACCACCCGAATAGACAAGTTTTGTTCCTTTAGCATAAGATTTTGCAGTTGAGTCCCAATAATTTTTCAGAGTTACTTTTCCGGTTGCTTTTTCGCCTTCACTTTTTTCACCAGTAGCTTTAAATGTTTTTGACCCACTGATTTCTCTTGAAATTAATGTGCCGGGAATCGTATTTGTATCAATACTTGGCTCTTTTATGTCTTTATCAACCATCATATCAACATCTTTTGTAAAGGCTTCACCTTTTACGCTTAAGGTAATAGTGGCTTTAGGAATAGTAAGAATAATTGCTAAAAGTATTAAAACTAAAACGATCGGAATTGCAAATAAAAATTTCTTGGGAATAAAAATATGATCAGACCCTCTTGAGGAATAGTTTGATTTTGAAGGAGACAAATATTCTTCTTCTATGGTTTCTGACTCTGTGGTTTTTAATTCTGAATCCGGTGCTTCCTCTTCAAAAGCTTCTTTTTCTTCCTTTATTGACTCTGATGCGGGTTCCTTTTTTTTATTATTTTTATCTATTCCACCCTCATCTTGAAAATGATGTACTTTAATTCCGGAAGGCATTTTCTGTTTTTCTGAAAAATCAAGTTCAATTACTTCATTTGCCATTGGTTGGCTTCGTTTGAAATTTGAAACAGGACGGGAATCTTTTAAACTTTCATAAATATCCAAGCCGACCTGACCGGCAAGATTATGTGCCGTTTTGTCGCTTGTAACGATTGCAATTTCTTTTCCAAGTGATTCGGCTTCTTTTTTGATTAACTTCAAATTTACAACGCTTTGTAAAATAGATGCTTCACGAGGCACAACTAACGAAATACGCTTGGCCATGCATTGTTGCATTTTATCAATTGCGCTGGTAATTTCTTCATCTGTATCTAAGTAAATTACATCATCCATAATAAAAAATTAAATAATTGTTTTAAAATCCAAAATTCAAAATCCAAAATTCAAATAAAACTCAAATTCTAAAATAATAATTTTTGAAATTTTGTATTTGGATTTGATTTGATATTTGAGCTTTGTCATTTGATCTTTTGCTATGATTTTAGATTTTTAATAATTTTTGTTAAAACCCCATCAACAACTGTTGGTTTGCCAACTAAATCTCGCGCAACATCAGCTAAAGCCATTGGTGTAATATCAGCGGCATCTTTTATGAACCCGGTTTCATCTTTTACGGCATTTATATCTTTTGGTTCAATAAAATGAACAGATGGTTTTTTAGCAAATGGCAGTTTTGAATGCCAATCGGTTTTGAGAATTTTTTCAATATCTTTGAGTTTACTACCGCCTCCGCAAAGCAAAATTTTAGAAGGCAAAGTTTCGATTGATGTATATTCGCCTAATGTTAATTCTACACCCGCCAACCAAACATGACAATCGGTTTCAAAGGCTTTTCCTACTTGTTTTGCTCTCTCTTCATCAAGGGTATCGTCGGAATATTTTAACTTTATTTCTTCGGCCTCCGAAAAAGGGACTCCCAATACTTGGGAAATTCTTTTTGTAAAAGCGCGACCTCCAATGGCAAACATTTTTGTACCGACAAGACCTCCTGAATTTACAATCGCAATATCGGTTGTGCCGCCGCCAATATCTATAAAAATTGCAGAAAAATCAGTCGAACCTTCGCCGGTAACACTTTTTGCTACTGCATATGGTTCAGCCGTGATTGAAAGTAAATCTAAATCTAAATGATCGGCAATTGTTTGAAGAGCCCCCAGATGAACAATTGGGGCAAATGAATTATATAAACTGATCTCAATTTGTTTTCCCTGAAAGCCAATTGGATTAGTAACGCGATAACCATCGATTCTAACATCAACAACCGCAGCATTGACAAGTCTTACATCAAGCTCGGCAAGTCCTGATTCCCAGGTAAGAATTGATCTTGCCTGATCATAAGCGCGGCGCTGGACACGCGAGATAATATCCTGAAGTTCCTGCATGGTAATATTTTTTTTACCATCTGGCCTGGTGTATTTAATCACTGTTGTTGCACCTTTAACCAGCTCTCCGGCAATACCTATAATTGCCTGATCGGGGGTTATTTTTGCTTGTTCAGCTGCGCGATCAAGAGCAACCTCGCAATTTTTTATCACTCCTCCAATATCGGTTACAACACCACCATTTATATCCGACAATCTCTGCCTTTGCCTGCCGTAACCCAATACTGTAGCGTGGTCTTCTTCAACCTTAAAAATAAGAGCCTTAACAAATTCGGTTCCGATATCCAAAGCAACTGCATGTTTGGATAAATCTGCGCCTTTAAATAGTTTTAAAAACCCCATCCTTAAGCACCTTTATTACTATATTTTACTTAATTATAGAATTTTTGGATTGACAATGCAATAAGTTTGTGCTATAATAAAAAGCACTAATGCTGCGATTCTTAAAAGTCTCAGGAGGAAGATTGTGACAACGGGCGAAGGCATGACGGTAGGAGAGATCAAGGATGTTCGAACAGCACTGCTTTTCCTAGAGGCATACCCGCCTCAAAGAGGAGCTTGCAAGCGAAGATGCGGTATTGACCCAATTGCAGGAATGTCTTGCGTTTGCGAGCATTCGTTTCCCGGACATGAAAACCTGATTGACCGGGAAACATTGGAGTTCCTCCAGCTCGCCCACAAGACGATGCTGAACCTCGAAACCCCGGCAGAGCTGATACCTTGCATCGTCATCTAGACGACGCAAACCAAAACAAGACCAAGTCGGCGGTTCATACGAGCCGCCGACTTTCGCTTTTAATTCATAATGGTTTTGTCGTCAAATACCATTTTGACTGCAAGGCTATAATATATGTTAATTATTTTCTACTTTAAAATTATCGCTTTTTTGATTTTCATGTTTCCTTCGATTCAAATAAATCAAAATACCAATCAAAATAATTAATGTACCGCTTAATAAATAAATTGATTTATTTTTAAATATATCTATATTAATAATTTCGTTATATTTTTCAATGTCGTCTGATATTTGAGATGCTGTAGTATTAAAATTATCATTTAAAGAAGTTGATGCAATAGTTGCACTAACATTAGTATTTGCCGTCACAGTTGAATTGCTATTTATATTTGCAGTCTGATCAGAATTATTTGAATTTTCCAAAACTGTGTTTGAATTTTCATAGTTGGGAGTTAAACTGGCAAAGGGAATTGAAAGCTGAATCATGGAATCGGAATCATAGCCAGAAAAATTATCCGGATCATTGACCGGATAATAAACTTTTTTATTTCCTCCAAAAGCAGTTGTTGAGGTTAATTTCACAGAACAAGAGTCTGATGCACAGTCAAACCAACCATACTGATCTCCATCATAAACATTGTATAAATCATCTGGTGTTGGTTTGGTAGAGATAGAACTTCCAGTCGAGACATCTATAAGAGCAATATCGTTGCCGGCAATTAGAACTTTATTGGATACATTATTTCCAGAAACTCTGGATAATGTTATTGTTGTGGCATCCTTTCCATCTGCCATCGGACCATTATTATCACAACTTATTGTCCAACCATCAGCAGCCGTTCCCGTTGAGGTATTTGCAATTGCCATATTGGTTGCTAACAATAAAATTGAAAAAAATAAGATAATATGTTTTGTGATTTTTTTCATTTTACCCCCTTATATTTTTAATCATATTTAATATATTCTTTTATTATTTTAAATCCACAGTTTGATTCTCGCATTAAAAAAAATACTCCGCTAAAAACCGACATCATTCCAAATGAAAATAAGATCATTACTGATTTATCAATAATATTATTTTTTAAAAAATAACTAACACCTATATTTAAAGAGGATAAAACAAAAAATCCGATCGCTAGCTGAAAACAATATGTCGCGTTTCTAATAAATTGAAGCCTGTTAACTAATAATTTAATTTGAGTTTTATTTATTTTTGATTTTTCATCATTTATTAAAATTCTGATTCTTGAAGCAACACTTGAATATTTATTATTTGAAGTTGATAAAAGCAAAGCGCAACCGGAAACCATAAAAACCGGTGAAATCATTAATTGGATTGTTTGAAGCGAGTTCATAATATTATGATAACATTTTTAATATTGCGATTGTAATTTCAGTCAAATTTATTCATTAATTAATAATGGTTAATAATATCGATCAGAATATTATTGATATATTATCAATTATTTCCTACTATTTATTTACTATTTACTACGATTTATAATTTTAGATATTTAAAATAAGATACCTAATAAAGTTAAGACAAATATCGTCGTACGACGATATTTGTCTTAACTTTCTATAATTTTCTTTTATATTTTTTAGAATTATTTTTCAAAATAAATTTCTTAAATAAGTTTTGTAAAAATAAATCAATATTTGTTAATTCTGTAACCATATACACTACGTATTTATTAACTTCATATTCATTAGCAGCCATATCAACAAAATTACCAACATTTTTATCTGTTGCCCATAAACTTTTTTGAATTTGGACAAAACCCATATTTTTAATTGCTCGGCGAAATCGGTCGCGATTAATCCGTTTTATTTCCGGAATATCAAATGACACAAAACGGAATTTGTTATCCGGATTATTTTTTTCAATTAATTTATCAATAGCCGCTAATTTTGCTTTATCAGTAAAAATAATTGATTCGCCATTATTTTTTTCCTGAACCTCTATGTATTTTCGTTTTTTTAAATCGGCAATAATTCGCGAGATATTTGAACATGTTAATTCTTTTCCGGTTGGACGCCCTTGCAAAATCCGATAAAATTCTTTTCGATCAAACGCATAGATGACCGTTTCTGGAATACTTAAAAATAAATCAATTAAATCAATTGTAAAATTTTTAGCTTTTTCTTTTGTTTTACTTGTCATTCGTTTTTTTATTATTTTCTTATGATGCAATGATTCAATTTTGTTATTTTAATTATATAATAAGCATATAATTAAGACAAATATCGTCGTACGACGATATTTGTCTTAATGTTTAGATTTTTGAACCTTAAATTATTCAAAAATTTTTTAATTAATTTATTTATTAATCTATTTGTTTATTTGCTTATTACGTTGTTTGCTAATTAATACGACATTCTTGCATATTCCATTTTATTTTATTCTAAAATCACTTTGCAGTAGCAGACATTAGCTGAGTAAAATTCTTTTTTTTATTTTTACATGGCCGAGTTGCCGACACTACAAACACTAAAATGTTCATAATATTGTTATCGGGCGAGATTGAAGAATAAATATTCATTCTTTTATTATAATTTTTATTATTAATACTCTGCAAATAGTATATATGCTGGAATTACAAAGTCAATCTACTCTAGCATAGCCTTAATTCTCCTAACACCGGCTGAAGATGATTCTTCTTTTTGAACTTTAAAATGTCCCAGTTCGCTTAAATGTGCAACATGAGGACCACCACAAATTTCACGAGAAAATGGTTCTGCCGGATCACCAATAGTATATACTTTTACTCTTTCGCCATACTTTGATTCGAATATACCTTTTGCTCCAGATTTTTTAGCTTCATCAAGCGTCATTTCTTCCATTACTACCGGCAGATCATTTTGAATTTGCTCGTTTACTAAATCTTCAATCTGTCTTATTTGTTCAGGAGTTAGTTTTTCCGGATAATTAAAATCAAATCGAAGTCTTTCTGCTGTAATATTTGAGCCGCGTTGAATAATATTTGGGTCAATTAATTTTTTGAGTGCAGCAAGAAGTAAATGAGTCGCAGTGTGATATTTTGTTGCCTGACCTCCTGCATCAGCAAGCCCACCTTTGAACATTCCGGCAGATGCTGTGCGAGATAATTCTTGATGCTTCTTATACCGTACATCAAATTCATTCAGATACCATCGCTTCTCTTTTTCTTTGTCTTCACTAAAAAATCCCTTATTTTCCATTAATTCCAAGGTAATTTCTGGATAAAGACCATGAGATTGATATAGATCAAAAAAACGATCAGAATCCATATTCTTAGCGATTAAATCGATACCAGATACTAATATTGAACCAAATTTTATTTCTTCACTGGTGAGTTCTTTAAGCACATTCTTATCAGTTATAGTAGGGTATTCTACCTCGTAAATTGAACGAATAGATCCATAGAGTTTTTCTAATGTGTTGTCGATCTTTCCAGTTAGTAGGTAGAAGTATGCTAATGCTCGTCTAATTAAACGCCTGGTGATATATCCAGCACCTTTATTTGAAGGTACCGCTCCATCGCTTATTGCAAAAACTGCCGCTCTTATATGATCAGCAATAATTCTAAATTCTTTTTGATTGTCTTCATGTTTTTTGCCGGAAATTTCTTCAATTTTTTTGATAATTGGTTCAAATATATCAATTTCAAAAACGGATTTTTTGTTTTGAGAAAACATTGCTAATCGCTCAAGCCCAAGTCCAACATCAACATTTTTTTGTTCTAGCTTCTCAAATTTTCCTTCTGCAGTTTTAAAATATTCCATGAAAACATTGTTGCCAATCTCAACAAATTTATCGCATTTGCAAGAAGGTCCGCAATTATCACCGCAGGGATCGATTCCAGTATCAATAAACATTTCTGTGCAAGGACCGCAAGGTCCGGTTTCCGAAACTGGCCCCCACCAATTTTCTTCTTTTGGATATTTATAAATTCGCTCTTCCGGTATCCCTATTTCATCTTTCCAAGTTAAATAAGATTCCTCATCAAAAAGCGCATCATCATCACCTGCAAAAACAGAAACAGAAATGTCATCTTTTTTAAATCCTAAAACATCAGAATAAAAACCAAAAGTATATTTTATTGATTCTTTTTTAAAATAATCGCCAAGCGACCAATAACCAAGCATTTCGAAAAAAGTTAAATGTTGAGTATCACCAACTTCATCAATATCATCGGTTCTTAAACATTTTTGAACATCGGTTAATCTTTTGCCGAGAGGATGTTTTTCTCCTAAAAGATAAGGAACAAGCGGGTGCATGCCGGCAGTTGTGAATAAAACCGATGGATCATTTTCCGGCACCAAAGAAGCAGAAGGGATCACAATGTGACCCTTCTCCTTAAAATAATCTAAAAATTTTTGTCTTAGCTCGCTTGAAGTCATTTATTTATTTGTCCCGATCACATTTCCAATCCAGATACTTGGCAAGGTATACCATGGCTTTGCCGGTGCTGCAGTAATTGTTTGCTGCGCAATATACCAATTGCCATAGATTTTATCATACATTGTTTTTGTTTTATTTATTTTATTAACATAACCGCTAACTGATGACGAATATTGAAGCGGATTGTCAGGATTTAACCTTTGCCAGGACCGAACCGAACCAGAACCGGCATTATAGGCAGCTAATGCGAGATCGATATTTCCACCAAAATCATCGGCCAAATCTCGAAGATAGAAGCAACCAAATTTAATGCTTACATCAGGCTCGAATAATTTGTTGGCAGTATAATTTGGCTCGTCAACTTGAGTGGCAATCCAAGAAGCAGTTGACGGCATTATTTGCATCAAACCGCGAGCACCAACATATGAAACAGAATCAGCATTAAATGTTGATTCTGTAAAAATTACAGCCGCCACAAAATTAGGATCAAATTTATATTGCTCGGCGTATTTTTTAATCGATGTTTCGTATTTTAATGGATAAACCGCTCCTGCCCAGAATTGGGGCAGAAATTTCCAAACACAAACAGACAATACGAAAATTGCGAATACCGACATACCTATTTTTGAGTATAATCTCATTTTCCTCCTTAATTCATTCTAGCGCATAGAATGAGTGGAGTAAATATTATTTAAATGGTGCCGAGAGCGGGATTCGGACCCGCATGAGCTTTCGCTCACATGATTTTAAGTCATGCGTGTAAACCATTCCACCACCTCGGCTTTTTAACTAACTATTTTTATTTTACCCCTAAAATTAACAATAATCAACAACTTTCCACTCACTAGATTCATTTTTTAATTTACATTTCATACTGAAACCGGCAAAACTTTTTAACCCTCCGCCTCCTAAATAAGACGCTAAATTTGAAACATTAATATTTTTATGTTTTGTACGAAGCATCCCTCTAATACCAACGTCTGTTTCCCAAACAATAAACGCAATTTTAACTTGATCCATTGATGCAATCATATTGGCAAAACCGAGAATATTGTCCTCATCGGCATTAAGATTTTTCATTTCTTTTTTTGTTATTACAACTTTTGCCAAACCATTGTCGTTAATTTCAATCTTATTTAAAGCATAACCCCATAATTTTAAGGAATTTATTTTGTGTTTACTTAAAATTGTGAAATCTTTTTTATTGGCGCCAAAGCTCATTAGTGTGCTTGCAAAATTTAATGCGTGCATATCTGTATTTTTGTGCTTAAAACCGCCTGTATCGTAGTAAAGACCAGCCATAAGCGAGGTAGCAACGGTTTTATCAATTTCAATATCTAGTTTTTGAATCAAATGAAATACAATTTGGGAACAGGCGGCTACAGAATTATCAACCAGATTTAATGCAGAAAGTTTCATTAAATCGCTTGAATTATGATGATCGATATTTATAATTTTTTTCCCATCGCTAATATATTTTTTGATTCTTTCTGAAAAACCGGTTCGACGAATGCTGCCGCAATCAACAGTAATCAATAAATCTGCGTCTCCCATTAAAAAATTCTTTTTAAAATTTTCAATCCCGCTTAGGCTTAGAAAATTTGAGGGAATTTTATCTTTACAAACTAATTTTATTTTTTTATTTAATTTTTCCAAAGCATAAAAAAGAGCAAGCGAGGAACCAAGTCCGTCGCCATCGGGCTTCTGATGAGTAATAATTACGATTCGATGATATTTTTTAATTAGATCAATTACTTTTTGCTCCAAATTTTACCCCAAAGCAATGATTTGCCTGCCCTCCTCCGGCAAGTTAGTTTTAGAAATTTTTAAAACATCAATTTTTTCCATTGCACCAAAAACTTTTTCAGCTTCATCTTTTTTTTCACCAATAACAACCACCATCTTTGGATCAATTGAATTTACAATTTCTTGAATTTGATCAAGTTTTGTTTTGTTTTCTTCTTCAACCGGAGCGATGACAATATCAACAACTGAAACAAAATCGAGTTCTTTATTTTCCAATTTTTTTTCAATTCCATCAATATAACAAATTTTCATTTCTTC
>Ga0172379_10007478_pt1 | contig 14183 bp, 9 predicted proteins | sample GrowelOW334metaG_FD_119756 | JGI IMG/M metagenome (GOLD analysis project Ga0172379, IMG submission 119756) | Groundwater microbial communities from an aquifer near a municipal landfill in Southern Ontario, Canada - Groundwater well OW334 metaG | ecosystem: Environmental > Aquatic > Deep... | reverse complement strand
GAGCGTGGAGCAAAACGGGCGACAAAAGACACTCAAAGAGCTTATCTCAGCGATGGAACAGCTCTACGCCGGACTCCTCTCGGTCGACGATTCGACAAGCGACGAGTCTCACTACTACACCCTCGAACTCGCCGTGCCCGCAGACTCTCCCGAGCTCCAGTTCTATGCCGCCGTGCCGAACGGGAAGACAAATCTCTTCGAGAAGCAGCTGCTCGCGATATTCCCCGACGCACACCTGGTGCCGCAGCCCGCCGACTACAATATCTTCGCCGCGCACGGTGTCTCACTCGCCTCGACCGCTCGCTTCACCGAGAACCCCGCGCTCCCGCTCAAGGACTACACCGACTTCGACTATGATCCGATCAACACGATTACGAACGCATTTGCGAAGATCGAGCACGCGGGCGAGGGTGCAGCGCTCCAGATTATCGTCGAGCCGAGAGGGAGTCGGCACGTGAAGCACTATCAGAAGATCCTTCAGGCGCTGCGCAAGGGTGAGAAGCGCCAGGCGGCCTTCAACACGCCCGAGACCATGATCGGCGAGCTCGCACGAGACTTCGGCAAGGCGCTCTTCGGTGGGAAGCCCAAGGACGTGGAGAAGGCGAAGGAGGCCGAGACGCGTCAGGTCGAGGCGAACAAGGTGTCGATCGAGCAGGTGGAGAAGAAGATCGCCTCGCCCATAGTTGGTGCAACGATACGCCTCGTGGTCTCGTCTTCGACGGAGCGCTCCGCGGAACAAGTGCTCGGCGACCTCGAGGCGTCGTTTAACCAGTTTGGGAACACACAAGGCAACCAGCTTGCGTTTACTCGCGCAAAGGGGCGCGAGGCGCAGCTACTCTTCGACGACTTCTCCTTCCGGCTACCTGGCGTTGCACCGCTCCCGCTCTCGCTTCGCGAGCTCACGACGCTCTACCATTTCCCGCCATCGGGCATCTCGAGCTCGCCGCACTTGAAGCAGTCGCGCTTTACCCACGCACCGGTTCCCGCCACGCTCCCGCAGACGGGCGTGCTCCTCGGCAGCAATACGTACCGCGGGCAGCCGACGCAGGTGTACCTTAGCCCTGAAGACCGCCTGCGGCACCTCTATGTAATCGGCCAGACCGGCACCGGTAAGACGGGCCTCCTGAAAGGAATGATTATTCAGGACATCAGAAACGGCGACGGCTGCTGCTTTATCGACCCGCACGGCTCTGACATCCTCGACGTCCTCGCATCCGTGCCGCCCGAGCGTTACAAGGACGTGATCTACTTCGACCCGGCAGATCTCTCGCGCCCCTTCTCGCTCAACTTCCTCGAGTACGATATCTCGCGACCTGAGCAGAAGACTTTTATCGTGAACGAACTCCTCATGATTTTTAAAAGATTGTATGGCGACGTGCCCGAGAGTATGGGCCCTGCCTTCGAGCAATACTTCCGCAATGCGACACAGCTCGTGATGGAGGACCCGGGGAGCGGCTCGACGATACTCGACATCGCGCGGGTGCTCTCTAATAGCGAGTTCCGCCGCGAGAAGCTCAGCAAGAGCATGAATCCGATCGTGAACCAGTTTTGGCAGGAAATCGCGACGAAGGCGGGCGGAGACGCGGCGCTCGAGAATATCGTCCCCTATATCACCAACAAGTTCGACGACTTCACCGCAAACGACTTTATCCGCCCCATCGTCGGGCAGCAGGAGTCCTCGTTTAAATTCCGCGAGGTGATGGACACCAAGAAGATACTCCTTATCAACCTCTCAAAGGGCCGTTTGGGCGAGAAGAACGCGAACCTGCTCGGCCTTATCATCGTGGGCAAACTCTTTATGGCGGCGCTCTCACGCGCTGACAACCCTCGTGCGCCGTATCCGCCCTTCTACCTTTATATAGACGAGTTCCAGAACGTGACGACCGACTCGATCCCGGGGATCCTCTCCGAGGCGCGTAAGTACAAGCTCTCGCTCACGGTGGCGCACCAGTTCTTAAACCAGATAGAGGAGAAGACGCGTGACGCTGTCTTCGGCAACGTGGGGAACATGGCCGTCTTCCGCGTGGGAGAAGAGGACGCCGAATTCTTCGCGAAGCAGTTCGCACCGGTCTTCGAGTCGCTCGACTTCGTAAATATCGAGAACCAGAATGCGTATGTAAAGATTCTCGTCGGCGGTGTGCCGCAGAAGCCCTTCGACCTGAAGACGCCCGACCTGCCGCCCTTGAATCAGGAGCAGGTAGACGACCTCGTCCACCTCTCGTCGCTTACCTACGGCCGCGACCGTGCTACCGTAGAGAATATGATTCGTGAGCGATACCTGAAATAGCGTATGGCAACAAACGGAGAACGCCCAGCAAAGAAGGGTAAAAAGGACTCTTTGTTTGAAGAACTTGAGCAGGCTCATGCCGAGGTTCTCCGCCGGCAAGTTACCGACAAACAAGTATCGCCGCCGACACAGAGAGAAGAGGCAGTCGCTGCTGTTCTGGGTGGCGAGCAGAAAGAGCCTGAACAACCTCCACAAGCTCCGGTAATTCCACCGGAACTCCAGGCTGTTTTCCGCGAAGTCCCTCCTAAGGTCGCAGCGAAATATGCGGGAATTACCGATCCAAAAAGACAAAAAGCCTATATTGAGAATGTAAGGGTGGGTCAAGAAATGGAAGCAAGGGCAATGAATGAAAAAGGGGACGAAACAAAGACAAAGACAAAGGAAGAAGGGCGTAAAAAGTCAGCGTCATCAAAGAAATCCAGCTCGCCCACACTCAATCCGGATAGATTCTTCAATACCGTTAAGAATTCTTATCAGGAGATTGGTAATACGGTGCGTGCAGAAGGAACGAATCCAGGGGATATGCCTGCCGAAGCATGGGAACCGGCGAACAAAATCTTTGAGGAGCTCAAGAATCTCTCAGAAGAATATAAGACTGCATCTACTCCTCTCGAAAAAAGGAAGATTGAATCGCGCATGCGAGGGTTGCGTCAGGAGATGGGAGGTAGTGTCCGGGGAGGTATAAAATATGCAGCACAGAAATATCGAGAAGAACACGGCCCTGCAGTGCAGAATGTGGAGGTTCAACCTCCGCAGGCACCTGTCGCAGAGCCGGTACCACAGGAATCTAGCTGGGTAGAAGAGCTCAAGGCACAGATGCAGGAAGAAACTGCCGGAGAGATTAAAGACATGGCCGCGGCGAGAGCGGCAGCTACCGCGCCGTCAGGAGCTAGTACTGATGCCCCAACGATCAAAATAACGGCTGAGGACCCTGTCATTTCTCCTGAAGCGAAGAAACTTGAAGATGAAGAGCAGAGAGAAATCGACGAAAGGATTGCAGCTGCTCACACAGCGACTGGCGGCACTAAGGTCGAGGATAATGATTTTACTGCAGCAGAAGCGAAAGATGAGATTAGACGGATGGCTGCAGAAGCGACTGCGGCAATCGGTATACCAGCCCCGACTGAGCCTGACGGTAGAACAGAACCAATATTTGGCACAGAGCCGGTAGAGCCTGAAGATATTCCCCCACAGATGGAGGGTACACCGAAGGAGTGGCGCGATAAATTGCGCGGGCTTATCGAGGGCGCGAAAGAGAAAATCACGTGGTGGAAGAGCGCAGAAGAGGGTCTGATACGGCGCAAGACAGAGCTCGACGCAGAGGGAGAGAAGGTTCCGGGGATAGAGAAACTCTTCCGTTTTGTGGGCGAGAAGTACAATGAGATGCCGTTTAAATATAAAGTCGCCCTTGGCGCGAGCCTCGGCGTGGGTACGGCGCTTACTGCAGGCACACTTGCGATGGCTCTTCCGCTGCTCGGCATTGCAGCACAGCGCGGCGCCGGCTTAGCGACGATGTATATGAAGTTTGAGAAGAACTCGCACGAAGAGAAATGGGGGAAGGAAAAGGCGATGGCGAAGGCCGGGCTGTACACCGTGCTCTTGGGACTCACGATGAAAGAGGCGATCGAGTATTTGAGTCAGACAGACATCGCCCATGCAGCGCAGGCAAAGGTTGAGGGTTGGCTCGGTGCGATGCTTGGTCACGAAGCGGCCGCGCCTGAAGCTCCAGTGCAAGGGAAGGCGCCAGAGGCTGCTGCCGCATCTCAAACTGCCGCGCCGGAAGTCGCATCAACAGCTCAGCCGACGACTCCTCCGGCTGCTGCACCAGAAGCTCCTCCCGCTGCGCCTGTCGAGGCGCCGAAGGCACCTGAGGTCGCAGCACAAGAGATTGCGAAGCCAGAAGCCGCTCCCGAGACTGCACCAGTGGCGAAGCCTCTCGCCGCCGCCGCTCCTGAAGTTCACGAACCCGCTACTCCATCTGACGCGCCGAAAGCACCGGAGGCTCCGCAGCCTGCTGCCGCGCCAGCTGAAACGCCGAAGGTGCCGGAGCCCGTCGCACCAGAGGTCGCAGAGCCTATAGCGGTTCCGCCCGAGGTCGCGAAGCTCGAGGCCGATGAAGGGATAGTGATAACCGAGATACAAGTCCCGACTCCTGAGCCGGTCGAGCCCTTCGTCGCCCCGACCGAGACCGCTGAGACGCTCGCCGCGCACGCTGAAGCGCCGACTGCCCCGGGTGTGACTGCAGAGGCGGCAGCTCCTGAAGCGCAGTCTGTCTCGACCGAACCGGCTGCTGCACCCGCTGAAGCAGCCCCTGTCTCGCCAGTCTCTGAACCGCTGCCGTCTGAGACCATCGTCACACCACCGAGCGAGGTGCCGGAGCTTGATCTGACTCACGAGCAGGACCTCGCACAGGCGAGGATTGACGCCGCGGACGCAACGGTAGTCGAGCAGCCTCCTGTACCGGAGGTACCTGCGGCGCCGAGTGAGGTACCGCCTGCTACCGAGGCACAACCTCTCACACCTGAGACAATCTCGACACCAGACCAGACGGTGCAGGCAGTCGACATCACCAATGCGCCGGAGCGTGTCACTGTCCAGAATCAGTTCGGCATCACGGTGCACGCAGGTGAGGCACATCTCTACGAGGGCGCGGGTGGCAAGGGCGTATTTGTCTTCGGCGGTACTGCGCAAGAGAAGGCGGGGATGATGCGCGAGTTCTTCAAGGAGAATCCGACCAAGATTATCTACTCGGCAGACGAGACCGGTACCAAGCGCGTCCCGTGGCGCTTTATCCAGGGCCAGATAGTCCGCGGAGACCCGGAGAAGCAGGGTTGGCAGCTCTTCGGCAAGACGTTTATGAAGGCGCCAACCTCAGACGATCTGGCGAAGATTATCAAATAACCCTGTGTTATGATGCCACCTATGCAAGACGAATTGACCGCGCTGATTGCCAAAGACCTCGGTATTACCAGCCTGCCTGTCGAAGAACAGAAGACGCTCATCGCGCAGTTCGGCGAGATCGCGCTCAAGGCCGCGACGCTCGCAATAGTAGGGAAGCTCTCTCCCGAGAAGCGCGAAGAGTTCGCGAAGCTTGCAGAGGCGGGCGACTCAGGTGCACTGCAGACCTTTCTCACGCGCGAGATGCCCGACCATGAGTCGGTCGCGAAGGACGCGGTCGCCGAGGAGGTGAAGCGCTTCAAGGCCTTCCAGGCGCCGTAGTCTACCCCGTGAGATATTGTTTTTCGTGCACAGCAGGGGATAGGGGAGAGCTATCTCACGGGGTATACTTGAGACCATTAATATTTATTTTCGTATGAACCCAACCCAAACCGGAATCGCCACTGCGCTCGCGCTCGTCGTTATCGTCATCATCTTTATCCTCCCCGGGCTCTCGCCCTTCAGTACGGCAGCTCCGACCAACGAGGCACCTGCTGAAGTTACTTTAACCAACGATCAAACCGCTTCAACCACTATGCCAACAGAAACAACGCCGATTACTGAACTCATGATGAAGGACACTGTCGTCGGCACCGGCGCGGTCGCAGCGGCAGGCGACACGGTGACGGTCAACTATGTCGGCGCACTTACGAATGGCAAGGTCTTTGACGCGTCGGCCAATCATCCTGAGACGGCAAAAGGCTTCGTCTTCAAGCTCGGGGCAGGGCAGGTGATCAAGGGTTGGGACCAGGGTATCGCCGGGATGAAGGAGGGCGGCAAGCGCACACTCGCGATCCCCGCATCGCTCGCCTACGGCGACCAGGCAGTCGGAGGTGTTATCCCTGCAAACTCCGCACTCATCTTCGAAGTAGAGCTCCTGAAGGTGCAAAAGTAAGCTCGGTGCGATACAACTAGGTGATGGGCGCCATCTCCTTCAAGATCGAATCACGGCCGGCCCGTGAGATGGCGGCTTCGCCTATCTCACGGGCCCGTGCTGGTCTCTTGCACACACCTCACGGCGATATCCGCACGCCTGCCTTCGTGCCGGTAGGGACCAAGGCCAATGTCAAAGGTATCTTACCGAGGACACTCACCGAGCTCGGTGCTGAGGTCGTGCTCGCGAACACCTATCATCTGTATCTTCAGCCGGGCGAGAAGATCGTGCAGGAGGCCGGCGGGTTGGGAAAATTTATGGGTTGGGAGGGGCCGACCATGACCGACTCGGGCGGCTTCCAGGTCTTCTCGCTCGGTGCTGCCTTCGGCAAAACTATCTCGAAGTTTACGAAGCCGGAGAGTGCAGAAGAAGTCGTCGCGAAGCCGGTGATCTATGACGAAGACGTCGCGAGCCAGCACGGCCAGCTCGCCGTGATCGACGACGAGGGCGTTACCTTCACCTCGCACCTCGACGGCTCGCTCCACCGCTTCACTCCCGAGCGCTCGGTCGAGATACAGCACGCACTTGGTGCGGACATGTTCTTCGCCTTTGACGAGTGCACCTCACCGACCGAGCCGTACGAGTATCAGCGGGAGGCGATGGAACGTACGCACCGTTGGGCAGCGCGCTCTTTGAAGTACCATCGCCATTTCGAGTACGAGAACAGAAAGAAGTTTACCCCGTTAGAAAAAGAGCGAAGCGATTCTCTAATGGGGCAGGCCCTCTTCGGTATCGTGCAGGGCGGTCGCTTTGAGGACTTGCGCAAGGAGTCAGCGCGCGAGATCGCTTCTCTGGGCTTCGACGGTGTCGGTATCGGTGGCTCCTTTAGCAAAGAGGATATGCGCGGTGCACTCACGGCCGCGGTGAGCGAGCTCCCGCCGGAGTTGCCACGGCACTTTCTCGGCATCGGCGAGCCGGGAGACATCCTCGAGGGTATCTCTAATGGTATGGACCTCTTCGACTGTGTCGCGGCGACGCGCATCGGTCGACACGGTTCTATCTATACGCGGCACGGCATCGTTCACCTGCGGGGTGAGAAGTATCGCAACGACTTCACCCCGCTCGACTCTCTGTCGTTGAAGTCAGACTTCAACACGGATTCTAGAAGTCTGACTTCTGGATTCACGCTGGCGTATGTGGCGCACCTAGTACGTTCGGGCGAGATGCTCGGCTCGATGATCTGCTCGATGCACAATGTGGGCTTTATCCTCCGTCTCGTACAGGGTGCGCGCGAAGCGCTCCTTAATGGACGATTCGACGGGTATCGTGCAGACTTTGTACGCAGCTATTATCAGAACTAGTATGGCTAATTTTAAACTCCATCTACCATTTCAACCTGCAGGTGATCAGCCGCAGGCAATTTCAGAACTTGAGCACGGGCTCGAGAAGGGTATGCGCCATCAGACCCTCTTCGGTGTGACCGGCTCGGGCAAGACCTTCACCGTGGCAAATGTTATTGCAAAGAACGACAGACCGACCCTCGTGCTTGCGCACAACAAGACGCTCGCGGCTCAGCTCGCACAGGAGTATCGAGAATTTTTCCCCGAGAACGCCGTGCACTACTTCGTCTCGTACTACGACTACTATCAGCCTGAGGCGTACATCGCGCACTCAGACACCTATATCGAGAAGGAGGCGATGATCAATGCCGAGATCGACCGCCTGCGCCACGCAGCTACCCAGGCATTGCTGACGAGAAAAGATGTCATCATCGTCGCCTCGGTCTCAGCTATCTACGGTCTCGGGTCGCCAGAGGAATATGAAAAGGTGCATGTGAAGATCGAGAAGGGAGGGAAGGAGGATCGCGCAGCGCTTATCCGCAAACTCGTCGGGATTTATTTTGAACGCACCAATGCCGACCTCAATCCGGGGCAGCTGCGCGCTATTGGCAATTCACTCGAGTTTATGCCGGTCAACGAGCGAGTGATGTACCGCATCGGCTTCGACGGTGACACGGTCGCCTCGATCGACCAACTCGATCCGGTCTCGCGTGCGCGGATGGCAGAACCGAAGTCGGTCTTCGTCTTCCCTGCGAAGCACTTCGTGACAAGTGAAGAGGAGCGCACACGCGCCATCGAAGACATTAAGCTCGAGCTCGAAGAGCAGCTTGCCAAGCTGAAGCGCGAAGAGAAGCCCTTGGAGGCCGAGCGACTGAAGCGCCGCACGCTTCACGACCTCGCGCTTATTCGGGAGCTCGGCTACACGAGCGGGATTGAGAATTATTCTCGTCACTTCGACGGTCGGAGTCCGGGCGAGCCGCCGTTTACGCTCCTCTCCTACTTCCCACATAAGAAAGATGGTTCTCCAGACTTCTTAACCGTGATAGATGAGTCGCATGTAACCGTGCCGCAGATCGGCGGGATGTACGCGGGCGACAAGTCGCGCAAGGACAACCTCATCGAGTACGGCTTCCGTCTCCCGTCGGCGCGTGACAATCGCCCGCTCCGGTTTGAAGAGTTCGAGGAGCGGGTCGGGCAGGTGCTCTACACGAGCGCGACGCCGGGGGCGTATGAGCTCAAGAAAAGTCGAGAATCGGCCGAACAGCTCCGACGCTCGTCTGACGAGGTCGGAGCCCCGACCGAAGCGTCGGGGGTGGTCGAGCAGATTATCCGCCCGACTGGGCTTATCGACCCCGAGCTCACGGTGCGCCCCGTCTCTGAAGGAAGTTCGTTAAGTCTCACGACCGTGAGAGATAACGAACATTCAAATTACAAAGGGCAGATCGCAGATTTTATTGCTGAAGCAGAGATAGTGATCAAACGCGGCGGCCGCGCACTCGCGACCACGCTTACCAAGCAGATGGCTGAGGACCTCGCTGCCTTCTTGCGAGAGAAGGGGATTAAGGCCGAGTACCTTCACTCAGACGTGAAGACGATTGACCGTATCGATATCCTCACGAAGTTCCGCCAGGGCGGCTTCGATATCCTCGTCGGGGTCAACCTGCTCCGCGAGGGGCTCGACCTGCCTGAGGTAGAGCTCGTGGGTATCCTCGACGCGGATAAGGAAGGGTTCCTCCGAAGCGAGACCTCGCTTATCCAGACTATCGGGCGCGCAGCGCGTAACGTCCTCGGCCGCGTGATCCTCTACGCCGACGGTATGACCAACTCACTTGAGAAGGCGATTAGCGAGACGAACCGCCGCCGCGCGCTCCAGATGGCCTACAACGAGAAGCACGGCATCACACCCATGACGATTAAGAAAGAGATTCACGATATCGCCGCCTCGATGCGCACTGAGCACCAACGGACGATTGACGAGCTCCTTGTGCTCGACACACTTGCGTACAAGGACGATCCGAAAGAGTTTATCAAACGAAAGAGGGCAGAGATGGCTGAGGCAGTAGAGCAGCTCGACTTCGAGACAGCCGCGCTTATCCGCGACGAGCTCTACAAGCTCGAGGGGAATGGACCGAAGATTAAGAAGTCGCGTGCGCGCAAGGCACTCGGCGGGTCGTAAGAGGTCGGTAGTTATCCCCTAGTATAAGTGTCGATAATAATTCCGCAGGATATATACTACGTGTATGTTCAAGAATATTGTGAACCCTTCTCGCGGGAGGATTGCTCAGATATCAGTAGTCATTATCGGTCTCCTCGTCCCTGCGAGCATGCTCTACGCCTGGAGCGGGCCGCCCGCAGGCTCGGCACCCACCTGTCCCGCAGGCCAGGTGGGCTGCGACGCACCGCTGAACGTGAGCGGCAACTTCCAAAGCAAGGACGGCAATCTGATGGTGAACGCGACCGGCGCATACGCGACCGGCTTCTCGGTACCCTTCGGCAACGTCGGGATCGGCACCGCGAGTCCGGGGTATAAGCTCGACGTCACCGGCGACATCAACTTCACTGGCACACTTTTGCAGAATGGTACCGCGTTTTCAAGTGGTGGTGCTGATAATACGAAAGTCTTAAAAGCAGGCGACACGATGACTGGGAGTCTGACGTTTAGTCAAGGTGCTTCAACAAGGAATGTCGGAATTGTTGGGACCTATGATCCCACTAAAATAGCGGCTATATGGGCTATGGGTGCCGCGTATCAAATCGGGTCTGACGGCAGTGCTGGTAGTTTGTATGGTCTGGATTATAGTTATGAACCAGGATATGGTGGCGTCGGCAATAATCCCGGAGCTATCACTGGGTTAGGACACCAGATGCAGTGGAGATCTAATGGGGCCACCCAGACCGCCATTGGTTCAGGCATTTGGACAAGTGGCAATATAACAGCAACGGGGAATGTGTATTCGAACGGAAGTTCGGTCTATGGCCTCTATTTAAATAGTGGCAGTTTTGACACGGTCGGTACCGGAGCATCGGGCGACCCGCTTGAGATAAACTACTACAAGGCAGGCGATATGCGCATGTACAACGGCGACATAACGCAGCAGTCTGGTTACTATATTTATCCCGGTTCAAACAGCGGGTTGAGTAATTTCCAAAAAAGCTACTATATCTCTTCTAATGCCAGCTACGGCCTCTACACCAACACCAGCATGTACTTTGCAGGAGGAATGTATCCTGAGGGATACGGCGTTTTAGGACCGCACACTTCCTACGGGTCACTTAATTTATGGACTCCTAAGGGTGGCTACTATGGAGTTCTTTTTGGGCCAGGTGACACCTCGTATGCAAATATAATGTATGACGGCAGCGGGAATGGTGGTATCTATTACGAGAATTGGGGTTGGGCGACGTATTATTTAGTGTCCACTCACCATATGATGATAAATACTTCATCTGACCTTGGCTATTCTCTTGGTGTAGAAGGTAGTATCGGAAGCGGCAGTATCACTGCTAATAGCAGTGCGGGATATAACTACGGTGTGAGGGGGAATGGCACCACCTACGGTGTGTATGGAAATGGTACCACCGGTGTATATGGCTACGGCAGCACCTTCGGCGTTTATGGTGATACCACCACTGGTGGCTATGGTGTTTACGCAAATAACAACGCTGCTTCTGGCCGTGCGCTCTGGTGTAATTCAGGATCTGTCGCCAGTGGTTGTGGGGGGAATAGAGCTTGGACCGCCATTTCAGACGTCCGTCTCAAGAAGGATATCGTTACTATTCCTCACGCCCTTGACTCGGTGCTGCACCTTCGAGGCGTCAACTTCAACTGGAAAGATGGTTCTGGAGCAGACACAGGGTTTATCGCACAGGAAGTATTACCGTATGTTCCACAAGTAGTTAGCAAAGACGCGACTACGGGCTTGTATGAGATGAGAGCAAGTTCACTCACTGGTCTTCTGACAGAGGCTATCAAGGAGCTGAAGGCAGAGAAAGACGGACAAATTTCTGACTTGCAGGACAAAGTTAATGCTCAGCAGAAGACGATTGAAGAGATGCAGCAGCAAATTAGAGAGTTGATGTCAAAGTAACTCACAGTTGGTACTTGTGTTTGTATTCTGCAGTCGGGCGTCTGGTACAATAAACAGAGTTTCCCGCACGCAACAGTATATTTAATAACATCAGCATATCCATCTTATGGAAAGAAACATTATTATCGGAGGGTTAGTTACCGCGCTCATCGTCGGTGGCGCACTCGGGTACGCAGGCGCCAGCTACCAATACGGGACTCAACTCGATAAGGCAAGAGCAGCATTCCCGATGCAACCAACAATGCTCTCAGTCTCCGGTACGGTAGAGAGCGTGTCGGGCAGCGTCATAACGCTCAAGTCTCCACCATCGTCAAACCCATTTGAAACTCTGCCATCTGTCCGCAAGGTGACGGTTACCGAAGAGACAAGGGTTATACGATCTGAAGAGAAGGACCCGAAGGTCTGGCAGCAGGAGATGGCCGACTATCAGAAGCTGATGCAGAAAGATATCCCCGGCCGTGTGAGCACCTCGACAATCGCCGCAAGTCTCGCGACCCCGCCGATGCCCTTCAAAGAGGTTATCATAAGCTTCTCAGATCTTAAGGCTGGTGATCTGATTTTTGTCACTGCCGCAGAAGATATTAAGACTGCGACGAGCTTCGAGGCAACAGGGATCCGAGTTACGGAGAAGGCAAGCGTAGCGGCTCCGGCAGGTACCGCGGCTGCACAGGGCACGGCACCAATAGTGAATACCCAACCGCCACCCATCACGGGTACTGCAGCCGCGCAGACTGCTCCAATCGTAGACACTCCACCGCTACCGAAGAAATAAGACCTCCGTAGTGAAATATGAAATTAATCCCTGACCAAGAACAATTCACTCAACCGGAAATGGAGATACAGAAGCCGGCACTACGCCTACTCCTGATTCTCGGGGCGGCTGTTGTGGTTGTACTCGTAGTCTCCGGGGTTTTCTTCTTCAGTAAGATATGGCCCGTGAAGGGGCTAAATGGCGGGGCTTCAACGCAGGACTCAACTCCGAGCCTGACTCCAGAAGGGCGGGTGCAAATGCAGAAAGAGATGGCAGCGTCTTCAGCAGGAGTGACCGTCACTCCCGACGAGAAGCAAATCCTTGTAAACCAGATGTCGCAACTCGTGACCGCTACGACCTCGAAGACCTCTGCACAAACGACTCCCGCCCCCGTCGTTACGTCTGCTGAAAAACAGAAACTGCTCGACGCGATGCAGCAAAAAGTAAAATGAAAACACATCCTTTCATATCAAGGACTCTTAAACACTTCTCTCGGGTGAAAGATTCTTCAAGCATCCTGCTTGTTGTATTGGTGGCGGTTATCCTCGGAGCGAGCTCCTTATACTACGGCGTGTGGCCGCAAAGCTCTCCGGCGCATGCGGGCAGCGAGCAGAACGTCACCGGATACGCGTGGAGCGACAACGTCGGCTGGATCTCTTTCAACTGTACCGACGACAACTCCTGCGCCGGAAACGACTACGGGGTGAATATAGACAGCGGCGGGAATCTTTCTGGTTACGCATGGAGTAACACCATCGGCTGGATTTCTTTTAGTGAAAGCAGCGGATGTCCTGAAGCCGGATGCGTGACGAACCCAAAATTCGATAAAGGTACAGGGGAGGTGACCGGCTGGGCACGGGCGTGCTCCGGAACCGCGATGCGTGATTGTACCGGAGGGTCGAGGACTGATGGGTGGGATGGCTGGATTAAACTATCGGGTACGACTGCAGATGGTCATCCGTATGGTCCGATTGTTGCTAATGACGCTAGTGTTTCAGGGTATTCGTGGGGCTCCTCTGTCGTAGGTTGGCTCTCGTGGGGCGGTACCGGATACGGAGTCATGAGCCCCGTAAACATCGTCTGCACCGGTTCGCTCACTGCAGACCCCATGACTGTGAACCAAGGCCAGAGTCCGACTATCACATGGAGCGTCTCGGGTGGTCCTTCTTGTGCCAACTCCTGCACCGGTAGCGGATTCGAAACGGGCGGCGCTATCTCGGGTACGGTTGTCGCTTCTGTGCCGCCGACCCCTCCGACCACTTCGTATGCGCTCACCTGCACGGGCGGCAGATACGATTCACCGCCGCCGGTGAATCTGGTGGTCACCGTCATTGTTCCGACAGTCACTATCACAGCAAACGGTCAGTCAACCCCCGCTCGGGTGAACCCCGAGACGCCAAACAATACGACTATTGCGTGGACGTCTTCTGATGCGGAATCTTGCTCGGTTACGAAGAACGGTGCGGGCTGGAGAACCGGCCTCAGCTCTGCGGGCTCTGTCGACTCAGTCACCGTTCAGACGATATACACAGCAGACTGCGTGAACAGCTACGGCGCTCATGGGACCGCTTCGATAACGGTGAATGTGCTCTCGGGCTTTAACGAGTATTAATTATATTATTATGAACCACCGCTACCTTAAGCTTGCTCAGATATCAGTCATCACCCTCGGCCTCCTCACCCCCGCCAGCATGCTCTACGCCTGGAGCGGGCCGCCCGCAGGCACGGCACCCGCCTGTCCCGCCGGTCAGACGGGCTGCGACGCACCGCTGAACGTGAGCGGCAACCTCCAGAGCAAGGACGGCAACCTGATGGTGAATGCGACCGGCGCATACGCGACCGGCTTCTCGGTACCCTTCGGCAACGTCGGGATCGGCACCGCGAGTCCGGGGTATAAGCTCGACGT
>Ga0172379_10007477_pt1 | contig 14184 bp, 15 predicted proteins | sample GrowelOW334metaG_FD_119756 | JGI IMG/M metagenome (GOLD analysis project Ga0172379, IMG submission 119756) | Groundwater microbial communities from an aquifer near a municipal landfill in Southern Ontario, Canada - Groundwater well OW334 metaG | ecosystem: Environmental > Aquatic > Deep... | reverse complement strand
CGCAAAGAATGCCTCGTTGGGGTTAGAGCTTTATCTTTTATGGAGAACTCTTAAACAAGTACTACTTTCACGATAAAAAACAATCTTTAGTTTCAGTGAGTGGCAACTAAATCTACATTAGTAGAATAATAAAGTTCTGCCGATGTGGTGAAATTGGTATACATGTACGCTTGAGGTGCGTATGCCGCAAGGTGTGGAGGTTCAAATTTTTTATCAAAACCGTGAATAATCTCTATAATTTGAGTATATGACTAAAATATCTAAAGAATAATTTTTTGGTTGGGTGAGTGTCTTGAAAATGGCTAAAGATTAAGCGTTTTCATCTTTCTCCAAAGCTTGATAGGTTTCTAGCAGTTTGATAGAATGAGCCAGGTGAATTTACTGCCCCGTCGTCTAATGGTAGGACAACAGCCTTTGGAGCTGTCTACTGTGGTTCGAATCCATGCGGGGCAACAACAAGTTTTTTGATAATATACGTATATGGCGGAAAAACCAAAAGCATACATAACTTGTCCTGTCAGTCATACTCAAGAAAGGTTAAATTTACTCCCTGAGGTTAAGACTGTTGTTGAATCTAAAGGCATTGAACCTTTTGTATTTATTGTGGGTGGTGAACCTGATGAAATTTTCAAACGAGATTATAATCAATTGAAAACAGCAGATATTATTATTGCTGAAGTTTCAGAAAGAAGCCATGGAGTTGGTATTGAGATTGGTATGTCATTTTGCCTTGGATTAAGGAGAATTCTATTAATAGAAAGCGGACAGACGGTTACTAAACTTGCTCAAGGAATGCCAGACACAGTAATTATTGAATATAAAGATTCTAATGATTTAAAGGATAAACTTGGTTTGGAATTAGACGATATCAAATACAGAAGTAAGAAATCCAAAGGTTTGAATTAAGTCCTTGATACAATAAATTATCTCGTTAAACTTGACTTCTGTTAGAAATGATTCAACGTGGGGCAACAAAATAGTTATTCTTCTTTGAGTGGGGCTTCGCAAAATGGTAGGCGGGCGCATTGAGAACAACTGGTGGCGCTAATTCTTGTTAGACAGACATCGGCTAATTTCCGGAGGCCTGGGAGATTGTCAATTATTCTGATAATTACCCCCATTCCCCCTTTATATATTACCGTGGTGCCTATTATGGGTTGGAGACCAATGCGTGGAAAAAATTTTTCGGTCATAGATATTGTGGTATGGTAGCGCTTGAGAAGATTTTTGTCAAAATTAATGATTAATTGTTTTTGTAAGAAATTATTGTTAATCTGATCTGTGGTTAAAATGGTGAAAAATAAGTGGAAAGATATTGTTTTGGTGATGGTAATTGTATTGACGGCAGTATTTTTGTCAAGATCGTTGTGGCAAACTGAGTGGTTTTCATCCCATGATGGTTTATTTCACATAATCAGATCGCAGGAAATGTTTAGCATGTTAAAACAGGGATATTTTCCGGTAAGATGGGCGTTGGGACTGGATGAGGGTTTTGGAGTACCTATTTTTAATTACACATATCCCGGGCCTTATTACATAGTTGGCGGTTTGATGTTTTTGGGCTTTACGGTAACTACAGCAACAAAAATATTATTGCTGGGCAGTTATGTTTTGGGCGGAGTATCTTTCTTTTTAATTTTTAGACGAAAGAATAAGTGGCTAGCGGTTGTGGCCGCCTTATTATATTTAAATACACCGTATCAATTTTTGGATATGTTTGTTCGAAATGCATTAGGAGAAGTGGTGGTTTTGGGTTTAATGCCTTTGGCTTGGTTGATGATGGAGGATATAAAAAAGAGAAAATCTTTGAAGATTTATCATCCAATACCACTTTTTTTGCTATTGATCAGTCATAGTTTTTTGGGTATTTTGTTTTTGGCGTTTATAGCGGCCTATTTTGTTTGGCAAAGGACGATAGATAAGAATATTTGGAAATGCATACTTTTATCGTTAGGACTGGCAGCATTTTTTTTAGTACCGATGATTTTTGAAAAAAACTTGATAACTTCGGGTAAAACATCTAATTATACATTTGATTACAGAGAACATTTTGTATATCCAGCGCAGTTGCTATATGGAAAATGGGACTACTGGTATTCAAATCCCGGGCCTAATGATGGTATATCGTTTCAGTTGGGGATAGCCAATATTTTAGTATTGGTGATTGGATTGTTTTTATTGTTGTTTAAAAAAATACCTTTGGATTCGGAGATAATATTTTATTATTTAGCGTTGATTTTGGCAATATTTTTGATGTTACCAGTATCGTCTTTGCTTTGGGAGAAGATAAAAGTGCTGCAAGTGATGCAGTTTCCCTGGAGGTTTTTATTTTTAATAACTTATTTGGTGCCTTTAATATTTTTAAAAATATTTGGTAGTTTTAAAAATAAAACTTGGATTTTTTTAGTAACGATTTTTATTTTATTAGTATCTTTTTATAATACAAGAAATTACCGCCGACCAATGGAATTTTGGAGTCCTAATAATTTAAATTATAAAGGTTATTATGATCTTTATAGGAACGGAACAACTACGGCATCCAGAGGAGAAGTGACACCAATTTGGTCAACCAAAATTCATTACCCTATCGATGATAATATTAAGAAATTTAAGTTTTCAATTGATTCGACCGTGAGTAATAATATTGTTAAAATCGGCTATAATTATTTTCCCAGTTGGAACCTAAAAAGTGAGGGTAATGATGTTGAATTGATGCCAGGAGATTCGGGAATATTAACTTTTAGACCACTAATTGGTAAACATGATTATGTTTTGAAGTTGGGTGAGACTTTAATTGAAAAAATCAGTGACGGCATTAGTTTATTGTCATTGTTGTGGCTTGTTGGTGGCGGATGGGCTAGAAGGAGATGGTTGGGCTACAATGGGAGTCGGTAAGACCAGAGTTGTGGCTTCAAGTTTTTGAAGAATCTGAAAGTCGATGCTTTGATATGAAATAAAACCAGCAACAATCAGAAGAGATAAAAGAAGTCCGATAAGGACATAGCCGAAAGTGTCGATTGGTTTCTCTTCCATAAATTATTTTATCCTAGAAGTTGTATAGGTAATAGGATAAGAAAGAAATATGGCCGGGGATTCTTCAAGTAAATACTTTTGAAAATCCTGGTAGATTCTTTTTCTTTCTTGGGTGTCAAAAGTGGTTCGACCGTCTTCTAGTAATTTGTCGATGCGTGAATTATTTAATTTGGTTAGATTGGTTCTGGTTTGGGTAGAGTGCCAATATATATATTGATCGGGATCGTGGGGTATGCCGCCGAAAGCCAGAACCGCATCGTAGTTCTGGGGATCGATTTGGTTTTCGATAGTGACAGTAACATCGATACCTAAAACAGTATTCCAGGCGGTTTTAATATCTTCGGCAATTGGTAATAATTCGCGGTTAACGACAGCGAGATTAATTTTTTCTATTTGGTTTTTTTCAAAAAGTTCTTTGGCGCGGGACGGGGTGTAGTTATATTCTTTAACGAACGGGTTATAAGCCCAGGATAGAGGCGATACCGGACCGGTACAACGTTCATTTTTGTCCTTTGTTTTAGGGGTGGCGTAGGCTAAACTTTGACGTAGTTGTTTGTTGTTAAGTTTTTCGGTGTTTAGGAATACAGCTAAATAACGATTGTCGACTTGGACGGTGAAGTTTGTTTTAATATGGTTCCAGTTTAGAAATTCATCGGGTAAAGAAGAGGTTTCGATTTCATCAACTTCTCCTAATTTGAAAGCAGTAAAAAGATCTTTTTCATTACTATAGAACCGATAGGTCAGCGGAGATTTGTTTTTATCTCTGGACTGAAGTTTCATGACTTTAACGTAACCATCCTGATAAGTAATATCGGATAATTTATAAGGTCCAAGGCCAACAAGATCTTTTAGAAATAGAGGTTGACTGACCAGTGAGAGAATTGGGGAAAAAGGGTCGGTCAGAGAAATTTTAAGTGTTAAATTGTCAACTGGTTGAATAGTAATGCCACTAAAATCATAGTTAATATCGGTAGATAGAAAATTTTTCCCATTATGCCAATAATAATCCGGATTTAAGTGAAAAATATAGTCTTTGTTGGAGTTATTTACTTCGAGAGATTTAATTAAAGGGGAAAGAACTGGTTTGTCGTTTTCGTTGTTAGACGTTAGGCCATAACTTAGTTGATTTTGAATGATTTCAGGTAGTTTTTGAGGGGTGTAAAGACCAGACAGACCAATGACGGTGGTGTGGAAGTTGGGTTGATTATAGTAGGAAATTATCTTTGACCGGAAGACGAAAACCAATGAGCCAAAAACTAATCCTAAAACGAGATAGACGAGATTTTTTTTTAGGTAAGAAAATAGATATTCAATTTTGAAATGTAGCTTTTTGAACAAGGTTTAGATGATTGTTTGAATAATTGATGAAATTAAGAAGACAACTAAAATAAAAATGGTGAACATATAGATCATTTTTTCCCAGCCTCTTTTTTGAAAATTGTTGGTGGATAAGATGTTTGATTTTGATTCAGTGTCACCGTTTGATTGTAAAAAAATCAAAGCCGACAATGACAGCGATAAAATAATTTGGATTATAGTTAGTGCAGTTTTCATATTTTTTGTTTTTTAGTTAATATCTTGTTGAAGAGATAGAGAATTATACTAAATGTAGCTGAAGTAACCAAATAGGCAAAAAAACCGTTGAAATTAAGGCTGGGAATTGAAAAACCCTGCCAGTTAAATTGACTATTGGAAATATTTTTGACTCCGAAATCAGCTAAAAGAAAAGTGGCCAAATAGAAACCTAGGGTATTAATTACTATTCGAAAAGTTCCAAGGGTTAGTAAATTAATCGGCAGTAAAAGTATTTTTAGTATGGGTTTGAGAAACAATTCAAAGACAGTTAAGATTAAACTGACTTTAATCAGAGTAATAATGCCATCATTAAACAACAGGTTTTGCCAAATTTGGTTAACGGTAATCAGACAAAAAATTGAAATAAGGGTTAGTCTAAGGATTTTTTTCATTTAAGGCTCAATTTCTTTTTTTAGTTGTAATTATTATACCCCCGATACTTAAAAGTAAAATGGATGAGGCTATAAAAATGGTTAAATTTAGATAGTGGGGTAAATAGGAAACCGAGGTATTGGCGGTGAGGTTGTGAAAACCAATGTTAATATTGATCCGACTATTTTTGGGTATTAGAGAATTGAAAAAAGAAGGTTGGGGTGAATCGATTTTGATAGTGGTGAATGGAGGTAAAAATTTAATTTGCTTTTGCCAACTGCCGGAACTTAGATTGATGTCATAAAGTGAGTTTGGGTTGGGGTTGACGATTGAAAGCTGAGGGGTTTGGAAAAGGCCGGTTTTAACAGCATTGATACTTGGAGGAAGATAAGTCTCGCGAATTTCTTTTTGGGAAAAATTTACGGTTACAGTTTTGACCTGACGGTCTTGTTTGTATGATCCGGGAGGTAAGGGCAGTCGGCTGTCAAGCCCGTGGAACACAAAAGCAAAATGATTCAAGTCGAGATCGGTAAAATAATCAATACCATTGGTTGTTTTAGCCCAGGTAGGATCGATGGAAACCCAAGTATTTTTTTTAGTATCGTAATATTGGGGCCAAGCATGAAGAATATCAGCGTTGGTGTTGACTGGCTTGATTTTGGGATTGTTGGTGTAAGCAAAGCCTTCGACTTCCCGGCTAGGGATATTAGCAGCCCTGGCGATTGAAATAAAAAGATCGGTAAATTCGGTACAAAGTGACGCATTAGGAGTTTCTAGGGCACTGAGAGCACCTTTTCTTTTGGCGGTGTCGATACCGGAATAATCGTAATTTAAAGTAGAGACGACATATTCGTAAATAGCTTTTGGTGTTTTTAATCTGGAAGCTAAATCTTTAATTGTTGGATTTGAGGTTGGCCAAAAAGGCAGTTGTTCTTGGGTTAAGTTTTGGGTGGGGGGGGTGTTGTCCGATATTTGGGGATTGGGAAATATTTTTACCTGACCGGTAGCAGAAACTGAAAAATTAGATTTTGGTGGCAGAAGATAATCGGCTAGCCAATTGCCATCGTCGTCGACGGAAATTTTTGAAGGTAAAGGTTCTAAATTTTTAAAAATTATTTTTTGGCTGGAGTTGTCTGGGGGTAGTGCAATTTGGGTTTTAATGTCGTTTGGAGAATCATTGGTAAGATAATATTTAAGGTCGAAATCAAATAATTGATAATTTCCGAAGAGTAAAAGTATTTTGTTGTTTTTGACCTGAAAATTTGTCAATTGAACGTGGGTAAAATTGGTTTGTTCGATAATGTTTTTTGTGGGAATCGAAGAGAAAGCTAGATTTCCAAAATCATTGGGGACGAAAATGTCGATACCGACGTTATCTTCGGGATTGGAATTTGAATATTCTGGTAGTGGTATTTCCCAGACGTTGCCTTTGTGATTAGCTAGTTTATTGACATCATACTTAAGTTTAAAGTGAGTGGTTTTGTCTTTACCGACAACCGGTTGATTAAATTTTAAATCAATTATGGTTTGCTCTGGCTGAGTTTCAATTTTTTCAACAATGTTACCCTGAGCGTCGGCAGCAACAATGTTTGATAAATCGGAACCGGAAAGCTGAAACCGATATTGTTTGGCGTAAATTTGGGAATATTTATTTATCAGGTCAATTTCTTCGGTAACTGCAGCATTGCCATTTTTGTCGATGGTGTAGGTTATATTTTGGTTGAGGATAAAGTCGGAAGCGGCGAGGGTTGTTTTTGGAATTAGCAGACTAAGCAATAAAAGAAAGAAAACGAGCATGAATTAAATATAGCATTAATTTTGCGCTATTGACTTCGGGTATTGTTCGTGTAATATTTGGATATGGCTACTGTAATATATAAAAGACAAAAACAAATTCTTGATCATATAAATTCGACCATATCCAAATATGGCTATGCACCGACGCTGACTGAAATAGCAAGCCATTTTGGTTTGTCGTCACTGGCAACGGTCCATGAACATTTGGCAGTATTAGAAAAGAAAGGACTAATTCGAAGATATAAAGGTTCAGTGAGAGGTATTGAGGTGGTAGAAGATCAAAGTAAATTTCATCAAGGGCAGATGATGGAGTTGCCGGTGCTCGGATACATTGCCTGCGGTGCACCAATTGAGCCTTATACTGACCCAAACGCAACATTAATGGTGAACCCCAGCTTGGTTAATCTGGGCGATAAATCGTATGTTCTACAGGCCAAAGGTGATTCGATGATAGATGACGGGATACTTAATGGTGATTACGTTGTAATTAAAGAACAACAGGATGCCAGAAACGGAGATATTGTGGTGGCGGTTTTAAGAAATGGTTTTGCTACTCTAAAAAGATTTTATAAAGAAGAAAATCGAGTTAGATTGCAGCCAGCTAATTCAAAAATGGCACCGATATATGTTAGAGATGTAGAAATTAGGGGTAAGGTAGTGGCGGTAATCAGACAGTTTAATTAGTATAATTAAGTATGCTTTATATAATTTCAACTCCAATTGGGAATTTAAAGGATATTACATTGAGAGGTATCGATATATTGGAGTCTGTTGATATATTGTTGTGTGAAGACACCAGAAATAGCGGATTGCTGTTGCAGAAATTGAATATAAAAAACAAGCCAAAACTAGTGTCGTTTTATGATGAAGTTGAAGATCAAAAGGTTCCGGAGGTAATAAAGTATCTAAATGAAGGGTTGGGGGTGGGGCTGATTTCTGATGCCGGCACTCCCCTGTTATCTGACCCGGGTTGGAAATTAATCAAAAGATGCCAACAGTTGGGTATAAAATATACAGCAATTCCGGGGGTGTCGGCGGCTATTGATGCACTCGTTTTGTCGGGATTACCGGGAAGCAGGTTTTCATTTTTGGGATTTTTACCAAAAAAAGATGGCGATAGAAAAAGGGTTTTGGAGAAATATAAAGATATTGAGGGGGTTAAAATTGTTTACGAGTCCCCTTTTCGGCTGGTAAAATTGTTGGCAGATATAAAAGAAATTTATGGCGATGAAACAAAAGTATCGATTTGCCGGGAGATGACGAAATTTTTTGAGGAAGTGGTCAAAGGAACGGTGTCTGAGTTGCTTTTAAGTCAGGATAAAAAAATCAAAGGTGAGATTGTAGTGGTATTCGAGTAGGCTTAAGATTTTTCCAACTTTCTTTTTTCGGCCCAGGAGACGACTTCACGAGTGGAGTCGATAACATCCGGAGAAACGGAAATGCTGGTGACTCCCCACTTAACTAATTTTTCAACTAATTGGGGGTGATTACTGGGAGCCTGGCCACAGATTGAAGCCATTATACCTCTTTTTTTTGCTTTAGTTATGGCTCTTTTTAAACTCCAAAGTACAGCCGGATCCATTTCGTTAAAATTTTTGGCGACCTCACTGTTGTCGCGATCCAGACCAAGAGTTAACATGGTTAGATCATTGCTACCAATAGAGATACCGTCAATGCCGACGTCTATAAATTTATCTAATAAAATGACGTTGCTGGGAATTTCGACCATCATAAAAAGTTTGAATGACGGAGTTCTAACCAGACCGCTGGCGGAGACTAGTTGTTTTACTTTGTAGAGTTCCTGTGGGGTTCTGACGAAAGGGATCATTAGCCACAGATTTTTTAGATTGTATTTATTCCTAACCATTTTAATAGCTTCCAGTTCCATAGCAAAGACGTCTGGACAGCTAATATATCTGACGGCGCCGCGAAAACCAAGTAACGGATTGGGTTCTTCTGGTTCATAAAGCTTGCCCCATTTTAGATAACGGTATTCATTGGTTTTAAAATCCGTGGCTCGGTAAATTACCGGTCTTGGCGAAAAGTTTTTACAAAATTCTTTAATATTGTTGGCTAATTTTAAAATGTAGTCTTTTTGAAGACCTTGGGCAATAACTTTTTTGGGATGAATGCCGATGTTGGCCATCATAAATTCGGCCCGTAAAAGCCCAACACCATCGACATTCTTTTTAGCAATATCCTGTGCCAGTTCGGGTTCGCCTAAATTAACATAGATCTTGGTGGCAGTTTTTAGGTGGAGGGATGGCTTTGTGGTTTCACTTTTAGTAATGACGACGCCGTTGGTAAGGTCCCCTTTCCAGACTTCACCGGTGGTACCGTTTAAAGTGACAATATCCCCCTCTTTAAGGAACTTAGTGGCGGTTTTGGTACCGACAACACAGGGAACTCCAAGTTCGCGGCTGACGATGGCAGCGTGAGAGGTTTGACCACCCTTGTCGGTAATAATGCCGTTAACTTTTTTCATCGCGGGAACAAAATCAGGAGTTGTCATTACAGTGACCAAAATTTGGCCCTTAACAACCCGATTAATTTCTTTGGGATTGTTGATGATAACCACAATACCGGTAGCGGTTCCGGGGCTGGCGGGTTCCCCTTTTAGATCGGGAGCTTGAGTAATTTTGGTTTGAGTGTCGATGGTTTTTTGGTTGGCAATTATGGTGGTAATTGGCCGGGTTTGAACAATAAAAACTTCGTTTTTAACGACAGCAAATTCTATATCTTGAGGTTTACCGTAATGATTGTGTAGTTTTTGGCCGATTTTGGCGATTTTGACGGCTAGGTCGTTTGATATTTTTTGCTTATTTTGTTTGTTTTGAGGAACATTGATCTCTTTGGTTTCGTGCTCGGCTCTGACTAGCTCAACATCCTGAGGGACAGTGTTGTGGGAGACGACTTGCCAAGTGGTTTTATCGATTAAGTGTGAATCAGGAGTAACCCGGCCTTGGACGATATACTCACCCAGACCCCAGACGGTCTCAACAACAATTTGGTTTTTGTTGTTGGAAATTGGGTTGACAGTAAAGGCAATACCAGAGACCTCAGATTGAACTAGTTTTTGGACAGGAACGGCAACGCCGATTTTAAAATGATCGTAGTGTTTTTTGACTTGATAAAAAATTGATCTGGGGGTAAACAGGCTTGACCAACAGTCGCGGACGCGATTGGTGACATTAGTCTCGCCGACTACATTAAGAAAAGTGTCTCCCTGGCCGGCAAAAGAAGCGTCGGCGGTATCTTCGGCAGTAGCCGATGTGCGGACGGCGACGGGGACATTTTTAAGGCCACCGTAGTCACAGAGCTTTTTGTAAGATTTCATTATTTCAATGGCAAGTTCGGGAGAGATAGGGCTTTTTTTGATCAGACTTCTAATTCTTTTGGAGGCTTCAAGCAATTGGTCAGGTTCGTCGACATTGGTGGTTTTGAGTATATCCTGAATTTTTGGCTTTAAATTGTTGTCTTTTATAAAATCAAAATAGGCGTTAATAGTGACGACGAAACCGTTGGGAACCGGGATGCCAAGATTGTACATTTCGCCTAGGTTGGCTCCTTTACCACCAACCAGAGGTGTGTCGTCAAAATGGATTTCTTTAAACCAGAGAATATCTTTACTCATTTGGCCAGCCTCGATTGGGTAAATCTCTAATATCGGGAGTTTCGTCTTTTCGGCTATTGTCATCTTGGAGGCGGAAGGTGGTCCCCTGTTCTGAGGAGGAAGCTTCGAAGATTATGGAGTCGGAGACAGCCTCGATTCGATGAATAGTGTTGGGTGAAATAGTGTACCCCTGAAAAACTTGCATATCGGTAGTAGTCAGACTGTCAACGCTGTTGCCAAGAATGATTCTGGCTTGACCGCTGACCAAAGTTAGGGTTTCCGTTTTTTGGTCGTGATACTGTAGTGACAAGCGCTGGCCGGCTTTTAGGTTAAGAATTTTGGCAGTATAGGGTAAATCCGGTGAGGTTAATATGGTTTCGTTGCCCCAGGGTTTTGTAACTACGTTGTCCATTAGTAACATCATAGCAGAAATTTACCGGGCGTATAAGCGGATTGGTGTTAGCAGTCTAGGTTTAGAGTGCTAACAAGAAGGTGTTTTTAAAAAGAGCCTATAGTTACATATAAAATATGTATATATACTTTTTGTATCAAATTAAATCTTAATATATCTATCTGAGTAAAAATATCATAATCCTTTGTAAAGCAATCTCTTTTTGGGTAGAAAGCTGGCCGGTTTTATTTTGAAAGTCAAGTTCGATAAGATTAAGGTAGGCGGTTTTGAGAGGCGTCGTTTCGAAGCGTGAATAAGAGGCTAGTTGTTTTCGCAGGTTGTTTTTAATGAGGTAAAGAAGAAGGTCAAACATATCTTGCCTAAAGGCAAGGTCCAGTGCCGGAATGAAGCTCGAAAGGTTGTGAGGCTTGATTTGGTTGAGGCACTGAAAAAGGGTGTTGTTTAGTTTGGACAGAGAGACTTGGGATTTAGGGAAAGTCTTCAGTTGGGCCAGGGTCAAAATTTTGTCCTGGATAAGGCAGGTGGTGGTGTCGGTTTTTAGAATGACTTCGACTAGTTTGGCAAAGATTGGCTTAGAGATCGAAAATGGGTTAGTTAGAGCTAAGACCTTTTGGTCGGAAAAGAAAGAGGTACCATTGAGAAAATTGTTAATATTGTTGAGGTCGATTTGTTTTTGATCGAGACGGAGAATGTCGGCTTTGGCGTTGTTATCCAGGAACTGGTTAAAACGGGCCCGACTGTCAGCAATGTTGTCACCATGGAAGATGTAAACCATATCTTCCCTATTATATAAGAAATCCTAGATTATTACGGGCCCAATTGGTACAATAGTGACTGCTATTGGCTCCATCGTCTAGTGGCCTAGGACACCTGGCTTTCATCCAGGTAATCGGGGGTTCGACTCCCCCTGGAGTCACAGGTAAAATCGGTCCTCTAAATAGTCGGTTGATGGACTTTTTGTCCAATTTAAATACCGACTTTAACTGTAAACGGAATCAAATGATCATCGCTGCCGTTTCGACCAAATACTTTAACTTGGTTATCGGTACACCTTATAAATGCCGACGACCCATTTCCACCATCAACTAGAGCTATCTTGTAAGATCCGCCGTCGGACATAGACGCCACCGTTCTTATAAAGTTAGATAATGCCATTGTTGATTTGTCATTTACTATAAATCCCGAAACAGGTTCTCTGCCTAGCTTGATTTGAAAATATGCCGCATAAAAAAAATGCGTGTTTCCAATCACAAACTTCTGTTTATGTACTTGCCATGACTCTTTCAACACCCTTGGTGTATTTGATTCATCAAAATAATAAACCGATTGAAAGAATGGATCGCTTCCAGTTGCGACTTCTGTCACCAACCCATCTCTATTAACTATATTTAGCACGCCGTTCCTAATAACTATTCCTCCCGATGCTTTATTTACATCGTCTCCGAATCCAGGGAAACGGTCAACTAATCGTTGTGGCCCAAATCTTTGTCCACTCGACACTCTACTTGGAAACAATGTGTTAAGATTTACTCCTGGATCAATCAAATTCCTATCATAGTCTCCTGTAACATTACCAATCGGGCCCAGAAAAACAGGAGATTGAATTGTTTCTATTAAAATCTCCCTTTTACCATTCGGAACGTTTTCTAAAACGGCCCTTGCTCTAGGTTTGAAAAACGTCAATACAGGATCATGAACCCATCGAGTCGTCTTGTTACCGAACCAAATTTTGGGGCGAAGAACAATAAATAAATCATTATTTTCAACTGTTTCAATGCTCTCTGTCCCCATTACTTGTTCGCAAAAATGGTCTATTTTGGATTCTTGTCGTGCTTTAATAATGTCTGGTGCCTCTTCAATTGTTTTCCCGATTAAATTAAATAACCTTCCTTTTGAGGCGATATTTAACTCGACGGCTGACATTACTCCTCCTGCTGTTAGTAAGGTGGCGGCTTTCAAAAACGATCTTCGAGAAATTCTTTTTTCTTCAATTCCCCCATCAACTGACATGATAGATATTATCACGTTGGACCCGTCCCCTGTGAGAACTAAGACAATTGTCTAAGTTAAGATGACAGCATCAACGTCAGAAGATATTGGAGGCAATAAAGAGACAGGTTTGTCATCGGTTACCAATTATAAAATTTTAGGCATATTATTGTTGATTATAATTTTTGTTATTTCTTATATTTTAAGAAAGAAGAGATAATGGGTGTTAGAGAATTGATATTTTTTCCTAAACGACGTTACAATTTGTACAATTAAGGCTTGGGTGTACGATAATGTTGGTAATTGAGCAGATAAAAGCATTAAGGTAAGTATTAAATAAAACTTATTGCTTTGGAATTTATAATTTGGTATTATCGGCTTATGGGAGATGGTGAAAATTTTAAGGTGTTTTTAGGTTATATTGAATTGACAGACGAAAGTATTTCGACACTAAAGGTTAGGTTGCCTGGTGGTGAAAGCGAAATAGCCGTGGATACGAAGTTATTGGGAGATCAGGGGCTTAAGGTTACGGATGCAATTGAGTTGAGTATATCCGGGACTTCCGTTGGGATACGAAGACACATACTGACGAAAGAGGAGGTTGCACAAAATAAAGCAGATGTTGAGGGAATTGTGACGGGAATTAACTTAAATGAGATTGCAGACAAGTTCGGATGTCGTTAATTTATGAGATAATCCGAATATGGCAAGAGAGGTCAAACATCAAGTAATTAAGATTTCAAGAGACTTGGAGAGGAAAAGTCAGGAGTATGAATTGCCAATGTTGGAGATGAGCTATGTAGTTGGGCAGGCAGCCGCAATTAGGTTTTTTGATGAAAATTCCAGAAAGGATTTTGAGGCAATTAATGAGATTTTAGCGGCAAAACAGGTAAGAAATTGGATGGATGATGCAGGTAAAATGGGTTGGAGAGATTATCAATACTGGGCGGGAACACACACGAACCAATCCTTTTTGTTTTCAGTTCATGACAGTAGATTGGAGAAAAAATATCAAATTAGAAGGGTTAGGGGTTTTGTAAACATATATTCGGGAAGGTCGGAAAAGTTCAGGGTGAAACGGATGATCAAACAAGGAATTGTTAAGGATGGCTCAAACAGAGTCTTTTTGGAAGTCAGTCTGGCTTTGAGACCGTTTAAAGATGGTGACTGTAGCGGTTCTGGATTGATGTCTAGTGCTTTGAGACAAAGTTGTCTTCAGGTGAGGTCGTGGTTGAACTATCCAAAAGAATCTGATTTAGTGATATATGGCTTTATTGATCCGAAGAATGCAGCCTCAATTAAAGCAATAGAAGCAGCAGGTTTTATTAAAAAAGGCAAAGCGAGATGTGATTCGACAACAGATGAGAATTCGATTGTTTATATTTTGAGTTGG
>Ga0172379_10007476_pt1 | contig 14185 bp, 22 predicted proteins | sample GrowelOW334metaG_FD_119756 | JGI IMG/M metagenome (GOLD analysis project Ga0172379, IMG submission 119756) | Groundwater microbial communities from an aquifer near a municipal landfill in Southern Ontario, Canada - Groundwater well OW334 metaG | ecosystem: Environmental > Aquatic > Deep... | reverse complement strand
TAAGGAGGGTCAGACAATTCAATGCTCTCTTTGGAGAGGAGAAGGTACTCTTGTTGATCCCAAAGCCAATTGGAAATATGTTCCTGAGATAGGCTTTGTGAAAGGGGATCAAATTCACAATGATCCAGGGCTGTGTAAAGTCATAGGACAAGAGGCTCCAGAACCCTCTGTTGTCCCCTACTTATTTGTATTCATCTTTGAATTGATGCTGTGCTTTGGAATACGCTTTGCCCTTTATGCTACTTCAAAGGAGGATGAGGATGATTCCGATCAAACTTGAGCTCGTACTGTTAAGTTTATTCTTTTACGCACTGGGAATTGCCACATTAGCGGTGATAGGATTTAAAAGAACGCAACTTCCTTGGGTTGGGAGTTACACCATTACTGTTTTAGGGATTGCGTGGCTGACACAACTCAAATGGGTATTGCTGGGAGCAATCGTCTTTATGCTGTTGATCTCCTATTACGCCCTTTGGTATTTTTATCGTAATTTTAAGTGTGGTGCTGAGAGTTCAAATGATGATACGAAAATGTTAGGAGAAACCCCATGAATCTTTACCAATGGATTATTGACCACCACATCGCCAACTTGGTGTTTATGTTCGTCGCACTTAATATGATTGTAGCAATGCTTATTGTCTTATGGAGAATTATCTTTACTACTGGTGAGATGATTAAACCCAAAAAGAGTCCTAAACCCTCCCTCACCCTCAGTGAAAAGGATGAGGAGTATCTTAATGGCTTAATCCGTGATCGTATTTCAGAGCATGAGTTTGACAGTGCTATGGTACTTATGGAGAAAGGGAGACTAAAGAAGCTTGAGATTGAGGAGTTACAGCTTAAGATCAAACTCCTTGAGGGGCAAAAGGAGAGAACCTATGAACCCCTTTGATATGCAGATGATGGCAGTTACTTCACTGATCGTTGTCTTTACAAGTATCATGAGTGTCATCGATAAAAAGATAGGGTTGAGTATGGCGGGGTTATTGGTGATGGTTGCCATGGTATGGGGTGATGATGTATGCAGCCGAAACGATCGGCTTCATTTTTATTCGCAACACTTTGATAGCGGAGGGGAGATTATTTGTCAAGACACCAATGCAAATCCATTACTAATTTCTCAAACACACGGATGGGAACGTAAAGGGCGCTACCTCTTCAAAGGAAGCCGTGGTCTTGAGTTACTTAATGACCAGTGTGAGATCATTGGTCAAAATGAACCCCGATGTATTAGCAATACATGGATGCTTGGTGCTGGTGTTGCGACAGCTATTTGGGTGTTTGGCGGAATGGCATGGATATTTCGCCGTCATGAGCGTGAATATAGGGAGCTTAAAGAAGAGCGTCGTGAAGAGCGTAAGGAGAAAATCCGTATTGGTGCCGAAGAGATGGCGCAACTGTATAAAAATGACCCCGATCTTAAAGAGCTCAATGAGTTTGTGGGGGATTATAGAGAACCACCGTATAAATCTTAAAAACTGAAAAGACAGGAGAACACACCATGTTTATACTCACCCTTATCGGAATACTTTTAGCCGCATTGGCAGTCTATTGGTTTATTGAATGGTTCAATACATACAGCAGTAAGGAGGGAAATTACCGTTTCTTTACTGCGGAACATACGATGGCGTTTGTAAGTTCCTACTTGATGATCTTTTTTGGACATGCGTTGATGGAAAAGCAGTGGATGGGGGATAGTCTCAATGGGGCAATCATCCTTGCCCTTGGGGTTATTATTTTAATTTTGACCCTTATCAACAATTTCAAAAGCACCAAACGCTCCCTTGCCGTTAAAGGGAGTATTGCCCAGCTGATCTTGTACATCCCAATCACAGTGGTTGGACTATTGATCTTAGTGGCGGCAGTTGCCTTTTTTGCGCAGACCAAACCGGTCTACAGCATTAATAGCAGAGATTAAAGGAGAAATAATGTCTGATACCGCCGTTGCAATAAATATTGTCGTTTTACTTGTCCTAATCATCTTTTCGATTCAACGTCTTGGGGGACATGGGAACCAAAACTCATCTAAGACGACAGAATCGTTAACATCAAAAGAAAATATCAACCTTAGAGGCGTCCTCTACGATCAAGATGCGTGGCGGGTAACCTTGCCACAATCGGTCCTTGAGAATCTTGAAGTGTGTTTCGATGGAGATAAAAATAAAGCTCACTGTATGAAACGAGCCATTGAACTCTCTCTTGAACATTACACCTTCGAGATGGAGGATGATAAAGAGTGTGCAGACATTATTGAAAAGCGTCATTGTGATGGAACACGAGATAGGATACCGCTTGAAGAGATGCTGCAGCAGTTAGAACGCAACAAGAAAAATAGTACTGAAGAAAAAAATAACCAAGTGAAGCGGGATTTCAAATGATACGCAAATACTGAAAACGATTGCTGATTTACTTGATCGTGTTTGATATGGCAGTGTATGGAGTAATGTCACTGCTTGCAACGTTTTGGGGATTTAAGTGGTGATGGAAACAAGAGCGGTTGCCCAATGGATATTTGGGATAGTTGTATTCCTGGGAGGGATACTTGCTATTGGAAAGCTCTTGGCCCAGCATGATGAGCAACGGGGATATTGCAATATCTATCCTAAGGCTTCTAAAAAGAAGAAAGAAACGCTCTCAAGAAACGAAACTAATACTAATACGGAGAAACCATTATGAAAATGTCCAAATTTGATCAGTATATTTTTATGGCCCTGTTTGTTCCCCCACTGACACTTTGTTTACTTGGGGAGTATCACGATGCAATGGTGATGACTATCACCCCCATAATAGTCTTTGTTTGGTGGGTCAACGCCGATAAGATCCGAGCCAATAAGAAGCTGATGGCGTTTTTGGAGAAGGTGTTTTAAGATGGAGTTTTATACAACGATTGGGGAGATTGTCTTTTATACTATGAGTGTTGTTGGCATTTTAATGTTGGTCTATTCCAAAGCAGAAGGGCTATTTTTTGGACCATTGCTTTTATTGGCGATAGATTTCACCGGTTACATTGAGACCCAACAAAGCTACGCGTATAGGTTTGCAATGGAGCAGTTCAAGGCCAGAGGTGAATTGGATTGTGGATTTTTAACGGAACACAGAAATCTAATAAGTATTCCAAGAGGGTGGGAGCACAAAGAGGAAATTGGATTTATCAAAGGAGACACTATCATAGACGATGAGCATTGTCGCGTTATTGATACGGAACCTCCTGCTCCGTCGGTATTACTGTATGTAGGAATATTTGGGTTGTCTATCAGTATTGCATGGCTCTTACGAGTTGTCTTTGGAGTAAAATCAAAAAAGAAGAAACTGCCACAACAACATCGCCAAGAGGAGGAGTCACACTGATGGAGGGGGGAGCCTGAAACTTCTCCTCCTTATTTGCTCTTTTATTGTAAAGTCAGTGTAAACTTTTCTGTAAAGTGGATGCAGAAATAAAATTGTAAAGTTTAACCTTCAAACCTCGGTGCCATAAGAGTTCTAACCCATTGCACTTTTATCGAAGGAAACGACGGAAAAAATAGGGAATGGTGCTTTCACAAGAATCTGTCACACACAACTTAGCAAACTAAAGCCTACCCCCACGGTTATAATAGTAAACCCAATATGTTATAATAATACCAACAACCCCAATTTGTTTTTGGGAAGATATCGAAGGTTGAAGGAGCACTGTGGAAGGGAACATGAAGATTACGTACGTCGTTATCTGTGATAACGATTTTGAAAAAACAATTACGGGTGAGGAACTTTTGGCGGACGAGCGAGTTGTAAAAGCGATAAAGAGTGCTTTTGGTGATAGTGGACGCAATATTGAGATGCAAGCGCTTTGTGAAGCAGCTATCAAACTAAAAACCACTCGAACCGAATACAGTTTAGAAATCCCCAAGGATGATTTTGCGGATGCGCTTACCTTAGCTGAAGAGGATGCCAAAAAAAATCGACGTCTTAAAAAAGGGTGTGAAAGAGTGATGTTGGCGGATATCGAGACGATTTAGATGGCAGCTGAATTTGATAAGGTTTACGTGAAGATCAGAAGACGCTCTATCCCACTGGATAAACGTTTTTTGGAAGCTTTATCACTGGTTTTTTTTGATTCATTGTATGACGAATCCAAAGAAAAAACAAATGCTCTTTTGCGTGAGCTTATCGGTCCTGGAGAGAAACTCCATCCCCAAGATGCGCACTATATCATTCTCAAAAATCTGATTCCTAACAATAAAGCTGCGTTGTTACTGACATAAGTTTTGTTACACCAGCTTTTTTATTTACATAACTAATTAAACATATTATAATGTGCACTATAGTCGAAAGTATAGAATAATAAATACTATAGGATGTTTATGATTGAGTTAAAAACCCCTTTTGAAATAATAGAAGAACTCACCAAAACAATTGAAAATACGCGTAAGCGAAAAAAACTCAGGCAGCAGGATCTCTGTGAGCTTGCAAACCTTTCGATTGCAACGTATCAAAAATTCATATACCAAAAAAAGATAAGCCTTATCTCTCTTGTGCAGGTATTGTATGCCCTTGATATGATGTCAAATTTGGAAGGGCTTATTTATTATGATGAGATTCAAACACTTGATGATATTAGAGCATCTTCAAACAAAACGTCGCTACCAAAACGGGTAAGGAAATAAGGTGAGTAAGCAATTAGAAGTAGACGCATTCATTTATGGTCATAAAATAGGGACCATCATGATGCATACAGATCGCATCTATTTTGAATATGATGATGCGTTCAAATTACTCGGACTTGAAATCTCCCCGATTAAACTTAACACTAAAAAAATTATTGGCGCATATACAAATAGTGATTGTAGGGAACTATACCGTGGCCTGCCTGGTGTTTTTTTCCAGTCACTTCCAGATAAGCACGGTATGCCTTTTATTGACCGCTATTTTGAGCAAAAGGGTTATGCAGCTGATAAGGTGACGCTGCTGCAAAAACTAACCTTCATTGCTGATCGTGGAATGGGCGCAATAGAATATGTTCCAAAAGAGCATGAGGATGTTACGGACACCGGCATTGCTCTATCGGCAAAAGAACTACGTGATGAAATGAGGAAAGTGCTTGATGATGAATTAAAAGGATCTATGATCAAACAGTTCATGAACATCATCAATAGCGCCTCACCACTTGGTGGAGCACGACCAAAAATGCTTATCACCTACAGCAAACAAAGCGGTGAAATCAGGAGTAATAGTGTCCATCTGGAACCAGGCTTTATTCGATCCATCGTAAAATTTGATGAGACATACCCCAATGCTGATGGGGTAAATGAAAGCATTGAACTGACCAAGCTAGAATACCTCCACATGACACTTGCAAATGAGTGTGGGATCACGATACCTGATATGACCCTAATGGAAGAAGCAGGGGAGCACCATCTCCTTTTTACACGATACGATAGAGATGAAAACGACGAAAAAATCCATACTTGCAGTGCTTCTGGTTTGATGCATAAAGATATCAGTGTTTCTAAAGTCATCTCTTACGAGGAACTGCTCAAGTTAACCAATCTGATATGTAAGAGTCAAACCGATGTTGAGGAGATGTATCGGCGTATGGTGTTTAACGCATTATCATTCAATGTCGACGATCATGCAAAAAATTTTGAATTCATGATGGATCGCCATGGTAAATGGCGTCTCTCCCCAGCGTATGATGTCACCTATTCAAAGGGGGCAGTACAAGAACACCTTACGACCATAAACGGTAAGAGTTCTAATTTTACACTCGATGATCTTTTGGTAGTTGCTGAGAAAAATATTATCAATAAAAAATCTGCAAAACGTATTATTGATGCCATTGCAATGAAGCTTTCTGAGTATGAGCAAAGAGCAAAAGAAATTCAAATAAGTGAACCTGAAGCAGCTAAAATCGGTAGCGAGATTCAATCCCAGCTTATTCGTATGGGACTTTTTTATAATTCAAATTTGTAAGTAGTTCCTTTGGGGTACAGTAAAAATAGGGACAAAATGATTGAGTGAAACGGATCAAAAATTCATGTTCACGTTTCATTTTCTACCGATAAAAGTGGAAAAAACTGAAATTTTTCACCGCATTTCGCCTCTATGTTGTAAAGTTTTCTGTAAAGTGATTGTAAACTTTTCTGTAAAGTAGATGCAGAAATAAAATTGTAAACTTTAACCTTCAAACCTCGGTAGAATAGGACTTCTGAGCTATTGCATTTTTACCGAAGGAAACGGGAGGAAAAATGGAGAATGGTCTTGTCCCAAAAATCTGGCACGCTCAACTTTACAAAATCTCCGTTATACTTTTTTCATATTTTTATTTTTCATCTCGTTGTAATTGAACTTAAAAAACTGTTTAAGCTTCAGGAAAAAGCAGATTGACTCAACACACTTACCCATATTATGGGAATAAACGATTTCAAAATAACGAGTAAAAAATGAGAGGATCTATCTACTACCAAACCGCCGAATTAACGAAAGCAATTTTTGTTGAGGGGACAAAAAAAGAGGATCGCATTGATCCCCTGCACCCTCATTTTTATTGCGTTTCCAGCTATAAAACGATGGAGACGTACCGGTCAATTTGGAATAATTTTGGTCTCTATTTAAAAGAGCATTGGGGGATTAAAGATTTTGAAAAGATCAATGGCGAACACGTTCAAGCCTATATGGCGTACAAGATTGAATACTACCCAACCAAACAGTATCTTGAAAAAATCTCCTCTGCCCTTGGTAAACTTGAATTAGCACTGGCTCGGTATACCACTAATAAATATGGTCACCCTGAAGAAGAGTATGATTTTAATATACGACAACAATCACTGGACAATGCACGCTCACTCAAACAAGTAGCTAATGGTTACCATAACCGTGTCTATAAAAATCCTCACTTACTAATTGAGTCCTTATCGAATCCAATTCATCAACTAGGGGCAATGATACAATTACACGGAGGTTCACGATCCGAGGGGATTACACTCATCAAACCCGATCAACTCCATGGATACCAAACGGATGAGATTACGAAAAAAGAAGTTGGTGTTATAGAAACCAAAGAAAAAGGTGGAAAAGTTGGGGATATACTTGTACCTCCATCTCTTTACCGGCAAATCGAAGCATTTATTACTACAAACGGTAAATTAAAAATCAACTACAAAGCATACGCAGAGGATATTCGATCTACATGCCAACGACTTCAAATCTCAAGTGAAGGTTCTCATGGATTACGATGGACCTTTGCTCAAAACCGTGTTCGGGAGTATCAAACTTTTGGCTATACATATGAAGAAGCACTTCAGGGGGTGTCGTTGGAGATGAAACACTATAGAGCATCGATTACGGAGCATTATTTGGGTTAATATATTGACGATTTTAGTAGATACTACTATAATATCAACACTATGTTGACTATTGGATACTTATGACACCATTTGAGCTTGCGACCACCAGCGAGATTGTTAAAGAACTTGCCAATCGAACAAAAATAAAGCGTAAAAAGATTGGTATGTCTCAAAAAGAATTTGCCGAACATATCGGAATGAAGTTCAGTACCTATGCACGGTTTGAAAAGACAGGACTTATCTCTTTATCAAACTTCGTTGACACTATGAGAGGGCTATATGCGATTAATGATCTTGACTCACTTCTTCTCTCCAGCAATACAGAGCTAAAAATCAAATGGTAAAGAGGAAGGTATTATCATGGAATTGTCAGTAAAAGCATGGGGGAATACGATTGGTAAGATTGTAGAGCATAACGGTATCAATCTTTTTGCCCTTTCCCCCAATAGCAACCTTGGATTTTCTCCTATCCAACTCAAAGAGAAAAATAAACTCTATGATTTTTCTCATCTTTCTTTTCAAAACGGTTTGCCGGGATTAATTAATGACGCGCTTCCAGGTCAATACGGTAAAGAGTATCTCAATGCCTTTTTCGTAAAGCATTTCAAATATGAACCATCGATCATGGAGACATTGCAATTCATCGGTGACAATACATTAGGGGCACTATCCTTCGAACCATCAATCTTGAGTGATGACAATGGCGATGGTATTGTCCTACAAGCAAAAGAGCTTTATGAACAAACGAAAATGGCTCTAAACGGTACGGCGGAACTCTCACTGGCAAAAATTATTGCAATCTCCAACTCAGCAGCATCGGGTGCCAGACCCAAAGCGATTGTTGGACTCAATAAAGATACACATGAGATATTTGTGGGTAAAAAAGGTGGTGATATCCCAGAGGGATTTAACCATTCCATCATCAAATTCGATAATCTTGTTTACGGAAACAATCGTGGTATACCAACCCCTTACGATGATCAAAAGATATCCAAAACAATTACCGAGCATATCTACGCACTCCTTGCAAAAAAGTGCGGTATTACTATGCCTGAAACCTCACTCATCGAAACCGATTCTGGCATCCATTTTGCAGTTGATCGTTTTGATATACAACAAACAAAAAATGGTATTGAACGCCTTCATATGCATTCTCTATCAGGACTGATGCATCATAATCCTGCCGAGACCACATTTGATTACATGAATATGTTTCGAGTCGGATTGAGACTCAATATCCCCAATGAAGATATGACCAATCTCTATCGAATTATGGTGTTCAATATTGTATTCGCAAATAAAGACGATCACAGCCGTAATATCTCCTATTTGATGGACAAAAACGGAAAGTGGAGGGCTGCTCCTGCATATGATCTGACGTTTACTTACAACAAGCATCATCAAATGCTATTTAATTACAAGAGTGCTCATGAACTTGATCGTAAACACCTCATACAAATGGGGCAGGAATTTAAAATCCAAAACTGCAGTGAGATTATCTCAACGGTGATGGAGATAAAACACTCAGCACTTCTTGAACTTGCAAAGCAATATGGTGTTGGGCAATGGGCAAATGATGTGATTGCGTTGACTGCAAAGGTTGATAAATCGTTGGGAGGTTAAAGGTCACAGTGCCATTTGACTGGCGTGACCGTTAATCGTTTTAAGAGAGGGTTTTCCAACGCGCCAAGAAGTTTGTCAAAATTTTTGCATATTGGAATATGAAGAATCTCGTCTTCTTTTTTGGAAAAGAGTTGCTACTATGATTGTTTTTCGAAGCCAAGCTAGTTGACTTTTTTATAACTGTTTGCGTTGCACCTCGAATCATCTGTTCTATTAAAATTTGTTTCATAGGCTCTAGTAATGATCCTTTAACAAGTTCACCTATCTTTCTATTGACAATCAACTTTACATACCAAAGCGGCTGTGGATAGCTGATCATTCTAGCTGATTCATAGTACAGAGCTACTGTATCATCAGATTCTGTGAAATTAAGTAAAGCTATTTTCATCTCTTCATCCAGACAATCTGGATGGCTCCGAGAGATAGCATTCTCGTATTTTTTATACACCCAATTTCTCTTGTCTTTCTGCGTTAATTCCTTGCTCATGCATTTCCTCCGAAATCGCATTTGTTCAAGATTTTGGTTAATTTATTGTAAATTAAAAGTGTTTCAACCTTTGTAAAATCGTAAAAATTATAATCATCTGTATCATGATTTTTAATGACTATTGCTAGCTTTGGTGGCTGCTTGTCAGCCAAAACGAGTTCATAATGGACTTCATTTAATTGATATTTGATACCCTGAATCAGGGCATTTTTGTTAAATAAATTGCTGATTTCAGCAAAATCAACGGCCGAACTCCACGACTCAGCAACCACATCCTCACCCAGCGTGATTGAATGAATCTCGTATCTCTTATATATCTTCTTAGCGTCTTCCGTTACAATCAAATTGCATTGAATACTATTTGAGATATTAATTATCATTATTGGTTTGTGCATCGTTTTTTCCTTTTTTTATTGTTTTTTCAAATTTCAAGATTGCGGTATGAGAAATTTTGAATTTGTGATTTTTGAGTAGATATGCTGAAACTTGGCGCGAAGAATATCCAGCAGACTCGCGCAAGTTCATAATTACAGATTGTAGATTCAGTAATTTTTCGTGTTTAGAATTCAAACGCGCTTTTCTGAATTGTTTTGCGCGTGCAGCGCTTACTTTTTTCATCTCTTTAAAATCATAAAAGCGATTTTTTTGATTTGGCATCTTCAAAGTATTAATGCAGTCTTCGAGTGCTTCAAAAAATGAAACTTGGGCCATCAAAATCGGATGAGCATTCAGATTGCTGTTTTTTAATCTATGAAAATATGTTTTTTGGAGTTTAAAAACATCCTGTACGATTAGATCGTTTTGTTTACTCAGCCATCGTAGATAGGCTTGCCGGTTTTCTAGACTCATTTGAGTGAGATGATCCATGGTATTCTTGTAATCATCGATATCGTTATTCATACTATTCTCCTCGAGAGAGCGGAGTATATTTATCTCTCCCTATCGATAATATGTGGATTTGTAAAAAAAAACGGAAAAAATAAAAAAGAATTTCGAAAAAGCTATTTAACCTAGTATTTATAGCATTTTATATATACTTATATGATTATTATGTTATAAGTATGTATAAATTATTATAAGTAGCCAAAAATGGATAAAATTAAAAACCCCTTTTCCCCAGGTGCTGGTTCTCCTCCTCCGGAACTTGCTGGTCGAGATATTGTTTTAGAACAAGCACATGTATTATTAGGTCGTGTGAAAGCCAAACGATCTGAAAAAAGTTTGTTGCTAACGGGATTGCGTGGCGTAGGTAAAACCGTTTTGCTAAATGCCATCGAACAACTGGCAAAAGAACAAGAATATCGTACTATTTTGGTAGAAGCACATGAGGGGAAACCTCTAGCCGTTTTATTGGCTCCTCATTTACGAAGATTACTATTTGATCTTGACCGTATCGCTGGAGCTGGTGATAAAGCACGACGAGCAATTGCTGTCCTCAAAAGCTTTGTTGGAGCTATTAAGCTTAAAATTGGGGATTTAGATATTGGAATAGACATTGAACCCGAAGCAGGCAGTGCCGATAGTGGTGATTTAGAAGTTGATTTGCCAAGTTTATTTATGGCTGTAGCAGAAGCAGCAGCAGAACGCAGTACGGCTGTCGCAATATTTATAGATGAAATTCAGTATTTTAATACGACTGAGCTGAGCGCATTGATTATGGCAATGCACAAAATGCAGCAACGCCAACTTCCTTTGGTGCTAATAGGTGCTGGATTATCTATATTGCCAGGCTTGGCAGGGGAATCAAAATCGTATGCAGAACGCTTGTTTAATTTTCCGGACATTGGTCCACTATCCCAAGCAGACGCATTCAAAGCATTGCAGGACCCTGTTCAAGAAGTCGGAGAATCTTTTAGTGATGAGGCACTAGAAGAAATATTCAGATTGACCAAAGGGTATCCTTACTTTCTTCAAGAATGGGGCTATCAAGCATGGAATCAGGCGGTTGCTTCCCCAATTACTCTTCAAGTAATTCAAGAAACGAGTGACTTGGTTGCAAAACGTCTTGATGATAATTTTTTCAGAGTACGATTTGATCGATTAACCCCGAAAGAAAAAACATTCTTACGTGCAATGGCAGAACTCGGTGAAGCTCCCTATCGATCGGGTGATATTGCAGACAAACTCAATATAAAAATCAATATACTAGGGCCCGTACGCGCTAATTTAATAAAGAAGGGGATGGTTTATAGTCCATCGTATGGGGATATGGCTTTTACTGTTCCCCTTTTTAATGAATTTATGCGTCGTGCGATTCCTAATTTTGAAAGTTGCTTATAGGTTGAAAATCCGTAATAATAGGGTGTAAATAAACGTCAAGTTGTTTTTTTACCCCTAAGGGATACTACGGTCATACTTAAGGAGATTCTACTTGTCTTGAAGATATCCTTTAAAAATCTTTTTAGAGATATATGAAATTTACGCAAAAACGGAGTTAATATCATGCAAGGAAAACGCTACAAAAACTATCTTATTGCTCCAAGACCCGATTCGATCTGGTGAAATGTTCTCAAAGACAATGAATTTATTGCTATGGTGATCGCTGAAGAGAATGCCCGTGAGTTTATTGCCCATGATTTGGGAGAGAATGTGAGTCTAAATGAATCGATGATGAGTCCAGTTGACTTGGATATCAAACTGACCAATGGGTATGTCCTCTCTTAAAAATACCTATTGGTAAAGTAAAAAAGTTTCTACAGCGGAAATAACCTATCCATCCCAAATGAAACTTTCCCCAAACTCTCAGCTTTTTGCCTACCTCACCTGCTTCTCAACCGCACACCGAACAATATCCACCCCATACTTATCTCTTAGTTTCATGATCTGTTCCCCTAGCTTACGTGATTTTTCATCATCGTCTCTATCAAACAGGGAAAACGTTTTTGGCTTAGTTGCAGAGGTAAAGTTACTAGCAGAGATGGAGATACTATGAATCCCGTAGTGGGGAAGGTTATCGATTTGGGTAATGGTCTCTATGGCAATGAATCGCATCAGTGTTTCGCTGAATACTCTATCGATGGTGGTAGCAATACTTGAGTTGGCACCCCCATTATATTTGAGTTTAAAACTGTAGGTGGTGGGATTGACGTTTAGTTTGAGAATAGTGTGGGAAAGATGGCGTGAGAGGATAATAACACGCCGCTTGATCTCTTCTCTGTCCATTGTTGCGGTAAAGTTACGGGATATTCCGATTGACTTACGATCATGGTGAGAGTTTATCTGCTCGCGGTCAGTCCCCTTTATCCTTTGAATCAAGTCGCAACCAACCCTCCCCCATGATTGCACCATATCAGCTGAGTCAAGCACCTCTCCTAATGTTTTTATCCTATAGTGCGATCACTGCTTTTTACCACAACAACCGGCTTCCCTTTTAAATAAGGGGAGCGGGTTCGTTCAGCGGAGACGAAGAAACAATCGAGGTCTAGGTGAATGATCATCGTTATCGCGCTCCCCTTTTTATTTTTAAGAGAGTGTAGTGAGTTTCACAAAGGGACTCTTATTATATGTCAATATGCCATACAAATCATCTGTAAACCCCTGAAAGTGGTATAATTCCCTCTAATTTACACAACTAATAAGGATGCCAATCATGACAGAGGGCTACGTCGTATATATCCTTTGTTGCAGTGATGATACTCTCTATACTGGTATTACCAACAATCTTTCCAAACGGGTTGTTGAACATAATACTTCAGCCAAAGGGGCAAAATACACCCGAGGGCGACGACCTGTAAAACTCGTTTATCATGAAGAATGTATGGACAAGAGCAGTGCACTCAAGCGGGAGTGGGAGATAAAGCGTTTCTCACGAGTGCAAAAGAAAGATTTGATAGAGCATATCTCCTAATAAATTTTTCTTCTTTCACTATTTTAATATTTACATTTAGTTTTAAACGCTACTAATTTCAAACGTAACAAACTTGTCAAGAATTCTATACAATTAAGCCAAATTCACCACCTAAACGTAACAACTGTGCGATTTATATTGACAAGTTTGTTACGTTTAACTCTAATTACTATTAAATAGAAAATAAATAGATTTTTTTACAATTATCCCATTAAAAATGTTCTATTTTTTAACTTAGTTGTCACTTGAAAAACAAACGTAACAATTTTTAGGATAAGATTCACGCAAGATTGTTACGTTTAGCAGTGTTGTACTTTTTACTGACATCTTTGTTACGTTTTATTGTCAAAACTGTTACACTAAAACCGCTCTAAAGTCCTATATGGACGGCATTTGTGGGATTTTACCTAATTAATTAAAATAAGTAACTATTTGTAAATAATTAAAAGATAAGAAACCTAAAAAACTTTCTTTCTATCTTACTTGACGAAGTTGTTATATTTCTAACTTTGTTGTATCATAACAAAAGCGGTATTGTTTCGATTAAAGTGCATAATTGTTACGTTTAAATATAAAACTTGTTTCGATCATGGAACATAGTTTGCTTAATGACTAAAAAATCTTTTAGGGGACACTTTTTTATGGCTGATGACAAAGTAATCATATTTCGAAAAAATGAAAAAGATGAATATTTTCGTAAATCTACTGAATTTGCAAGTGCCGATGTTGTATTGCGCGACGATGCCAAAAATTCTGGTTCAGTAGAAAGATTAAGTGCCACAACACGGTTGTTTCATGCTAACATTTTATAAAGCTTCTTAACGTCGAAAGCAACAAGACGAATTGCTTGCTTTATATTGGTAAAGCCATGTCGTCTGAGAAGCGTTAGGGCTATTGTACGAATTG
>Ga0172379_10007475_pt1 | contig 14185 bp, 27 predicted proteins | sample GrowelOW334metaG_FD_119756 | JGI IMG/M metagenome (GOLD analysis project Ga0172379, IMG submission 119756) | Groundwater microbial communities from an aquifer near a municipal landfill in Southern Ontario, Canada - Groundwater well OW334 metaG | ecosystem: Environmental > Aquatic > Deep... | reverse complement strand
TTATCTTTATCTCTTTACCAGATATTAAATCTTTAATCATTTCATCAAATAATATAGTTATAACACTAAAAACGTGGGCGTGATGAATTGAACGTCTAATCTTAAGATTAACATATTGCCATAATACTTTTTTACTAATACTGGTTGGTATCTTCATTGAGAATCCCGTAATACAAATTTTAAATACTCCTGAAATAATTCTCCACGTAATAAGTAATCACCAGCTCTAGATATTACTTTGTATTCAATCAACTGTTTTACACAAAAAATAATGTCTTGAATATAATACCCACGATTATACAGATCCTCTAATTTTATCGCTGTTGTCCTCATATCATCACAAATAAACTTACAAACATGAGGATTCTGAATATTAAAAAAAGATAAAACCTTAGATTCATAAACTTTTCTTGCATTATCTGTTTTTTCAAAAGTCAAAACGACATCTAATAATTTTCCTCTTCTCAATCTAAGTTTTTCTACTTCTTTTATCTTTTCATCAATAGATTCAATTTGAATCTTGGCGCATTTAATAATATCATCTGTAGATATTTTATTATCACTAATACATTCTGTAATAAATTGGCTCAAAAATTCAGAATCAATCTTTCTTCCCCTCATTCCGATTCATCTCCATTATAATAAGATTCATGGAGTTTAATAAAAGATTTCATCATTTCAATCTGAACACTGTAATGTTGACACTTTTTCCAAGGCAAACCTAATTCTTTTAGATTTTCCATTCCCGCTAAAAATGTTGCTTGTAAATATGTATTACATATAAGCCAATTTGATTGATCTAATGAAACGGCAATCATTGGATCACTAGATATATTTGAATTCACCACATCATTATACACCAAGTACATACCATATGCAGGCGCACCCTTTAATTGGATTATTAAACAATACTCAGGAATATCATCTTCTTGCGAGCAATCACCTAATAAGATTTTAAATTCACTTTCCCCATGAAAAATCTGACACCCCCATATCTTATTAGACCTATTAACACCATCCATTTCAAATGATAAAACCTCTTTTAATAAGAATTCATTATCCATTAATGATTTTGTTCTATCTGTATCAACAAACTCAGATGGTATTATTCGAAAATTTTCGAATACATTTCTAACTATTTGTTCTAGCAATCTACTATTCATCTTTTAAATCCGTTAATTACTTGGTCTAAGGCAGTTCTCAAATCTGGCATAGTAACCTCAAATTTTGGTAATCCTTTATATTCTCTTTCAATATACTCTTCAAAATTAAATGTTTCACCAGCTAATCGACGTTTGCCAAGTTCCTCCATACAAGCGGTGGCTAATTCTGGATTAAACCCTAGATATCTATCACAAATAATAATATCACACAATCTTATCAAATCATATTGTGGCAAATTATTGATAATCTCGGCTACATTAAGTTCTGTTGCCTCAAAATTTTCTAATTCATCATCATCTGTATCATTATCAATCATTTTTTCCTCAATTTTGGGGGCGTCGAAATTTGTACTTTCAAGGATGGTAATATGTGTCCTCGACGGCAACATGCAAAAAAAAGTAATTTTGCATCAAAAAATAAGTTATTAAAATTCAAAACTTTTTCCAAGATCAATAAGTCCCTAAAACTAGAAAAAACCGCCTTCACAATAATACTTATTTCATATTTTGAGATCAATGGATATCTGGAATGTATTCTATTAATCAGCTCTTCATTATATCTCATATTTATTGGATAATCTCTATCCAATATATCTATAACTTCTTGATTAGATATCGTAAAAAAGAATGGTTTAACTACTTTAGGCTTCTTCATTTTCACAACTATATAACGTGATAGCTGATGTCACATATATTTGAAATTACCAAACCATAAGATCTATCTACTCCCCTTATAAGATCCCCTCAACGGATGTCGAGAGTTGGTTCACAAATTACATATAATTACACTAATTGTGAATAATAATTCGCCCGATATATTTAGGGAGTAATGACCTTACGTACACTGTCAAATATTAACGAAAAAATTTTAATAGTTGGATCAATCTATGACCAATTAGATAAGGTTGAAAAGATTAGTACAATTATTTCCAATTATAGCACAGTAATTTTTAACGGCAATTTATTGTATCCATTTTCAGATATCAATCAGATAAAAAATAGAATCCAGATAATGAATGAGTTATTAAAAACTCAAAAAGTAATATATAATCTTGGCGAATATGATTTAAAATTATTCAACATCTTAAATAAGAGTGATAAGCATTTTGATGTACAAAAGTGGATAATGTCTAAACCAAATGTAATAGCAATAGATTTTTCTAATACATCATCAGTATTAGTAATGAGTGGCGGAATTACGCCTAAAATATGTAACAGACATATGCTAAATGATAATTTGGAAGTAAGTTTCGTATCATATTTTAATGATAAACCGTGGCAGATATATTATAGTGGATTAATGGGGTATATTATATCTAATAATCCAAGTAGTAATAAACCCACTTTTTATCCATATGCCGAGCAAATAGGGGCAAAGTATTCAGACAAATTTAATGTATATGCCCAGGAAATAGATCCCTCTGGACTAAAAGATATAATTACTCTGTAGGATACTAATAAAAACATATCCTTTTGCAATTTCAGATCTATAAATAGATATTATGGAAATGTTCGTGGAACTATCTGGAGGTGATGTTCTTGACTATGACACTCAAACCGTATTATTGCACAAAACACAGCCTAAGTATAAAAAGTTTGATGTCTCGCCAGTTAAGATGCCCTTGGCTATAAAGAGGGATTTTCTTAAATTCTCTGAGAACACATATAATTGTCTCAAGAAGTAAGAAATTCTAATATTAGGATAAACAATGATAGAAAAAAAGATACTCACAAAACTATTAAAAATTGCCAACAACCAACAAAAGATAATAAATAAGTTGGCTCAAGACAGTGGTATGTTGAAATTTATTCGTACTATGACTTCTGCTTGGTTTTTTAATGAAGGTTCTATGAACGAATTTCAAACAACTTCTTTAAATACAAGTCTGCAAAATGAGGGCACTGGATATAAGGTTATTGTTAAGGCAGAAGTAAGTGACCCTTCCAAACTAAATACTATTGCTTATCAGGCATATATTAGAAAGCAAGTTGCATCTAAACCAGAATTAGCAAACGCTCCATTAACTTTTGATGTTAATATAACCAAAACACCATAAAGGATATACAATGACTACTGATAAAGAAGTTTTGAAAAAACTATACAAAATCGCAAGCAACCAACAAAAAATCTTACGTAAACTAGCACAAGAAGCGCCAATAGCACCAATGACGATTAAATTAAATGTTGGTGTAATTCAAAATCTAGTAGACAGATTTGCTGGCGCTGGTACTGCTCAAGTACAATCAGCATCATTACAAACAGCTACAGATTCCTCAAATAATGTAGTAAAAAAACTAATGATGTCTGTTCTCGTATTGAATAGAGAAGCTTATAATAAAGTAAGTGGTGGTATAGAAACAGCATTAAAATCCCCAAATGCGCTTGTAGATGATAAAGGTGAGAGACATACAGCACAAGATGTTAGCATTAATGCTTTTGATAAACATCAAGATTGATATTTTGTAGAATATAATCCAATACTATACTGCATCTGAGCTATATTTAGTGCATCAAATACATTAATATTGTCCTTTAGAGATAAAGCGGTTAGAGAAAGCAAAATCTCGCCCATTAAGCGAGATTTTGCTTTCTCCACATCTTCTAATGAAATTTCAGATTTTTGATCTATAGCTGAATATAATTCTAACTTCATACTTAATCCAGCAATTATTTCAGAAACAGAATCGTCTTCAGAATACTCTTTATGAAGATTCTCACACTTTTCCCACAGTTCTTCAAAATGAATAATCATACTAATTAATCATCTTCTTTCTTATCCATAGTTGCAATCTGTAGCTGTTCTTCACCTTTATCAGAAACAAATACTAAAAATACAACACCTTCTGATGCATCAATCATAATTGGACATTTTAACTTTCCAACATAAAACGTTTGTCCATCAACATCTTTTCTTGCCTTCAAATCAATAGTTAAATTCTTATTTGACATTTAATCCTCAATATTTTTGACATATTCTTTCATACACGCAGCTAAAGCATTCTTAGTTGAAGTCATGTTAAATCCCGTTTTAGCTAGCTTATCAGTATTTAATATACAATTAGATCGCTTAGCAAGCGTTATCTTATCTAATTGCTCGCCAGTAATTACTTCAAATGTATGCTCAGGATAATATTTTTTATATTCCATCATTACTTGCGCAGCGGTTAAGGGGCTTGGATTGGTTACATGATAAATACCAGTAATATTGTTTTTAATTACATGATCAACGAATAACGACAAATCGCTCATAAATGTAACAGAGTTAGGAATATCTATAACTCTAGAATAAGACTTTAATTTATTAATAAGATTGCGTTGATCGTTTCTGGTAGAAATTGGCATTCTAATTCTTAGCAATGAGACATGCGACATATTTCCAATAGCTAAATCACATGCATACTTTGTTTTTGAGTAAAATGATTGCGGATTTGCAAAATCTTCCTCATCCCATCCATGATCAAAAATAACTTCTTGCATATATCCGCCACGCTCAACCCTTGGTGAAGGACCGAAAAATATACATCCAGAACCAATTTGTATTAAATGAATTCCTTTTCTAGCACAAACACTTGCAAGTAATATTGGAATTGCCGTATTAGCTAATACAGTTTCTTCTTTGTGGTCTTCACACCAATCAATATTTGGTCTTCCAGTTTTACCAATACAATTAATCAAAACATCAGGCTTATATTGGTCTAATATATTAGAAATTTGATTTTCATCAAACTCTAATCTAGACCACATTGAAGGATAATTTAAGTGCTTGCTAACAAAACCATTACCAATAGTTAATATTTTTTTCATTTTACTCCGGAATCATATAATCACAAATCCATTAGCACAAAGTATTATATCATCTAACACGTATGTTTGTGCCAAAATTAGACGCAGAAAGCCATAAAATTAGTTCTATAACCTGCAAGCGCAACAATACATGTTTTTGAATTTCTTGGCATAACTCTATTGGAGAGTTAAATCCCCAACGGCTGCACAATCTATTCATATGAACACCCCCGCAAACATCTTTAATTAAACCAATATTTCTAGATAAATGTCTTGAATTAACTTTACCCATATATGGTAGAGCTGCGATTTTATCAGGTGTACTAATAAAGTTATGTTTATACTTATCCCATCCAAAAAGTCTTATTCCATTTTGAACAATAATAATCGTATCAAGCAACGCTTGCATTTTCTTTTTATTTTTACATATAGCTAGTATATTTTTACTAAATTCTTCTTTTTGTATTGGATGGTTTGGATCTCTAATACTTGGATATAGCTTTCTTATTTCTATAAGAATAGACGGAAAGAAAGATGATACAGTATTGACCTTCATGTTAGAACAATATAAACACCAAGCATATTGTTCTAAAAAAATAGTTGGAGATAATTTTCCAAAATTTGCGCGAACAACAGACTCTATTTGTTGTTTATAATTTGTTTGTGCAAATACCAAAGATTTATTGAAATAATCTATAAGAGAGTCATTTATATTTGGTTTATAATTTGGCTCAATTATAAGTTCCTGTTTGTTTTTATATATTTCCATTATATTTATTGTAGAAAAAATTGTTAACAAAATTGATTGATTGATGTGTTCCGGCATCCGACCACATGCCGTCTACGAACGTGCAATCTAATTCTTTAATATCAGCATACATTCTTATAATATCTGTGATCTCGTACTCGCCACGCGCACTAGGCTGAAGATGTTCGAAGAACTTAAAAAATTGCCGGTCAAATAAATAACATCCAGTAATTGCATAATTATCTAATTTTTGATCTATAACTTCTGGTTTCTCAACAATTTTAATCAATTCTCCATTATCATAACTCGCAACACCAAAACGATTAAGTTCTGGATGCCTATGAAGCACAATTTGCGCAGACTTATCACTTTCTATAAATTTTACAGGATTTTCAAAAATATTATCGCCTAATATTACTGCAAATTTTCCGTGCCAACTGAAAACCGATGGACCACACATATTAATGGCTTGTGCAATTCCCATTGGTTTACTCTGATAAACATAGTTTATTTTCATCCCAAGATGCTCACCATCTTGTAAATGTGAAACTACCTGACTGAAATGTGTACCACCCAATACTACAGTTAGATTTTTAACTCCAATATTTTTAAGGGTATCTACAGAATAATCAACAATAAACTTATTGTAAACTGGTACTATATGTTTATTAAATAAAGAATTAAGCGGAGCCAGTCTGCTGCCAGTTCCGCCAGTTAATATAATTCCTGTTTCGACTTTCATATAAACCAATATAACAGGTCTTTTGTATCCCTAGCAGGACTCGAACCTGCATAAAGTCAGTTTAGGAAACTGATGCCTCTCCTTTAGGCTATAGGGATATTTTTAATATCTATTCCATATTCTTTTAATATAGATATGTCAAGCTTCCATTGTATTGCACTTCTCTTTGCCCAAATCATAAATTCTTTAGCAATATACTTTTCAGCTACTTTTTTAGTAACCTCGTTAACTTTCATAAAATGTTTTAAAGCAATTTCCTTTTTATTATTTATTTGAGCTAATCCAAAATGTTTAACCATATGACAATTTGGACATAATGCAATTAAGCCAGTAAGTTTTTGTGTTTTGGTTTTATTAATATATTCCCAAATTTCGTGGCATTCAACTGGATGTTTAGGTCCAATACCGCCACATATTTCGCAGGTATCCCAAGCTTTAGCTGATACTTGTTTTTTTAAATTGTCCCATTGTTGTTTAGTTAAGATCGATCTAACATTAGAGTACCAGCAAGAAGACGGAACCAAATCCAATGTTAATTTCATCTTCATTTGAAATCTTGAAACAAATTTCTATATGCCTGCACTAATTTCACTACTTGTGTCATTAGTAACTGTTGTTCATCACTTAAAGACTCTTCTCCATAAAATAACATAGACCTAGCAGCATCATTTAAATCTGTCATCGGTATATTCATTGAATATAATGACGACTTAATTTTGTCCATTATTTCTGGATTAAAATCCGTTTTTGGAGATACATCTTGAGTCTCAAGTTTCTCCTCTATCTCATGTGCCAATGAAAATAATTTATCAAGATTGTTCATATTAAACTGTTGAATTATTAGTAGTCAGAGAACTCTACTAGATAATCAAGTTTCTGTTGTTTAGAATCATATATTACAAACTCATCATCATCAAATTGAGAGGTAACTCCAGTTTTACGCCTAACACCATGACAACTATCAAAACCACTTGGAGGACCAGATAGACCATATGTAATCTTATGATAATCTTTTACTTTTCCTAAAGCAACTTCAGCGATAGTCATAAACTTAGTACCACGACTGCCCTGCCCAGCATAATTGGAGGCAGTATTTACAGAATCACCAAAATAGATTCCATTCCCAAGCCACCCAGCATCAGTCCTATGCACTCCAAGACTCACAACAATCTTTGGTAATAATAAACCTCTAGACAAGATACCAACCCAATTTTTGGTTGAAGACCCGTGAAATAGTTTTTTAACATTACCTACAGCAGTTTTGAATTCTTTTTGTTCGCCCTCTCTATACAAAGAATAGATATTCTTAATTTTTATTACTTTAGTCCTAACTTGTGACTTTTCAACATATTCTTTAAGTTCTTTGTATTTGCTAGATGAGTTAGAAATTGGTTCAATAGTACAGTTAAGCGCCTTGTATTTCTTGTCAACTTCAGGATTCATTAATACTCCTGTGTTACCATTGACATTTAACATGTCCCGCATAAGTTGAAGTGTGTCTTGTTTCTCGCTCAATTTTTCAAGAGTATCAATAACCGCTTCATTGGCAGCAGCCCTTGACCTTCCAAATCTATGCGGGATTACTGTATAAAAATCACCACTCAACGTTACTATATCTTCTTCTATTTGAAGACTTTTATTTTTCGATTTTGTCTTCTTTTTATTAAAGATATCAATTAGTTCATCTAATATTTTCTGTCCGTTATCAATTTGACCAATTGTTAAAACTCCCAAAGGGGTTTCAATACCATTAGCAGTAATACTCGCATTAACAGTGCTAACTAAAGCGTTTGTAGATTCCTTATATAGATAAGCAACCAATTCTTGTATATCAGTGGGAATTATTATAATTGGTGTAGTAGTTGCTGGAGATTTATCAGCTAACTTTTTTAAGGTCTTGTCATCAATAATACCACAACTTTTACCTATAGATTGTTGAGAGCCAATTTTAGAAGATGCCAGATTTACTTCTTTATAGCCTTTTCTTGGGGAAGTTTTCTCTTTAAGAATCTTGTTGTATAGTGCTTCTGCTTCGGGAGAGGTCGTACAATATCTAGATTCTCTCATACCAGCATTTGGATTGCTATCTAAGTCATCCGTGCGACCATAATGAGTAAATACCCTATATTTGTTCTTAGCAGAATGTAACTCAATGGCGTAATATTTGTTACGATTAGTTTTGATATCAGTTACTTGAAGAACTGCTTTTTTAATAACTTCGAAATCACTTGGGAACTTAGGTTCACCAGATTCCCCTGTTTTCCAAACTTTCATATTATTTTACCCTTACATTTAGTTGGTGCCCCTAGCGAATCCCGACATCGCAAATTCCAGGTTAGAGCTGGACACTTTTCCTTTAAGTTATAGGGACGTGGCTCCCTCGGTAGGAATCGAACCCACATTAAACCGTTTAGAGTGGTCTGCTCTACCATTGAGCTACAAGAGAATATTCGCAAAGCCAATGACCTTGCGAACAACATCATGACTTAAGCGCTAACTTTAGATTACTACATAACTTCTTTGTTAGGGGACCTGGTTCTAAAGCAATTGCTGTAACCTTGTCTCCTATATCTGGCTCCTTAAAAATTGAAAAACGAATATTATTCTTCTCAGCTCGCTCAATTAATTTGAATAATTCCCCTTCATCATTAACTGATAGTAAACCTAAATAGTTTGATTTCTCAAACCAATTCTTATCAATTTCAGGGTGGTCAGCTGTAAACTGACGCAATGCGTGCATTGACTGAACTGCTTGCTGCCCTGGTGAAAGATCGTTTCTAGTAACTACATACAACTTATCTCCAGAACTAATCTACGACATTTTTTCATCCTTTCTAAGATATAATTCTATTGCTTTATGAAAACTTTCGGTATCATCCATAGCATACCACCATGGTTCACAAACATCTCTAACTTTATCAGCCTCTTCACTCTCAAGATCCATATCATTTAATGACTTCCATAAAAATACATTAACTGTCAGAATCTGTTCTTGAGAATATGTTTCTTCAATATAAACTCTAGTCTCAATCCAAGTACAGTCTTTTGGACCATCACGAAGTAATAATTCAGTGGCTTCTCTCCAAGGAAGTTTCATTATATCTTCAAACTGCATTTTGTGCCCACGTTTTGGTTATATCTTGAATAGACTTCTTGGGTCCTATAACTATCTCTTCTCCCTTAAGCCAAGACAAAATCTTATCAACATTGCAATCGCCATATTTAACCTCATATGAAGTTAGATGTGAATTAACAATCTGTAAAATATGTTCAGCATCAGGTTTGTTCTCAGGACGACACACTCTTTCAACTGAAAGATACGGAACACCACGCACAAATGCATAGGCTAATAAATGATGTCTTGCATCATTACCAATAATCATTTTGGTAATAGCTCTGTTATTTCTTGATTCTTCGGTCTTGCCCTTCAGAACTCTCGCCCTAGCACGCTTAACAGCGTCAGCTAAACCATTAATCTTGCCAATCAAACGATACTGCGAATTCTTACTAATTAATACTTTTTTCATAACATTTCTCCTAAAATTAAACCAACCTCAAAACAAAATAGAAACAGTTTAATTATGGTAGGATCTCGGTTATGAATCTACGAATACTTACTCATTTTCATTTCTCCTTACATAACTATATCTGGTTATTATAAGTTCATTATTTTTTCTAATAGTGGGCGTGGATTTAATAAAGTAATTGGTTTTTCTTTATCCAACACCCAGGTTACATGATCTTTTGTTCCGGGAATATATTGTTCAAAATGCAACATTGTTACACCATTACCTTTGTCTTTTTTAAGAACGGGAATAATGGTGGCAATAATTTCACCTTCAGAAACTTTATAACCAAGTTTGATATGTGATAAAGGTTTTAGCTCACAATAACCCAGGGCTCCTAATGTCCCCTCAATCATAATAGACCAAGTCTCATTCCACCAAGGACTTGTTGGAGTTGCATTAACTCCAGTAAAACATTCGATATTTGTTATAATACCGGGCTCAATAGCAATAACTTCTTGACCGAAATCACAATACACATCGATGCCGGGATGATGGTAGAATGATCTACGAGAAGCAAAATCACCTACACCGTTCAGTATCGGTAATGCGGGAACTTTATTTTTTAATGGCCAAATCATCCTACCCACCAACAAAAAGTATTTTCAAATTGTTTTGGAACATCAATTTTTGAAATAATTACATTATCTGCAGAACTATAATCTACATGATACCACCATTGTTCTGGTAATGTATATTTTTCTCGTGAAGGAATTACTGTAATCTCTTCAATCAATGCGTAGTTATAGTAGAACTCAAATAAATCTCCAGAATTGGATAATATAGATTTTTCAGCATTACTAAATCTTTTGTATAGATTCCATAATCTGGCTGATTTAATTGGACTTTGTAATTCAAAATCTATTTGAAAAACGCCTAAAGCATAAACTTTCATTTAAAACACTTTTTATTGTTTCTACGATGTATGCCCAACGCAACCATTTCATCAATCATCTTGTTAATTTTTTCAAGATTTTTAGCGGCTTGTAATGCTACATCTTTATCTTCTGAATTAAGATAGAACATCATATCATGTCTATATTTAATCATAGCGTAATATTTGCCTCGCTGACAAGCATTTAGAGGCTCTGCTATTTTTTGCTCAATGATGGTCGGTTCTATATTCTGCGGAACTTGAAGTTGAGTAGAACCGCAACCTAATAAAAGTAATGCGAGTATGAGAACACATCTCATAATCATATACAATAATAGTAGTATTAGAAAAAAAATGGTGGAGATGCAGGGCACCGACTCCCTGGTCCAGAATATTCATCATCAAATATCGTTCACAGACTTAGCTAATATTGACGTTATTAGCAACGTTGGTAAATACTCGCTTCACCAAACCAGTTACTGTTTATTTCGTTTATGAATCCGTAACCGAATCACTTACTATTCTTCGTGGGTTAAATGTCTTTTGAATACCAAGAATATCTTTTCTTAGACATTCCAATTAAGCAGCTTGTGCCATTGGAGCAAATGCGTTATCGTTTGCATTTATACGTTGATCGCTTTTTAACGAGATTGCAATCATTCCCGGTCTGCATTTTGATTAAATCGCTATCCTGTCGAATCCAATTCATCCCCATGTTTAAGTAACTACTTCCCAATAAATAAAACTAATGGAGGCATATAGTATATTTGTTCTTTAGAAGAATCACACCATTTAGTTTCAAATGTTATTCCAATGTCTCCATTAGCGTGTTGAGAGACGCATAATATTCCATTTATATATTCTTTATTATGCAATACCTCTTTATCGAATTTTTTATCTATATCTAATATATGAACAACATTATCTTTATCTATTGATTTTTTATCATAAAGAGCTTTTAAATAAAGATATATGTCGCTAATACTATTAAACTGTTTATCAAAATCTATTGAATTAATAGAAAAAAGATGTCTATCATATATAGAACGGTCACTATCATTTTTACAAAAAATTTTCATTGGAGCCGAAAACCAGTATCGCACTGGTATCTATTCTTTACGAGAGAATTATTCTACTTTTGAACTATATCGGCTTATTTATATTATCAATGATATGATTAAAATATCTGTAAGAACTTTGTTCAGTGAATTTTATCTGTTCTGAAATATCTATAACTATTAGATTAATTCCTTTATCTGCACATATCTGTATTTTCTTTTGATCGTTATTTATTGTTTTTAGATAATTTTTGTATATCGGTTTATAATGAAAAATCCCATTTAATTCGAATGCCAATCTTAGATCTGGTATATAGATGTCTAACTCTAAACCGATTGTTTCAATATCATTGAATTTAATTGCTAAATTTGGAAATGTTGTTTTTAACTGATCCTCAATCCATTTTTCCAATTTTGATCTTCTTATGCCATTAGTTTTATGTGTATTATTATATATTGCCGCACAGCTAGAAGAACAGAAATTATTAATTGTCTTTTTTATTTGATTTGGATATTTATCAAATTTAATTCCACATTGTGTACATTGAACAGACTCTATGGTTTTCATAGAAAGAAAAAGACACTTTCTAGAACAATATATAGATTGCCCATTATTTGCTTTCCCGAATTTACTTTGAATGTCATGTTTAGTTCTGTAGAAAAAAATACTACAATTAGGACACTGTAATTCTATTAAATCTCTAGATTGAAATGCATTTAAATAATCAATGAATTCTATTGTATTTTTAGCAAACATGCCTTGGAGCTAGCACCGAGTAATGCTCTCGGATCTCAACTATACCAAAGTTGAATAATACTTCTATACTATACTAGCATGTGGAGCCGAATACCTGGAATCGAACCGGTGTCTAATGCTTACAGGGCATTTATTCTACCTCTGAACTAAATCGGCTTAAATGAAGGTTTTCGCCGGTATTAAGTTCCACTGTCGGGAACACGGTCATGAATTCAGGGTTATTTCACGAACCACCTTCAAACACGTCGTGACCCTTCATACACAATATAACACAATATTACCTGATGTCAAGGCGATCGTTATTTTTAAAATTACCGATGGTTGTATGAAATTTATGACGACCGTCGGGAGATCTTGTTGTTTCACTTGTTTTAGTTAATCCGAGTTCTAATCTTATTATTTCTAAATCCCCAGAGAAAACATTTAACCACAGATAATTTTTGCTCATATAGATAAAATTATCATATTCAAATTCAAAATCTTGACCTTCATATTTGCCCCATAATTGTAAATTAGGTATAATTTCCTTACGAATAACAGAAATATGTGGTTCATATCTTTGTTTATTGTAAAGAATATACGGAGGAATCAATGATTGATAATATTTTGAAATTTCAGGATCTATTTCGACAATTAACTTATAAGGATCGCCAAAATACCTTAATGTTCCGATTGATTTAAACATAACTAATTTCTAGAAGTTAAATGCCACCCTTTACACGCATCACAATAATAACAATCTAATTCTACAGAGCCTTCGCTGCGCTGAATAATTATTGCAGTTTCCGCATCATTTTTGGTAGGATATCTTTTTTTATTTGGAAACTGAGGACAACGTTTCATTTAAAACCGCCAATAAAACTTCCCTTCCTTCTTGCGTCATAAATGATTTACGCAAAGCGTTAGATTTTTCTTCTTCGCCAGATTCAAGGAGCTTATCAAAATATTCTCTCATTTTTCTTATCTTACAAGACCAGGAACGATTAGTTTTAGAACAAGCATAGCCAATACGTAATTGCATAGGTTTATCTGATAAAACCACAGAATTACCAGTCTCTCTAGTATACTTCTTTATATCTTCAAGCATGGCTCCAAAATCATCCCAGTTATCATCAACAACATCGTTCTCGTGTACCTTTGAAATTGCTGGAAGAATATCAATAGTATCTTCTTCAGAAATCATTTCACCATTGTCATAACTGTCTAATTTCTGCAGCGCTTCTTCGTATGATAATCTACGCATTGCGCGTTCTTCCATTTTGGCTTTAGCAACAGCCTTCTTATGTTCTAAGTCTTTTATCATAAATTTTCTCCTCTAAAAATATCTGCACCATTCTTAAAAATGTTTGAAAGAAAGGATTGATCTTTTGTAAAAATAGGCAGCTCAGTATTTACAATCCATTTGTTTTTAACAATGCCATCTATAACTTTTGGTACTTTATAACATGCCGCCCCACGCCTAAATGATTGGGAATATTCGTTAAAATCTATAT
>Ga0172379_10007474_pt1 | contig 14188 bp, 10 predicted proteins | sample GrowelOW334metaG_FD_119756 | JGI IMG/M metagenome (GOLD analysis project Ga0172379, IMG submission 119756) | Groundwater microbial communities from an aquifer near a municipal landfill in Southern Ontario, Canada - Groundwater well OW334 metaG | ecosystem: Environmental > Aquatic > Deep... | reverse complement strand
GGGCGTGGACTGCAGCTTCGCTGCCACTATCCATGCTGGAAGTCGGTTCGTCCAGCAGGATGACATCCGCGCCCGCGGCCACCGCCCTGGCCACCGCGACGCGCTGGGTCTCCCCTCCGGAGAGCCTACCCGCCTCCCGATCCAGCAGATTCGCTATGGAGAACAGTTCCGCAGCTTCCTCAATCCTTCGCCCCGCCTCGTCCCGACTGAAATGCTTGAGTTTGAGCGCGTACTCCAGGTTGTTCCGGACAGTCCCCGCGAACAGCACTGGGTGCTGGTGCACGTAGACGCTTCGGCTTCTGAGCAGCGGATTGCGGGCCAGGGGACGACCCAGGAATTCGATGCTGCCGTCGAAAGGCCCGATGAGGCCGTTCAGGAGCTTGAGCAGGGTGGTCTTGCCCGAACCGTTGGGGCCGGTGAACGCGACCGTCTCGCAGGGATTGATGGTAAGAGAGTCGCAGGAGACCGCTACCCGGCGGGCGTAGCGGAACGAGAGCCTGGATACCGAAAAGATAGTTTCATGCGCCATCGCGTACCGCCAGATGGGTCAGGAAATTGATCGCGATCGCAACGAGGAGCAGGACGAGCCCGAGGGAAAGAGCCCTCTCGAATTCACCCTTGCCCGCGTCCAGGGCTATGGTGGTGGTCATCGTCCTGGTGTACCAGCGTATATTGCCGCCCAGCATCATGGAAACGCCGACCTCCCCGGTGACGCGACCAAAGGCAGCCAGTATCGATTGCAGGATAACGTAGCGGCCTTCCCGCACGATGGCGGACATCCTGCGCCAGGGACCTGCCCCGAGTGTGAGGAGGGTTTCGTTGAACCGGGGATCCAGCTTCTGGAGACCCGTGTAGCTCATGGCCGCGACGAGGGGGAAGGCGAGGACTGACTGCCCCAGGATCACGCCACCTGGAGCGTACAAAAGATTGAGACTGCCCAGCGGTCCCGAGCGCGAGATGAAGGAATACACAAAAAGCCCGACGACGACAGTCGGTACGGCCATGATCGCGTTTACCAGAGCAACGGCGGCGCGCTTTCCCTTGAAACGGCCCAGGAAGAGTGCCGCCCCAAGCGGCACCCCCGGGATCACCGCGAGCACCGTGGACCATAGCGAGAAGCGGAGGCTCGCCGCTATGGTTGCCCAGGTTTCCCGTTCGCCCCCCGCGAGGAGGGCGAAGGCACCTAAAAACGAATCCACCGGATCAGGGCTTGTAGTTGGGGAAGAAGAGCGTCTGGCCGCCAAGCTTGAAGCTGGCGATCAGTTCCTGGCCACGGGCGCTGGTAAGCCAGTCCAGGAAGGTCTTGGCGCCTGCGGCATTGATGGCCGGATTCTTGGAAGGGGCAACGGTTATGACACCGTAGGGATTGAAGAGCCCCGCGTCACCTTCGTAGCAGATATCCAGGCTAGTCTTGTCCTTGACCGCTATCCAGGTGCCCCGGTCGGCCAGCGCGTAGCCCTGCAGGCCATCGGCCATGATAAGTACCTGTTCCATACCCTGGCCAGCTTCCTTGTACCAGGCTCCGGCGGGGGTGATTTTAGCGGCCTTCCATATATCCAGTTCCTTCACATGGGTGCCGGATTTGTCTCCCCGGGAAACGAAGGCGGCCTTGGCGGCTTCCAGTTTCGCGAAGGCTGCGGTCGAGGATACCGACCCTTTCAGACCCGCCGGATCGGACCTGGGTCCCACCACTATGAAGTCGTTGTACATGACGTCCCGCCGTTCCGCGCCGTGGCCGGCCGCCATGAACGCGTCTTCCTGGGCCCGCGCGTGGACCAGCAGCACGTCAGCGTCGGCATTCTCGCCCAATTTGAGCGCCGCACCCGTGCCCACGGCGACGACGTCGACGGTGTAGCCAGTGTCCTCGGTGAAGAAGGGCAGCAGGTAGGTGAGGAGTCACGAGTTCTCCGTGCTGGTGGTGGTCGCGAGCCTGACGCGGGGATTGGCCGGCGTAGGCCGTGTGGAACCGGTGCTTTGTCCGCTTTCCTGTGCGCCTTCGGCGAAAACCTGGAGGGTCCCGAAGAGAAGGGCTGCAGTTATTGCGGCCGCGCGGACGGCGGTCCGCTTTGTGAAGAGATGCATGGTGTCCCCTTTCCGATGCCCTGCAGCCTTAGTTTCCGTCGGCCGGGCGGGAGGTGGCGGGGTTTTCCCCGTCGCCCATTGACCTGGATTCCATGGGATTGGGCGTATTGCCATCCTATAGGAGTCGAGGTTCGGAGAACTGTGGATTGTGGCTGTTCCGGACGCAACGGACCGGACCGGCGCCCCGGATTCCCGGGCGTCGGCTTGGCCATGATAAACGACGGAACCCCAACGGTCAACAAAACCTTGGGAAAAATCAGTATTGAAATCCCGAATCCGACGTCGGCACCAGGCTACCCCTCAATCAATGCCAGTTTTGTTCCATAAGCACCCCACCGTATACAGGAAGGCTATCCGGGAATAAAGCCATAGGGGGAAGTCTCCCCCTCGGGGCGTACGCGGTACGCCCCTACCCCCACTGCGGGCACCCATACCCATTGGATCTGCCCGCAACGCCCATCTCCACGAAGCGCCCGGCAAGCTGGGTGCTGTGGGCTTTTCGGGATTACGGTAAAGGGGATGTGATGGTCGGTTGTCCGACGCTAACGCCATTGGTGCCAGCGATAAGTGAGCTGAATAACGCGATAATGGTAGGAATTTTCTGTTTATACTGCTTACACCAGTATAAGTCCGATCGGCTCCTGGGCGTTTGGATAAGAAAGCTGGTCACCGCAGCGGGGAACACTGTTCGCCAGGGTTGACCGCTGGTCCGGATGGCGACGCTGGAGTATACTCCTTCCTGTGAAATTCATGGTGCGACTCGGTTTGGTATTCTTCGGTCTGCTGGCGGCGGCGGCCTTTTCACTTTCCCTTTTCCAGGTCCGGAAACTTCTGCTTCAGGGAAGCCCGGATACGGCTGGCATTCCCCAGTACCATTTCTCCCTGTACCTGCCGGAGAATCGGGATGCTTTCTTTTCCGAGGTAATCCGTGGAGCCGAGCGGGCTGCGTCGGAATCCGCTGCGGTCCTTTCCATCCATTCCATAGAACCTTTCCGGAACGAACTGGAGATGGCTTCCTACACGGGAATCGATGGCGTGGTTGTTTGTCCGTACCTGGAAGACACGGTAGCTAGGCGCCAGCTGGACCGACTTACCGTCCGGCGGATCCCGGTGGTGCTGATCAACCACAATATCCCCAACGAACAACCCTGGCCCTTTATCGGCACCAACAACTTCGACGTGGGCCGCAAGATGGGGACCATAGCCGGGAGGGCGAGCGGCGGTCGGTCGGGCAATGAGCCGGTTCGGCTGGCGGTGGTGTACAGCGACAAGTCGCCGGGCATTTTCGCCGAGCGTGAATTGGTGGAAATGGGCATTTCCGCTGCACTGGGGGACCGGCTCACGGTTCCTATCCTGGGGCTCAAGACGGGACAGAATCCTCTGGGTGCCGAGGAGATGCTGTACCAGCTACTGCGTACCAATCCCCAGGTCAACACCATCATCTTCACCGACGCCAACGATACCAAGGCAGCCGCCCAGGTCCTGATCGACCTGAACCTGGTGGGTGGGGTGCAGTTGGTGGGTTTCGGCAACGATCCGCTCATCCAGGGCTTTATCCGCAAAGGCATCGTAGCCGGCAGCATTACCGTGGACCCCGACCGGATAGGGTACAGTGCCGTCAAAGCCCTGGTGGATCTGAAGACGAGCGGGTACACCTCCACCTCGGTGGATACCGGCGTGGACATCCTGGACGGGGACAGTCTATGAAGAAGAGCCTGGGCAATTCATTCCGCATCCAGATGCTCCTTAGCGTTTTCGGGGTTTTCATCCTCCTTATCCTGTCCACGGCCTATATCCTTTTCACCACCATCAAGATGCAGGGCATCGCGGACAACAGTTTCCAGCGGGAACGGTACATCAAGTCCATCCGCGATTCCCTGGTAGACTACCAGGAACCCCTGCTGGAATACCTGTCCACCCGTTCCTCCACCGCCCTGGCACGGCTTCTGATCGATTCCCAAAAACTGCGCAACCAGATCCCCAAGGAGGTTCCCCTCACCCGGATCCAGAGCGACCTGAGGGAGCGGGAGGTCTACTCACTCATCCGTTCCTACCTGGATCTGTCGGATAGGGTCATCGAGGAAAAACGGGGGCGCAACATCGCGGGCTATACGCGCTCATACGAGGAGCTGACCGATCTGCTTTCCTACATCAACCGGGAGATCGAGACCATCGGCACCGAGCGCTTCCGCAACCAGCTGGACGCCTACGGAGAATTCATAAAGAACTCAAGGAACATCCAGCTATGGAATTTCCTGTTCATCGTTTTCACCTCCCTGTTCGCCGTACTGCTCCTGCTGCGGTCGGTGGAAAAAATGACAGAACCCATGGTGCGCCTGTCCTCCATGGCTACCCAATTGTCGGATGGCAATTTTGGCATAGATGATATCGGCATGAGTTCCGTGTACGAGATAGACCACATGGTGGAAGCCTTCAACAGGATGAAGCACGATATCCGCACCTACATCGAGGAGATCCGACGCCAGGAGCACCTCAAGCAGGAGTATATGCAGGAAAGGATGCGGAACCTGAAAATGGAGCAACTGGTGCGGAGGATGGAAATCTATACACTCCAGGCCCAGATGAATCCCCATTTCCTGTTCAACACCCTGAATACAGGCATGCAGCTGGCCATCGTGGAGGGGGCGGACAGGACAGGTGAATACATGGATTACCTGTCCCGGCTGTTACGCCACAATATCCGGAACAAGGATGTCATCGTTCCCCTGCGGCACGAGATCGAGGGGATGCACTACTATTTCTACATACTGAAGGTGCGCTTCCCGAAGAATCTGGATTTGGTGTTGGACTACGACGAGTCGTTGCTGGACCTGTACCGGGTGCCCGTGTCCATCCTTCAACCACTGGTGGAGAACTGCGTGGTCCATGCTTTCCAGGATACACCGGGACTGAATTCCATCATTGTCCGGGCGGAGAAGCGGGACCGCTTCCTGGTCCTGTCGGTGGCAGACAATGGCTGCGGTATTCCGACGGAGACGATCGCCGAACTCCTCCACCCCATCAACATCGACGAGTCGTCAGCACCGATCCTGGGACTCGGGAGCGTGATCCAAAGGCTCTACTTCTTCTACCCCGACGATGCTCAGGTCATCCGTATCCGCGGCGGTGACGACGGAAAGGGGACGACGATCATCATACAGATTGATACGGAGAAGGAACCATGTACCGCGTACTGATAGTCGACGACGAGGAGCCTGTCCTCGACAGCTACGCCTTCCTCCTGGAGACCGCCGGCGCCGATTTCGTACTGGCCGGCAAGGCCCGGTCCGGCTACGAGGCCCTGCAGCTCATCCACGAGCTGAAGCCCGATGTGGTCTTCATGGACATCAACATCCCTGGGATAGACGGTATCGAGGTCATCGCCGATGTGCACGGCAAGTTCCCGGGGACAGTCTTCATCCTCTCCTCCGCCTACGAGCGTTTCGACCTGGCACAGCGGGCTATTCCCCTGGGCGTTTTCGCCTACCTGGTAAAGCCCGTCTCCAAGCGTACGTTCCTGTCCACCCTGGATTCGGTGCGCCAGGCGCTGGAGAAGCGCGGTGCGTCGCCGCCGTCCCGGTCCGCGGACTTGGAAGAGCGCCAATTCCTCAAGGAGACGATCTGGAAGGAAATTCCGGCGGAGGAATGGGAACAGTATCGGGAGTCCTTCGGGTTCCGTTCGGAAAAGGGAATCGTGTGCCTGGTGGAGGTGGAGGAAGAACCCGAGCGTTGGTGCAAGGAAATCGCCGCCAAGCTTTCCTTCCGGCACCGTTGCATCTTCGTCCTTCACCTCAACAGGGGGCTTTTCCTGATCCCCGAGGATGTGGACCGGAATGCCCTGCTGACCCACCTTGGCGGGATTCTGGCCGCCACTGTGCCGGACTCCATTTTCCGGGCCTACGCGGCGGGCGGAGTCCACCGGGGAACCGAGCTCTACCGTTCCTGCATCGAGGCCATGGAGGAGCTGAAGCAACATAGGAACTATGCGGACGTCCAGCTCAGGGAGCGGCTCAGGATCAACCAAATCCGGAGGAAATTGGGGCTTGTTCCCCTGGAGGAGGCCCGAAAAGTGTTCACGGCCCTTTGGGGGGAGGTCTTTGGTTCCTACGATTTCACCGTCGCGAAGGCAAAGATGGCGACCCTTTTCGCCCTCCTCATCGACGACTGCGTCGGTTTCTTCACCGGCCGCTCGGAGGACATTCCGCCCTTCGACCCAGCCGTGGAAATCATGCCGATCCGGGACTTCGACGAGTGGTCGGCATGGAGCCTCCAGGCTTTCAACGTCTTCCACAACCTCTTCCAGCTGCGCCGGGCAGGACGTTTCCCGTTGCCCTTGGTAAAAGCCATCGACTTCATAGGCGCCCGCTATGCGGACCAGCTCCAACTCTCGGACGCCGCCGACGCGGCCCAGGTTTCCTCAGCCTATTTGAGCCGCCTATTCACGGAGCACCTGCAGACGACCTTCATAGATTATCTCACCGAGCTCCGGGTGGAGAAGGCGGAGCGGCTCATCAGGACAACCAGGATGAGCATCAAGGAGGTCGCGTTCGCCGTGGGTTACCGCGACCCGAACTATTTTGGAAAGATATTCAGAAAAGCGACCGGCCTGCCTCCCACCGTATATGCGGCTGAGAATAGGGGAAGCGCTTCGCCGGACGAAAAGGAAGGGGTATGAGACGGATCGCGCTCTTATTCGTCGCACTTGCCGCGCTGTCGGCCACATCGTGCTGTCTTAAAAGGGAAAGCAACCGGAAAACTGTGGCGACCGGGAAGCCGGTAACCATCGGTTTCTCCATCGCCACGAATACCTTCGTCACCGAACGGTGGAACAAGGACCTCCAGATCTTCTCGGGCGCCGCCCGTGAACTTGGGGCGGAGGTGATCGTCCAGCTCTCAGCGGGAGGGACCAAGGAGCAGATCGCCCAGATAAACTTCCTGCTGGAACAGAAGATCGACGTGCTGGTAGTCATAGCCCACGATACGGAGATGATCGCCGGTGTTATAAAGCAGGTGAAGGATTCGGGTATCCCGGTCATCGCCTACGACCGGATGATCCAGGGCGTTCCGATAGACGCGTACATATCATTCGACAACAGGGAGGTCGGCCGTCTCTTCGGCCGGGCCCTCACCGAGGCGGTTCCCCAGGGTCGCTATCTTATCGTGAACGGTTCGGTCAGGGACAACAACAGCTACGAGGTCCACGACGGCCTGTTCGAAGTCATCGGTCCCTTCGTGGAGTCCGGGCACATCAGGATCGTGAATGATATCTGGCTGGACCAGTGGGACTTCGACGAAGCACTCGAGAAGATCGGCGCTGTGCTGGAGGAGACGACCGATATCGACGCCATTTCCTGCGGCAACGATCAGATCGCCAACGCCGCGATCCAGCTCCTGGCGGAGCGCCGGCTCGCGGGCAAGGTAGCCGTCGTCGGGCAGGATGCGGACCTCATCACCTGCCAGCGGGTGGTGGAGGGCACCCAGCTCATGACCGTCTACAAGCCCATCGCCAAGCTCGCTGTCCGGGCCGCCCGTCTCGCCCAGGCGATCGCGACCAAGTCGACCTTCAATTACGACCTCCTCATGGACAACAAGAGCGAGGTGAAGATCCCCTCGTGCATCGAGTCGCCGCTGGCTGTCGGCAAGGACAATATGGATGAGACCATCATCCGGGACGGTTTCCATTCCGCCGAGGACGTGTACCGTAATGTCCTGCAACCAAGAGAAAAATGACGTCAAGAAAATGCTAGGTCCGTGGAGGCGTGGCTGTAGCGGGCCCTCGGGTACGCTGTATTATCAAAACATTCCCGTTTGCAGGACAGCGTTTCGCGACTAGAATGAAACCATTCGTATCTTATATGGAGGTTTCTTATGAAGAAAATGCTTATCGCGCTGATCGCCCTTTCGGTGATCTCACCCTTCGTGTTCTCCAATGGTGCCCAGCAGGACGGCGCGGCCAAAGGTCAGACCCTCATCGGTATCGCCATGCCCGAGACCACGGTGCAGCGCTGGGTGAAAGACGGCAACCAGCTCAAGGCCGAGGCTGAGAAGCGCGGCTACAAAGCGGAGCTCCAGTTCGGCAACGGCGAGCAGCCCCTGCAGAACCAGCAGATCCAGAGCTTCCTGACCCAGGGCGCCAAGGTCCTCGTGGTCGGTTGCCTCAACGACGGCGTCGCCTCCGTGGTAGCTGAAGCGGGCCGTGACAAGGTCGCGGTGATCGCCTACGACCGGATCATCCAGAACTCCGACCAGTACAACTACTACATCACGTTCAACAACTTCAAGGTTGGCGTGCTCCAGGGCCAGGGCCTCGAAACCGCGCTCAACCTCAAGAGCGCCACCACGGCCGCTCCCAAGTACATCACCCTGTTCGCCGGTTCCCCTACTGACGGCAATGCCTTCTTCTTCTTTGATGGCGCCATGAGCGTCCTCAATCCCTATATCGAGAAGGGCGTTCTCAAGGTCGTCGGTCCCTATCCCAAGACCTCCAAAGACACCGCCAACTTCACCCGTATCGCCACCGAAGGCTGGTTGGCCCCCAACGCCAAGACCCGCATGGAAAACCTGCTCAGCAACGACGCCCAGAGCGTGACCCTGGACGCGGTACTGGCCCCCAACGACACCCTGGCCCGTGCGATCATCGAAGCCTGCAAGGCTGACGCCAAATACCGGACCAAGCTGCCCATGGTCTCCGGCCAGGACGCCGAGATCGACTCCCTCGTTTCCATCCGGAACGGTGAGCAGTACATGACCGTGTTCAAGGACACGAACAAGCTCGCCGAAGCGGCCATCATCCTCGCCGACGCCATCGTCAAGGGCCAGACCCCGAACATCCCCGGCGCGGTCCTCGCTTCCGGCGACCTCAAGGAAATCGGCAACACCGGCAAGAAATACGTGAATGCCTACCTGCTTGATCCCATCGCCATCACCAAGGCCAACAGCAACGTCCCTGTCGACGCCGGTTTCTACACCGCCGAAGAATCTGCCAAGCTGAAGTAACAGTAGCGTTTTGAGATGGGCGCTGGACGCTGTAGCGGCGGCCAGCGCTCCGAAGAGGATTATCGTGGAAGACCACGGACGGAAGGAATCAGTTCCCATCGTCCGTGGCCTTTGCGTACCTGGACCTTGCTATCCCTTATAGAACGAGAGGTGGCCTCCGTGGACGAGTACATTCTGGAAATCAGGAACCTGACAAAGGATTTTCCCGGTGTCAGGGCATTGGACAACGTTGATCTCAAAATAAGGCGAGGCGAGATCCATTCCATCTGCGGCGAAAACGGCGCGGGAAAATCCACCCTCATGAGCGTCATCAGCGGGGTGTACCCCAAAGGCACCTACGAGGGCGTTGTCCTTTTCAAAGGACGTGAGACCGCGTACCACAGCGTGAAGGACAGCGAGAAGGAAGGATTGGCCATCATCCATCAGGAGCTCGCCCTTTCTCCGTATCTATCAATATATGAGAATATCTTCCTGGGACATATGCAGACAAAGTTCGGCATCATCAACTGGGATAAGTATATCAAGGAATCGAACAAGTACCTGGGTATAGTCGGGCTCAACGAGCCGCCCGAGACCGTGGTGAGCAAGCTCAGCGTCGGCAAGCAGCAGCTGGTGGAGATTGCCCGGGCGCTTTCCAAGAAGGTGGAGCTTCTTATACTCGACGAGCCCACCTCCTCCCTCAATGACGACGAAAGCGCGAAGTTGCTCGACCTGATCCTGGAATTCAAGAAGCAGGGGATCACGAGTGTGATGATCTCGCATAAACTGAACGAGGTGCTCAAGGTCGCCGATTCCGTGACGGTGCTGCGGGACGGCAAGTCGGTGGCATCCTACAGCGTGAAGGAAGCCAAGCTGACCGAGGCCATGATCATCAAGGACATGGTGGGCCGGGATCTGACCCACCGGTTTCCGGACCGCAAGAACTCGCCCGCCGAAGTGGTCATGGAGGTGAGGAACTGGACTGTCTACCATCCCGACTACCACAGCATCAAAGTTGTTGATGACGTGTCCTTCAATCTCCGCAGGGGGGAGATTCTCGCATTCTGCGGTCCCATGGGCGCTGGCCGCACCGAGCTCATGATGAGCCTTTTTGGAAAGTCCTACGGATCCCGGAGCGAGGGCGAGCTGTTCATCAACGGAAAGAAAATGAACCTTGGTTCAAGCAGGGCCGCGATGAAGGCTGGGCTCGGGTACATCTCCGAGGACCGGAAAAACCTTGGACTCATCCTGCTCCAGGACATCAAGACCAATATCTCCAACTCCAGCCTGGAGAAGATTTCCAGGTCGGGTATAGTGGACAGCGATAAGGAACTCGTGGTGGCGGAGAAGTACCGGAAGGAACTCAACATCCGCTCCCCCTCGGTGTTCCAGGTCACCCGGAACCTGTCCGGCGGCAATCAGCAGAAAGTGGTCGTGAGCCGCTGCCTCATGGTGGATCCCGAAATCTTCATCGTCGATGAACCGACGCGGGGCATCGACGTTGGCGCGAAGTCGGAAATCTATTCGATCCTCAACGACATGGCGGCCCAGGGCAAAAGCGTGATCATGGTCAGTTCCGAACTCCCTGAAGCGCTCGGGATGGCGGACAGGATCTACGTCATGAACGAAGGAAAAATCAAGGGAATGCTGATGCGCGAGGAAGCAACCCAGGAAAAGATCATGCACCTTGCGCTGGTCGGCTGAAGGCTGTCGGCGCTATACAAGACGGGGGAACCATGGGCGGAAAAGCGATTCGAAAGACTGATTTCATGACCATCTTCAGGAACAACATCAGGAACTACTCCATGTTCCTGATACTGGCGCTGATCTTGCTGATCTTTGCACCGATGACGAATTGGAGGAATTTCAGCCCTCGCAACTTCACGAACATTTTCTTCCAGTACAGCTATGTGCTGATACTTGCGGTGGGGATGGTCCAGTGCATCATCATCCTTGGCATCGATCTCTCGGTCGGGTCGGTCTGCGCGTTCGTCGGAGCCGTGACCGCCATCGTCTACAACATGGGCGCAGGTATGCCTGTCACCATCGTCACGGGCCTGGTCATCGGGCTCGGGATCGGTGCCTTCCAGGGACTCTGGGTCGCGTATGCCAGGATCCCGGCCTTCATCGTGACCCTGGCGGGCATGATGCTGTTCCGCGGGCTCACCTACTTCGTCACCAACATCAATCCGATCTCGCTGAGGGATGACAAGTATTCGTACCTCGCGACGGGCACCATAGATGAGGTGCTCAAGCTCAACCCCATTGTGGAAAATGGAGCCTTCAGGCTGTATCCGGCTGCCTTGGTGGCTGGAGTTCTGCTGGTCCTGATCTTCATAGCCTCCGAGTTGTTGACCTGGCGCAGGAAGATCGCCAACGACTTTGTCGTGAGTTCGACACCGATCTTCATCGGCAAGCTCGTGATCATCAGCGTACTGGTGCTGGATCTTGCGGAGCGTTTCGCCGAATACCGCGGCTTGCCCATAGCTGTACTGGTGGTGGGCATCACGGTGTTCGTGTTCCAGTTCATCCTGAACAACACGGTGCTCGGGCGCTATATCTATGCGGTGGGCGGCAACTCCCGATCGGCGAAGCTCTCTGGTATAAACTCGGAATTCATCACCTTCATCGTGTTCTGCTTCATGGGACTGCTGACCGGTCTCGCGGGCGTCGTTTCCACCGGATACATGAATACCGCACTCCCACAGGCGGGTCTCAACTTCGAGATGGACGCCATCGCCGCCTGCTACATCGGGGGTGTCTCGGCCTCGGGTGGCATCGGCACCGTAATCGGAGTCATCGTCGGTGGACTCGTGATGAGCGCCATCAACAACGGCATGTCGCTCATGAACCTGGGCCAGCATTACCAGTACGTGGTCAAGGCAGCGGTAGTATTGCTCGCCGTGTTCTACGACGTCTACACCCGCCGCAAGGCCGGGCTGGGTTGAGTCTATAGGTTGGCTGGGGCAATGTGGCGGGGTAGCCGCATTGCCTGCTGTCGATACTGTCGATACTGGAAAGCGTTTTACCAGTGCGTTCAATCCAGAATGTATTCATTCCTTTATTTTCATCCTTGACAAATTGTGGAATCAAGTGTAAGTTAGTAATCGATAACTAACAAGCTGGTGGGGATGACTGGATGGGCAATACAGACAGGCAGAAGGAAATCGTCGATGCGGCTCTGTCCCTGATATCCGGAAAGGGTATCCAGGAGCTCACGATGAAGCGCCTGGCCGAGGCGGTTGGTATCAGCGAGCCGGCTATTTACCGGCATTTCGCGTCAAAGTCCGACATTCTTGCCGCTGTTGTGGAAGAGGCGGCCGTATCCAGGTCTGTCTCGCTTGATGAAGCCCGATCGTCAGGGTTGGGACCTGAGGAAACCTTGCTTGCGTTTTTCGTGAACCACGCGATGCTGTTCACGCGGCGTCCGGCGATGACGTCTGTGCTATTTTCGGAGGACGTGTTCAGGAACGACCCGGTCCTCCTGTCCCGGGTGGAAGCCATCATGCAAGACACGCTGGCGACCATCAAGGCAGAGGTTGCGAAGGGCAAGCGACTGGGTATCTTTCGTGGTGGGCTGGACGCGGAGAACGGCGCTTTCATGTTGGTGGGCGGGTTCCGTCTGCTCGTATCCACCTGGCAACTGGGCAATCATGCATTCAGCCTTCCTGATCGAACCAATGTTTTTATACGCTCCGCACTCATACTTCTACGGAAATAGGAATGGGCATTGTTAAGCTGTGTAGATCTTGTATTGCTAGTGTTTTGTATAGAAAGTTAGTTATCAATAACTAACTTGTTTCAATTAACTCGCTTTTGGAGGGTACATGAAGAATTTCTTCAAATGGGCTTTGCGCCAACCGGTTCTGGTCGTTTCGGTGGCCGTGTTCCTCACGGTGTTGTCGGTACTCGTCGTCACGACACGGTTGCGGATGGAGACGAATCTGGACGAGTACATGCCGAAGGACCATCCGGCTTTCATCTTCAGCGACGAGGCCGACGAGCGCTTCATGATACGGGACGCAATTCTCATCGCGGTCGAGCACCCTGACTCGATCTACAATCCGGGAACCCTGGCCAAGGTCATGCGTCTGGAAGAGGATCTGATCGCTTTCGACGAGATTGAGGAAGCGGACATCCGTTCCCTGCACACGGCGGAGAACATACTGGGCACGGGGGACGGGTTGGACGTCAAACCATTCTACACCGACGCTCCGGAGGATGCCGCCTCAGTTGAACTGATTCGGCAGGCAGTGTGGTCCAATGAGATGGTCCGTGGAAGGCTGGTTTCCTCGGACGAAAAAACGATGCTCGTCATCGTCGATCTCGCCAACGGCGCTTTTTCCCGGGACCTGTACGATCGTGTGCTGGCACTGACGGCGTCCTACGAGGGGCCTGAAATCCTGCACGTGGCAGGCCGTCCCATAGTGGAAGGCACCATGGCCATCCTGGGCCCCCGCGATATGGCGCGCCTTGGTCCTCTGGTCATCCTGGTCATTGCGCTGGCCCTGGTGTTCATGCTCAAGAGCATCAAACGCGCCGCCATTGCCCTTTCGGTGGTCCTGTTCAGTACCCTGTGGACCTTCGCTCTGATGGTGGGGCTTGGGGTGCCGGTCTACACCGTGACGATCATGATCCCGGTCATGCTGATCGCCCTGGGGGTGGCCTATGGTATCCACCTGTACAACCAGATCGATTTCTACGTCCACGACCACCCCTACGCGGGGAGGGAAGAGGTTGCCCGCAACGTGATCGACGTGATCTGGAACCCGGTATTTTTCGCGGGACTCACCACTATGGCCGGCTTCGTCTCGCTGACAACTTCCCAGGTGTATCCGGTCAAGTACTTTGGGCTTTTCGCCGCCTTTGGCGTGTTGGCGGCACTTCTGTTGACGATGCTGCTCATCCCCGCCGGCATCATGCTGTTCGGTACCGGGGCACCCAGGAAGAAGGCCAAAGACACGGCCAAGCACCCGGCTACGGCCACAGCCATGGCCAAGGCCCCGACGACGGGCACGGCCACAGCCGGGGACTTGGTTGAATTTTCACCCAACGGCGGAGTCGTACCCAAGCATAGCTTCGGAGCAAAGTTCGCCGACTCCATTGTAGCGCATCCAGTACCGGTGATCAT
>Ga0172379_10007473_pt1 | contig 14188 bp, 7 predicted proteins | sample GrowelOW334metaG_FD_119756 | JGI IMG/M metagenome (GOLD analysis project Ga0172379, IMG submission 119756) | Groundwater microbial communities from an aquifer near a municipal landfill in Southern Ontario, Canada - Groundwater well OW334 metaG | ecosystem: Environmental > Aquatic > Deep... | reverse complement strand
CTGCTCTGTGGCAGGCGTACTCCTCTTGCTGCGCCACAAGCGAATCTGCTCCTCCAGGTTATAGCCTTGCTCCTTGTAAACAAAGAGGAAAAGCAGCGCGGCAGCTTCGATAAACAGTTTGTCGACAATGTAGAGATGCGCATCCCCGCTCGTTAACAGATTCCCGTAAGGAGGATAGGCAAAATAGTACAAAGTCAGCAACAAAGCTCCCGCAAGTGAAGCCGCGCGACTAAAAAATCCAATGAAGAGCGCCAGGCCTATCAGAATCAAACCGTAGACATTGAGAATATCCGTAATATGCAGGATAAGTGGTGCGGAGGCAAGCCAATGGTAAAAAGGAGAGAAGAAGCCTGATGTATTCTGGAGATAGCCCGAAGAACTCCAGTTTGGGATCAATATTTTGCTCCATCCTTCGAACAAAAAGTGCCAGCCAATGGCCACACGCAATAGCGTGATAAGGAACCGCTCATTCACTATTTTCATGTGTATATAATTTGTTTTTTTAATTGCCACATGGAATACCCACATATACATTTTCGGTTGATGTGAATATTTTCTCGTGGGTATTTCATTTGAATCTTCATATCGAATAAGTATAGTTTGGATATTCTTATCAATTAACCGGATCCAGGAGGACCTGACGCGGATAGCAAGATAATAAATAATATTACATTATCACAATTAACCAGAATTGCATCATGTTTACCACCCCCCGTACAACCCGCTCTGCAACGCTTTCTGGTAGTTTTCGAGGTTAAATTCGTAGAGAAAGGGTGATTTGTGTGCCCCGCCGGTTTTGCGCTCTTCCAGTTTGTTGAGAATCCCGTAAGAGAGTATTCTTCGCTGAAAATTTCTGCGATCCAGACCTTTACCCAAGATGGTTTCATACAACTTCTGAAGTTCCGGCATGGTGAATTTATCGGGGAGGAGGTTGTAGCCAATAGGTTGGTAATTCAGCTGCAAACGCAACGTTTCGAGCGCTTTATTCAGGATCTGTGTGTGGTCCAGCATCAGGCGATTCACTTCATCGAGGCCCTTCCAGCTGCACAGGTCAGAGAAAAAATCGGGGGTTGGTTCTGCCCTTGAAAAATCGACCAGGGCATAAAAACCCACCGAGATAAACCGTTGGTCAAACCATTCAAGGCCGGCATCACCCTTAACTTCCACAAGGTCCCTAACTGCTGGATTCTTTTGGGCGCGAAGCGGATCACTGAAAACTTTGAATTGTTTCAGAAAAATATCAACCAAACCTGTACGCTCTTTCAGTACCCTGGATGCTGCCACTTCGAACGATTCATCCTTTTTTACAAATCCTCCGGGCAGCGCCCACTCCCTTGTTCTCTTCATCCGCAAAAGCAAAACCTTCAGTTGGGAGTCGTGAAAACCAAAGACCACACAGTCGAGCGAAAGATGGTTCAGAAACAGATCCTGGTAAGAATATGGCTTTTGACTCACGACAATTTGATGTTTTACAACAAAAATAACTCTTTAATCCTCTTCTGTTTTTGGATTAACGAGGAAAAAGATTATTATTGTGTCGGCATGACGCAATGATACCAATAAAAACCCAAAACAACAAATTGAAATATGAGAAATCATCTGTTAGTTTTCATTTCCCTGCTTATGTTGGGAAACCTTAATTCATTCGCACAGCAGGCATTATGGGGTGCCCCGGGTATTGTGTCCCCCGAAGTGAAGGAGGACAAGACTGTTACTTTCAGGTTTCAGGCGCCCGATGCAAAAGTGGTCAAAATCTCGGGCGATTGGATGCCGGCACAGGGGTGGGTCCCTGGCTCCGAAGCCATGACCAAAGATGAAAAGGGAGTTTGGAGTTATACAACTACCGTTTTGCCCTCCGATTTATACAGTTACTCTTTTATGGTGGATGGATTAAAAACGACCGATCCGAACAACGTCTATGTAATCCGTGACGTTGCGACCGTTTTCAACGTCTTTCTGGTTGGCGGCGGCAAAGCCGATTTGTACAAAGTAAATCAGGTTCCTCATGGCACAGTATCCCGCCGCTGGTACGATTCGCCTGGCAACAAGAGTGTACGCAGGATCACCATCTATACACCTCCAGGCTACGAAACAAGCAAGGAAAAATATCCAGTCCTCTATCTGCTCCACGGAATGGGCGGTGACGAAGAGGCCTGGATGGCCCTTGGCCGCACCTCGCAAATTCTCGATAACCTTATCGCGCAGGGAAAAGCCAAACCGATGCTGGTCGTCATGACCAACGGAAACGTAGCACAGGAAGCTGCTCCCGGCGAATCGAGCCTGGGCATGTACAAACCTACCTTTCAACTGCCCAATACAATGGATGGAACCTTTGAAGGGACTTTCATGGATGTGGTCAAATTTGTAGAAGACAATTACCGCGTGAAAGCAGAAAAATCGGGAAGGGCCATCGCCGGCCTATCCATGGGAGGCTTTCACTCGCTCCATATTTCGAGATACTTTCCCAACACATTCGATTATATCGGACTCTTTTCCGCAGCCATAGTCCCCAACGACAAAGTCACTTCAAAGGTTTATGAAAATATCGATAGTACCCTGAAAACCCAACTCAAAAACGGGTATAAACTCTACTGGATCGGCATCGGCAAAGCCGATTTCCTCTACAAAAATGTTACCGAATACCGCGCCAAGCTGGATGGAATAGGAATGAAATATACCTACCGGGAAAGTGAAGGCGGCCACACCTGGACCAATTGGCGGACCTATCTTTCGGAATTTGTACCGTTACTTTTTAACTAACCGGTTATCTTACACAGAGAATTAACTTCTCTCCGATTGAGAGTTCTTTTTGCATACAAATTTGCACCCGAATGAAATACGAATGAGAAAAAAAAAGATCACCGAGATTGAAAATCGCAAGCGATTTTCAATCTCGGTGATCTTTATCCTTCTCTATTTTGGAAATTTATAAATTGTCGGAATTTAGGTCCTTATAAGAATTCAGATTAAAGTATACTAAATTCCTCTGTGTAAGTTTTTTACTAATTTTTAAACTGCTAATTCAAATGAAACGTTTCACCTTTTTACTGGCTACTTTTTGTTTGCTGGCTGGTAGTTACACCTCAACAGCACAGGTCTTTAAAAACAGTGACCTGGAAATTTCCCAACTCGAAGATCACGTCTGGGTAATTGAAACCACCGATAAAACTTCCATGTACATTATTGAAGGTACCGACAAGGCGATGCTGATCGACACCGGCACCAAATGCGATAAGCTGGATGAGGTGGTTCGCACCGTCACGAAAAAACCGCTTTACGTTTTGATAACCCATGCGCACGGAGACCATGCCGGGAATATTCAATATTTTCCTGAAATCTACCTGCATCCGGCCGATACCGTTCTATTGAACAAATCCTACAAAGGTGTGATTCATTTTGTAAAAGATGGTCAGGTTTTCGATTTGGGCGGAAAGAAAATAGAGGTAAGTCACATGCCTGCCCACACACCGGGTTCAATTGTTCTGCTCGACAAACAGGCAGGAAGCTGTTACTCGGGGGATGCATTCGGATCTGGTCAGGTGTGGTTGCAACTTAGGCCATTCGCAACAATGAAAACATACATCAGCTCATGCAAAAAGATGGAGAAATTGATGGTAGAGGGTATAACAAAAATCTACTGCGGTCACTATCCACATGTAAAAAAGGCGCTCACCATGGATTATATCCTTGCAATGCGTAAGCTTGCTGAATCGCTGGATAACGGAACGGACAAAAGTGCCATTCCTTTTACAATCAAGGTAAGCATAGGCTGCGATAATCCGATGATTGCCACCAACGGTCCGGCACGCATTGTCTATGATCCCGAACACATTAAATAGAATTGAAAATTGACAGTGGACAATTGAAAATGAGCTTAAATTCTCGCTCCGTGTAACTCTGTGCACCTCTGTGTAACTCTCCCGAAATATCGGGACAAGTTGTGTAATTTTTATAACAAACCAAAACAAGCGTAATGAAACGAGCCCTGACAAATCTTCTGTCACACAGACAAATGATAATCGGTGAGTTCTATGTGGCAATTAAAAAACAAATTATAAAACACATGAAAAACTTCTATAAACAGGCAACCGGAATCCTCTTGCTGTTCATGATCTTCGGTGCTGCGAAAGCACAAAATCCGTCAGCAAAAGATGCTTCAGCCAATCAGGTAAAGATTCAAAGCATCATCGCCAAAATGACCCTCGATCAAAAAGCGCAGCTCGTCATAGGCACCGGGATGTTTTTTGACCTTCCCGATTCGATCAGAAAAAAGATGCCACCCGGATTTGGAGGGGAAATAGATTCAAAGGATCCCGTTTATGTCAGCATGGTCAATAAGATCAGAAAATATCTTCCCGGCGCGGCGGGTGTTTCTGCCGAATTTCCAGAACTGGGCATTGCATCCCAGGTGTTAACCGACGGTCCTGCCGGATTGCGCATACAGCCACTTCGCAAGGGAGAGACCAGAACTTTCTACTGCACGGCATTCCCGGTAGGGACTGCGCTGGCTTCATCCTGGGATACCGAACTGGTTTTCAAAGTCGGTCAGGCCATGGGAAGCGAAGTAAAGGAGTATGGCTCAGATATTTTGCTGGCCCCGGCGATGAACATCCAGCGCGATCCGCTTTGTGGACGTAACTTCGAATACTACTCTGAAGATCCGCTGGTGGCAGGCAAAACTTCTGCTGCCATGGTGAAGGGCATCCAGTCGAACGGAGTTGGGACTTCCGTCAAACATTTCGCAGCCAACAACTCCGAGACCAACCGCATGACGGTCAACACCATCGTGAGCGAACGGGCTTTGCGCGAAATATACTTGAAGGGGTTCGAAATTGCGGTGAAAGAGGGCAAGCCCTGGACCATCATGTCTTCCTACAACAAGATCAATGGTACCTATACATCTGAAAGCAATGACCTGCTGACCAAAATTCTTCGCAACGACTGGGGATTCAAAGGCTACGTGATGACCGACTGGGGTGGTGGCAGCGATGTTGTTGCCCAGATGAAAGCGGGGAATGACATGATTCAGCCCGGTCAGCCAAAACAAATCCGTGAATTGGTGGAGGCTGTAAAAAGCGGCAAACTCGATGAGAAAATTCTGGATCTGAACGTCAGCCGGATTTTGAATATTATGCTGAAGGCCCCGCGTTACAACAATTACAACTATTCGTCCAACCCTGATTTAAAAGCACATGCGGCCATCACCCGTCAGGCTGCAACGGATGGTATGGTGCTGCTCGAAAACAAAAACAACGCGCTTCCAATTCCGGTAGCTGTTAAAAATATTGCCGCATTCGGAAATACCTCCTATGATTTTATTTCAGGAGGAACAGGCAGCGGAGACGTCAACGAGGCCTACACCGTCTCGCTTTTGGACGGACTAACCAATGCCGGATACAATGCCGAGGCCGGATTGGCAAAAACATACCAGGATTTCATCAAAGAGATGTGGGCCAAACAGGGGAAACCAAAAAATATGATTGCTGCCATGCTTGGGGCAAAAGAACCCGTTGCCGAAATGGCTGTTTCTGGCGGTCTCGCACAGAAAATGGCCGAAAAAGCTGATATGGCTTTGATCACCATAGGCAGGAATGCCGGCGAAGGAGTTGACCGCACCAATACGGAAGGTGACTTCCAATTGACCGCCACCGAAAAGGAGATGATCCAAAATGTGACCGGTGCGTTCCATGCCAAAGGTAAAAAAGCCATCGTGGTTCTTAACATTCCGGGCGTTATCGAAGTTGCCAGCTGGCGCGGAATTCCCGATGCTATTCTGGTGGCCTGGCAGCCTGGTCAGGAAGCCGGAAATTCGGTAATTGATGTTCTCAGCGGGAAAGTAAATCCTTCCGGGAAACTGGCGGCTACCTTCCCACTCTCCTACACCGATACACCCTCCTCAAAGAATTTCCCGGGTGTGGCTGAAAAATCTGACAAAAAAGATGCTGCACCCGATCTGTCAGGATTTTCCTTTATGCGCCGTGTGCCCTGGGAGGTGGTTTATGAAGACGATATCTATGTGGGATACCGCTATTACAACACCTTCAAAGTACCTGTTGCCTATGAGTTTGGCTATGGACTATCCTACACAAAATTTGATTATGCCGGGATAAAATTAAGCTTAACCGATTTCAGAGGGCATATGATTGCTTCGGTTGCCGTGAAGAATAGCGGAAATGTTGCAGGCCGCGAAGTGGTTCAGCTATACATCAGTTCTCCAAAAGGGAAATTGAACAAGCCATCGGAAACATTGGCCGCCTTTGGCAAAACCAACCTGTTGCAACCAGGTGAGACTCAGAGGCTGAGTTTTACCATCGAAACGAAAGATTTTGCCTCTTTCGATGAGGCTACCTCCTCCTGGATTGCTGAAGAAGGAGTATATAACCTCAAAATCGGTTCTTCATCGACCAATACCAGACAGTCCGAAACATTCAGGATTGTCAAGGAACTTTCGGCAGGAAAAGTTTCAAAGGCCCTGGTGCCTACAAGAGAGATTAACAAGCTGGTTTCGAAATAATTGGCACAAATTCACAGGATTTGAAACAGGCAAAATGTCATTGGGAAAAATAATGGCTGACTCAATTGACGGGGTGACTTTGGGTTTTGAGTTATCAAGTATCCAATCACAGGAAATCCCTGCTCTATTTGCATAATGGCTAAGAGCAGGGATTTCTTTGAACAACTTTTTAGCAAACAGGTTGTTTATACTGTAACATTTATATTTTTGCCAGATATGTGCAAGTGGATTTTTGTAAACGATCCTCCAAATTGCTCATTACACACATCAAAACGATCACAACATACTAAAACATTCACCATCTGCCGAATTGATCTGAAAACTGCATTACATGAGTAATAGAGAAAAGACAAACGAAGAACTCATCGAAGAATTGAGGGAATTACGGGAAAGGTACAATTCCATAGCAGTACCTGTTCAGAATGTTAGCAAAAACAAAACGGCGAATTTGCTTACGCATGCGGTAAGGTGCCTCAGCGAATGTGTGAGTATTACCGACATGGATAACAAAATTATTTTTGTCAACAAAGCTTTTTTAAAAACTTATCAATACGAAGAGCACGAACTGTTGGGAAAGAACATCAGCATTGTACGCTCACCAAAAAATAACTCTGAGCTGGTTGAAGTTATCCTTCCTTCCACCCTTGAAGGTGGTTGGCAAGGTGAATTACTGAATCGAAGGAAAGATGGTACTGATTTTTATGTATTTGTATCTACCTCAATTATAAAGGACTACAATGGGAGACCACTGGCGCTTATTGGGGTGACCTCTGAAAAAACCGAACAAAAGAAATTGGAACTTGAACATCAGGTAATCTTTGAGATGACGCGGAGTATTTCGGAGACTGCTAACCTGAATGAATTACTTAAGTCAATACATCTGTCGCTAAAAAAGGTACTTTATGCTGAGAACTGTTTTGTAGCGATCTATGATGAGAATACCAGCCTTTTTAGTTTCCCCTATTTTGTTGATCAGTTGGATCCCATGCCAGAACCACAGGCCATGAAGAATAGCGTTACCTCTTATGTATACCGCACCGGAAAACCCTTGTTGCTTACGCCTGAGGTATCCCAAAAGCTCGAGGAACAAAACAAAATTGAGTTAATAGGTTCGCCCTCCCCCTCGTGGATTGGTGTGCCTTTAAAGACGCCCTCAAGAACAATAGGGGTTTTGGTTCTTCAACATTATGACGAGGAGAATGTATATTCAAAACGCGATATTCAATTTCTTTATTCAGCTGCCAGCACAATAGCTATTGCAATTGAGCGCAAGCAAGCTGAAGCCGTGCTTCGTGAGAGTGAAAATATCTTGCGCTCCATCACAGATTCGGCCCATGATGCCATTATCATGATAGATGCAGAAGGTCTGATCTCCTATTGGAATCCGGCTGCCGAGCGTATACTTGGATATACCAGGGCCGAAGCTGTGGGTATGAATCTGCACAACTTGATCGTACCACCACGTTTTCATCAGGCGCACCGCGCCGCATTCCCTATCTTTCAGGTAACCGGACAAGGGGCTGCTGTTGGCAAAACTTTGGATATGGAGGCCCAAAGAAAAGACGGAAACGAAATTTCCATACAATTTTCCCTTTCAGCCATCCAAATTAACAACAGTTGGCATGCAGTTGGAGTTCTTCGGGATGTAACAGATCAAAAGAAAATAGAACAGGCACTCGTCAAAGCTAAGCAGGAGGCCGAGATGGCGAACAAATTCAAAAGCATATTCCTGGCAAATATGTCGCACGAGATTCGAACTCCTCTGAATGCCATCATTGGATTTTCACAATTGATGAACCGCGACAAAATGTTATCTGATACGCAAAAAGAGTACAATGTTTCCATTATCAACGCAGGCGAGCATTTATTGTCGCTGATCAACGACATCCTTGAATTGTCAAAAATAGAGGCCGGCCGGGTCGTACTAAATCCGGCAGATATCGATCTTCAAGCGTTACTGAATGACATTCAAATGTTATTCAGTGAACCTACACGATCCAAAAACCTGCAATTTCTCCTAGAAAAAGAAGACGATCTCCCACAGTATGTATTTGTAGATGAAAGCAAATTACGCCAGATATTTGTCAACCTTATCGGGAATGCGATCAAATTCACTGAGGAAGGAGGCATTGCCGTTCGGGCGCGCGTTGACACAGTCGAAGACAATAAGAAAATGCTGGTTGTTGAAGTCCAGGATTCCGGACCAGGTATCCCGGTTGAGGAGATGGACAAACTTTTTAAACACTTTGAGCAGACGAGTTCGGGTATCAGCAAGGGAAGTGGCACTGGACTGGGGCTTGCGTTAAGCCGCGAACTGGCCATATTAATGGGTGGGGATATCACCATAACAAGTGAAGTTGGAAAAGGATCGATTTTTACCTTCCAGATTGAAATAAAGGATGGAAACCCGGATGCAATTGAAAAAAATTCACCACTGGGAGTAATCGGTATAGAAAGCAGTGATATAACCTATCGGATTTTGGTCGTTGACGACAAAAACGATAACCTGAAAGTAGCTTCCAATCTGCTCAAACTGGTTGGATTTGATACCAACGAAGCTGTTAATGGCGAAGATGCCATCGAAAAATTCGAATCGTGGAATCCTCATCTCATTCTGATGGACATGCGCATGCCTGTTATGGATGGCTACGAAGCTACGCGTCGGATCAAATCAACAGAAAAAGGGCGGGAAACGCCAATAATTGCACTGACAGCCAGCACTTTTGAAGACGAGTTGAACAAGATAAAAACACTGGGAATGCAGGGATATATCCGCAAACCTTTTAGGGAAAACGATTTGTTTAACACAATAGGGAAGGTACTAGGGATCAAATACATTTATGAAAATATAACTGAAGCTCAACCAACCAACTATAGCCATGACATTGATTCGATTGTCCTGGATATTAAAAAATTACCTAATAGTTTGTTGCTCAAAATGCAAAATGCCCTTAATGTAGCCGATCTGGATCTTTTGGTTCAACTGATTAATACCATTGAATCTGATAATTCAGAACTTTCAAAGATTCTCCTGAATCTGGCTACAGATTATAACTACGATCAGTTGCAGGAGATTTTACACATAAAGGAGAAAAAATGAACGAAGAAAATCTGTTGACCGGAGATAATGGCAACATTCTTATTGTAGATGATGTTTCCGCTAACCTGAAAATTTTGGGATTTATCCTTAAAAAAGAGGGCTATAAAGTTCGGCCAGTCCCTAATGGAACATTGGCCTTGCAGGCTGCAGAAAAGGAAAAGCCGGATCTGATTCTGCTGGATGTCATGATGCCTGATATGGATGGATTTGAAGTTTGCAGACGCTTAAAAGATGACCAAAAACTGGTTGATGTTCCGGTCATTTTTATCAGCGCTTTAAACGATACCAACGACATCGTTAACGCATTGAAATCGGGTGGAGTCGATTTCATCACCAAACCATTCAAGGCAGAAGAGGTTATTGCCAGGGTAAGGACACACCTTAAGCTTTACCAGCAAAGCAGAACCCTTCAGGAACAAAGTAAAAAGCTTCAGGAACTGGTCGCCACCAAAGACAAATTTTTCTCTATCATTGCCCACGACCTACGCGGTCCGCTGGGAGGTTTCATGTCGTTGACCGAATTGTTGGCTGATGAATCCTTTGAATTTACGCCCACCGAGCAAAAAGAGATGAACCTGGATTTGTACAAATCATCGAGAAATCTCTTTAATTTACTGGAAAACTTGCTGGTCTGGGCACGCATGCAACAAGGACAAATCGTATTTAATCCGGTTCAAATAAATCTGAAGGAATTGGTCACTGAATCTATCACAGCATTGGAAGATGCCATCAGGAAAAAAGCGATCCGGGTTACTGAGCAGGTACCCGAACATCAGAATGTGTATGCAGATTCCAACATGCTCCAATCTATTGTTCGTAACCTTATTTCAAATGCCATCAAGTTCACACCAAAAAGCGGTAGTGTAACTGTCTCTTCCTATTCTACAGAAAATAATACCTCTGTCATTGTTATAAAAGATACGGGTATTGGCATGAACAGTACCATGACTGCAAATCTTTTCCATCTGAACGTTAACAACAGTCGTCCGGGCACGGAAGGTGAACAAAGTACCGGATTGGGTCTGCTCCTTTGCAAGGAATTCGTAGAAAAACATGGTGGAGAGATATGGGTTGAAAGTGTTGAAGATGTCGGCACATCTTTCTATTTCACTATTCCGGCCAACACAGTTTCAAATGGAATTACTCTTTCCGAACATGTGAAAGATAAGATAGAGAATCTAAAAATATTGATTGCTGAAGACAATGAGAATTCAGAAATTTTGATGAGAATTGTCACCAATACTTTTAGTAACCGTACTCTGGTGGCTTCAACCGGTATAGAGGCGGTTGAAATTTGTCGAAAAAATCCCGACCTTGACCTGATTTTAATGGACATTAAAATGCCCGAGCTTGATGGTTATGAAGCAACCCGACAAATTCGTCTGTTTAACCAAAAAGTGGTGATCATCGCCCAAACGGCCTTCGGAATAGAAGGGGAAAGAAATCGGGCAATTGAGGCAGGTTGCAACGACTACATCTCAAAACCAATCGAGATTGCCACATTGGTAGAGTTAATTCAAAAGTATTTCAAAAAATAATTGTATTCAACTTGTTCAAATTATCCATGCGGAATATTAATTGGGGAATCATCGGTTGCGGTAATGTGACCGAACTGAAAAGCGGTCCCGCTTTCAGCAAAATAGATCATTCCAGGCTCGTTGCCGTTATGCGCCGGGATGGACAAAAGGCTGAAGATTATGCCAGGCGGCATGCTGTTGCGAAATGGTACTCCGATGCCGCACTATTGATCAATGATCCGGAGGTAAATGCGGTTTACGTGGCTACACCACCCGAAACCCATGCCACTTATGCCATTGCAGCGATGAGGGCAGGGAAGCCCGTCTATGTCGAAAAACCCATGGCCCGCAACCTTTCGGAATGCAGGGAGATGCTTCGGGTGTCTGAAGAGACGGGCATGCCACTTTTCGTAGCCTATTACCGCCGGTCGCTGCCTGCTTTTTTAAAAGTAAAAGAGCTGGTTGAGAATGGCAGTCTCGGAAAACCCCTTACGGTAAATATTCGCCTGCACATGGCATACGGTGAGAAAGACCAATTCCCTGATAAGCAGACCTGGCATACCGATCCAAACATTGCTGGCGCCGGTCACTTTTACGATCTGGCCTCCCACCAGTTCGATTTCCTTGATTTTCTATTTGGGCCAGTCGCCGAAGTCCGGGGTATCGCCAAAAATCTAGCCGGATTCTACCCTGCTGAAGATACGGTTTCTGCCACCTTTTCATTTGAATCAGGAGTAATGGGGACCGGAAGCTGGTGTTTCATCGTTGGCCCGGAAGCTGAAGAGGATGTAATAGAAATCTCCGGCACAAAGGGAAAAGTAACCTTCTCCTGCTTCCGGCATGTGGATGTACAATTGCTGACTTCAGACGGATTGAAAAACCTTAGTTTCCAAAATCCCGAAAATATATCCCATTTCCTCATTCAACAAGTCGTTCAGGAATTGCGTGGCAAAGGGAAATGCGTAAGTACCGGAAATTCCGCTGCACGCACAAGTTGGGTTATGGAAGAGATTGTGAAAACCTATTATAAAACATTAAATCAAGATAACTAGAATGGTTCATCATTCCTTTCCAGTTACTTTGTTTACAAAATCCTTTGTGTGATCCTTCGTGTCCTTCGAGGTGAGATTTTAAACCTACAAATTCGTACTTATGAGATTAGCCGTCCTGTTACTTCTTGTGACTCTTTTATTTTCCCTTCAGGTTGTTCATGCTCAGAAAACCGAGAAAAAATCACTGACCACCAAGGATTTTTCATCCTGGAAAACCATTGAAAATCAAGCCATTTCAAACGACGGGAAGTGGATCTCTTTCGAAATAAATCCACAAAAAGGCGATGGAAATCTTTTTGTAAGATCGATTTCAACGAACATAACAGATACGATTCACCGTGGATTTGAAGCCCGCTTTTCCCCGGGATCCGATTTCATCGTCTATAAAATCAAGCAACCGGAAGACTCCATCCGACTTGCAAAAAAGAAAAAACTGAAGAAGGAGCAGATGCCAAAGGATAGTATTGGAATCATGGTAATTAGTAACCACAAGCATTATGGCTTTCCCAATCTGAAGCAGTTTTCACTTCCAAAAGAGGCAGACGGATGGGTTGCTTTCCTGACGGATATGAAAAAACCGGAGACAAAAACTGAGAAGAAAGGGGACAAAAAAGTACCTGAATCCAAAACCAAAGCGACTACAGATCCTTTAGCAGAGCAGAAATATCAACTCGTACTTCTTCATGCCGCCTCAGGGGATACCTTAACCTTTCAAAATATTACAGAGTTCTATTATGCCCCATCAGGTAATAAAATTTCCTTTACCAGCCAGACGAAAGATTCGATCGACCATGCAGAAGTCAAGGTGTTTGATACGGATACCCGTAAAGTCGATCTGCTTTTTAAGGGAACCGGTACGGCTAAGAAACTCAGTTCAAGCAAACCTGGCGATCGGTTTGCCTTCCTCTTTTCTGCCGATACTACCAAAGAGAAGAGTTATGGTCTCTTTGCCTGCACCCTGCCTTCTGACGCCGCAAAACTGATCCTGACCAAAGAAGGCAAAGGCATTCCCGAAGGATGGACCCCCAGCGATTTTGCCGATCTCACCTTCTCGGAAAATGGGAAGCTTCTCTATCTGGGAACCAACCGCAAACCCGTTACTGAACCCAAAGATACCCTGCTGGAGGAAGAGAAACCAGTTCTGGATATCTGGTCCTGGAAAGACAAGGAGTTGCAACCCGAACAAAAAATCAATGTTGAAAAGGAGAAAAAACGTACCTACCGGGGAGTTTACTCGTTCCAAAATAGCAGCTTCATTCAATTGGCCGACACGGTGGTCAAAGAGATACGCACCATCCAAAAAGGGAATGGCCGTTTTGTCCTTGGAATCGATCAGTCTCCTTACAAACTGGAATCATCCTGGACCGGCAATTCGAATGCGGATTACTACCTCACCGATCTTAGTACAGGTGAAAGAAAGTTGATGGTTCAGAACAAATCAAACGTCATGCTTTCGCCCGGAGGCAAATATGTTGCCTGGTACAATGACACTGACTCGGCTTACTATGCCTGTTCATCCAATGCCGGTTCAGGAGAGGTAATCAGGTTATCCTCAAACATCCCCGTTTCTCTTTGCGATGAACGATGGGATATGCCTTCTGAACCAAATTCATATGGAATTGCAGGATGGTCAGAAAACGACAAGTACCTTTTTATCTACGACAGGTACGACATCTGGCGGATCGATCCTCTGTATCCGCATACCCCCATCAATATCACTCACCAGTTTGGACGGAAAAATAACACCAGGCTGAGGTACGTAAAACTGGATCCGGAAGATGAATTCATTGATATCAGCAAACCGGTTATGCTTCAGGCGTTTGATGACCGCACCAAAGCAGAAGGATTTTTCAGTGCAAATTTAAAGCAGGAGGCTGATCCACTTTCCCTGATCATGGCAAATAGAAAATTTGACAAGGTGATCAAGGCAAAAAATGCGCCAGTTCTTCTCTGGACAAGGGAGAGCGTAAGCGAGTTTCCCAATGTCTGGACTAGCAACACCGCT
>Ga0172379_10007472_pt1 | contig 14190 bp, 17 predicted proteins | sample GrowelOW334metaG_FD_119756 | JGI IMG/M metagenome (GOLD analysis project Ga0172379, IMG submission 119756) | Groundwater microbial communities from an aquifer near a municipal landfill in Southern Ontario, Canada - Groundwater well OW334 metaG | ecosystem: Environmental > Aquatic > Deep... | reverse complement strand
TTGCCTGTTTTTTCTCTGATTTCTTCAATAAATTTATTGATTTTTTCAAATTCTTCCGCGCCCAATTCCATTGCTTTATACATTACGTCAGCTTCTATTTCTTGAGCTCCGGCTTCAATCATTAGAACTCTTTTATTCATTCCGCAAATCATCAAATCAAGATTACTCGTAGCTCTTTGGGTTTGAGTCGGGTTAACAACAAGTTCTCCATCAACTTGACCAATTCTTACGCCTGCTATTGGTCCATTCCAAGGAATATTGGACATATGCAAAGCAATAGAAGCGCCGAGAAGCGCCGGGATATCAGGGTCATTTTCATGATCAATGGAAAGCACGGTTAAAATAACTTGAACCGAGCGTCGCATATCTTGATCAAAAAGAGGACGAATAGAACGGTCAATTAAACGTCCAATTAAAATAGCCTCGTCTGGTGGACGAGTCTCTCTTTTTATAAAACGAGAACCCTTAATTTTTCCTGCTGCGTAAAAACGTTCTTCGTATTCAACCATTAAAGGGAAATAATCCATTCCCTCTTGTTCTTTGTCACCCATTACGGCGGTGGCTAAAACGGTTGTTTCTCCGTATTGAACCGTACAAGAACCATTTGCTTGACCGGCCACTTCGCCGGTTTTTACTATTAATTTTTTGCCTGCTATATCTGTTGTAAATTCCATAGTCATTTTTTTAACAATTTATATTTATTTTATTTGATAATTTAGTAATTGATCATTTTTTACCTTTAGCAAATTTCGCCTGAACGATGTCGCGGAAAAGCCTTAGAAAATTAAGGAGTTTTATTGAAAAATTCATCTGTTTGACGACCTATTCTGGAGGAGTTATGAATTTTTCAAAATAAAGCGAGTATAATTTTCAAGGGTTTGGAGCGTTGAGTGAGGACGAATTTTACGCCACCCGTTATTTGTTGTTGTTATATCTTTTAATCAAGAATTTCTTGATATTTTTGCTTAAATCCGTAAACTCGTCCACCATTTCGCTTAATTTGGACGAAGTGGTTTGCCCAAAAGCCAATAATTCCACTCTGCAGCCCTTATTTTCTCTTAAATACGAAACTAACGGCATAAAATCTCCGTCCCCTGTCACCAAGATAATCACATCAACTTTGTCGGCTAATTTAATCGCATCAACCGCCATTCCCACGTCCCAATCTGCTTTTTTCATTCCACCGGAAAAAATTTGCAAATCTTTTATTTTTAATTCAAACCCTTGTTTTGAAAGCGCCTCAAAAAAGGTTTGTTCTTCGCGGCTGTCTGATTTAATAACATAAGCGATGGCTCGAATTAATTGGCGGCCACCGACGATTTCTTCCAAAACTTTGGCAAAGTTAACATTGGCGTGATACAAATTTTTTGCAGAATGATACATATTCTGCACATCAATAAAAACTCCTATCCGCTGATCTTTATGTTTGATCATAATAAAATTTATTATTTTCTTCTAATTTTTTTGATAATCTTCTCGTAACTTTTTGGGTCGTTAGCTTGAAGATATTTTAAAAATTTGCGTCTTTGGCTGACTTTTTTTATCAAACCGCGTCTGGATGAAAAATCATGAATATGAGCTTTCAAGTGTTCGGTCAAACTTTCAATCTCTTTGGTTAAGAGACCGATTTGAACCTCAGACGAACCGGTGTCAGTTTCGTTAATTTGATTGTCTTGGATGATTTGTTTTTTGTCTTCTTTTTTAAGCATAATTTAAGTTTAATTATAATATTATTATATTAACATATTACGTTATTTTTGGCAACCCAAAATAATTCAAAAAGGCCTCCTTTTTCGAGCAAATTAATTTGTATTATAAGGATACCAAAATACTGGAAAAATGTCAAATTCTGAAACAAGTTTAAAAAAATAAAACCGCACCTTGTTTTTAGACAAACAAACAAGGTGCGGAATTTTTATTTTTTTATCACCATTATCTCCTTTTGCTTTAGCAAAAGGTTTAGAACAATTTCAAATATCTTATTGACCTTTTCCTTATCTGTATAACCAATTTCTATACTCTTCTGAAGCCGCTGCCGTTTTGTCTCGCCCTTTTTCATGTCTACTATCAGAATATAATCATTTTTCACGCCTATTATCGGGTTGGGGTCTTTCTTATTAGGAACAGTAACCGTATTTATTTTATTTTTTTCCATTTCCGATTTAAGCCCCTGCAAAATTTCATTGTAAACTCTTTTTTTAATATGGTTCACTTTAATGTACCCGAAACCTTTAATTCCTATCTTACCATTTACCAAGATTTCTTTTCCTGTATGACTTATAACAATTACGGCTCTATAAATTTTTCTTCTTGCCATTTCTCCTCCTTTATTATTTACTCAATTTGACCAAAATTTCTTTCTTGAAATTTTATCACAAATTTGAGCATTGATTGTTTTTAGTCTATTACATTTTTGAGAATTTGTCAAGCCCAAACTTGACTAATATTTTTTTATCAATATTATTAAAACCATGACAAAATTAAAAAAATTGCTGAATTTGTGGCTGCCGGTTATTGTTTGGACCGGATTGATTTTTTATCTGTCCTCTATCCCCGATTTAAGAACTTCCTTAAGCCAATTTTGGGATACTGTTTTGAGAAAAATCGCCCACATGGCGGAATTTTGTATTTTATTTTTACTATTATTTCGGGCGCTTGATGATTCGTCCAAAAAACGAGGAATGTTTTGGGCGCTTTTATTTTCCATTCTTTACGCTTTTTCCGACGAGTGGCATCAAAAATTTGTCTTCGGCCGAGTCAGTTCTTTAATTGATGTTGGTATTGATTCTTTTGGAGCAATTATCGGATATATGATTAAAACAAAGAGTTTCTCTGGCGTCGCAAAACCTTGACTTATTTAAAGAATTTGTCATAATCATAACATGGCAAACGACTTAAAAAATTTAATCACTGAGTTCCTGGAACATTTGGAAATTGAAAAAGGTTCTTCCGATTTGACTGTCAGAAATTATAAATTTTATTTGGAGCGATTTTCAAAACAAACCGGCGCGAATTCTCCTCAAGAAATAACTTCGGATGTTGTCCGCCAATACCGCCTCTTTCTTTCCCGCTTGAAAAATCCCCGCTCTGAAAGCGGCCTTTCCACGTCCACTCAAAATTATCATTTAATCGCTTTGAGAAATTTTCTAAAATATTTGGCCAAAAGAGACATCAAAACTTATGCTCCGGAAAAAATTGAATTGGCAAAAACCGGTGAAAGACAAGTTTCTTTTTTAGAGGGCGATGATTTGGAAAAACTGCTTGAAGCGCCGTTTCAAATAGAACAACCGGATATTATAAAATTGCGCGACAAATCCATCTTAGAGCTGCTGTTTTCCACCGGCTTGCGCGTCTCGGAATTGACTAATTTAAAAATTGATGATATTAATTTAAAAAAAGATGATTTCAGCGTTTGCGGAAAAGGCAAAAAATGGAGATTGGTATTTTTGTCAAACCAAGCAAAATATTGCTTAAAAAAATATTTAGAAACGCGGACTGATATGGAACCGAATGTTTTTGTCCGACACGACAAAGCGGGAGCCGATAGCGCGAAAAAAGAAAAAGGACAAAAAAATAAACCGGGTCTCACTCCCCGCTCCATTCAAAGGCTGGTTAAAAAATACGCCAAAGTAGCCGGCATTACCAAGAAAATCACCACCCATACTTTGCGCCACAGTTTTGCCACTGATTTATTAGCCGGCGGCGCGGACTTGAGAGCGGTTCAAGAATTATTGGGACATAAAAATATCACCACCACTCAAATTTATACTCACGTCACAGATCAACATTTAAAAGATGTTTATCAGGCGTTTCACGATAAAAAAAGAAAGGGTTAATTTAAAACTAATTTGAGCACTTGCCGAAAAAAGCGTTGCGGAGGCTGAGCGGGCACGGTATCACAATGGAATTGGGATGAGCGAAGCCGAGCACGAACAGCGCGAGCCTCGCTGGGGCGAGCGACTGTGTCTTTTTGAGGTATAGTGCGAAAAAATATGTACAAAGAAATTGATTCCAACAAACATAAATCCATTTTACTGATTGTTATTTTCTGCGCATTTATTTTATTCATCGGCTGGATAGTTTCCAAATACACTTCAATTGGCTCTGCAGGATTGGTTATAGCCGGATTTTTCGCTTTTTTCACCACCTTGTTCGGTTATTATTCCGGTGATAAAATGGCTCTTTGGAGTTCAGGCGCCCAACCTTTAAGCAAAGCTGAGAATCCTTATATTTATAGAATGGTGGAAAATCTTTGCATTACTGCCGGCCTGCCTGTTCCTAAAATTTATATTATTAATGATCCTTCGCCGAACGCTTTTGCCACGGGCCGCGATCCAAATCATGCCTCTATCGCCCTAACCACCGGTATTATTCAAAAATTGGAAAATCAAGAATTGGAAGGAGTGATTGCCCACGAATTAAGCCATGTTAAAAATTACGATATTCGCTTAATGACCTTAGTGATAGTTTTGGTTGGTCTAATTAATATTTTAGCTCGTTTGGTTTTTCAAACCGGATTTTCCGGCGGCCGCGACAGAGACAGAGATAATGGCAATTCAATTTTTTTAATCGTCGGTATTGTTTTGATCGTTCTATCGCCTATTATCGCTCAATTAATTAAACTGGCAGTTTCCAGAAAAAGAGAATATTTAGCTGACGCTTCCGGCGCGCTTTTAACTCGTTATCCCGAGGGATTAGCCAGCGCTTTGGAAAAAATTTCTCAAGATAAACAACCTTTAAAAAGAGCTGAGGCAGCCACTGCTCATTTATATATTGCCAATCCTTTTGGCCAAAACAGTTTAATGGCAAATCTTTTTTCCACTCACCCGCCGATTCAAAAACGCATTGAGGCCTTAAGAAAAATGAAATAAAATTTGCCCCCATAGTTCAATGGATAGAACGTCAGCCTTCTAAGCTGAACATAGAGGTCCGATTCCTCTTGGGGGTACCAGCCCTTTGTGGCAATTTACAGTTCCTAATTTCTAAACAAATTATGGAAAAACAATCTCAACGAGAAGTTAAAAAAGAACAATGGAAAGAAATGGCGAAAGTTTGGGCGTCATATTTGCCTCCAGCTAAACCGTCTAAGAATGAAATAAAATTTTGGGAAAAAGAATTGAAAAAGCTGCCGATAAAGAAAGGAATAAATTTCAAAGCTTTGGTATTGGGCTCAACTCCTGAATTCAGGGATTTATTAAGCAAATATAAAGTAGATACCACTTTTGTAGACATTAATTCCGATTCAGCCAGGGCAATGACTTCCTTGCTCAAATTACCAAAAAATCCACGAGAAAAATTTGTCTTATCTGACTGGCTGCATATGCCCTTTGCAAAAAACAGTTTTGATCTTGTTTTGAGTGATTCCGCGCAAGATAATATAAAATACAGCGAATTCAAGCCATTTTTTAAAAATATTTTTTCAATTTTAAAACCAGAAGGACTTTGGTTTTTCGGCGCCGTAAATGTAAAGAAAAAAGATCTTTTAACTTTTGAACAATATATAAATTTATACAAGAAATCTCCGGAAGTATTCAAAGATCAAAGGAATTATTGGTTTAATTTTTTCAGATTATGTTATAATCCGGAATTTTATGATAAAAAAACCAAAACTTACAATTTTAAAAAAGTTAATAATAAAATTAAAGAATTAATTAAAGATGGAGTTCTTCCCAAAAAAGCAATTAAAGATATCGGATTTGGTCTGGATTATCAGCAAGTGCTTATTAGCGAACAAGATTTTAAAAAAATAATCAAAAAATATTTTAAAGTTGCTGATGAATATCAGGACAAAAGCCATTTGGCGATGAAAATTAAGTGGACCGCAATTTTAAAACCGACAAAATAATTTATGGTGGCTATAGTGTAGTGGTAACACAAGACTCTGTGGAAGTCTTATCACGGGTTCGAATCCCGTTAGCCACCCCAGGCTATAATTTAAAATTTTAATAAATATTTTAAAGGCCGAAAACACAATTTTTTAAAAAAATATTATTATGAAAATAAACACAAAAATTTTAGGAGCAACAATCTTGGTAGTAATGTTAATCGTGACCGGGGGTTGTCTTAATAAGAGTAATAAAGGAACTGAACAAAAACCAAATGTGACTAATCAAACCGGGAAACAATCCGTAACCGAAACATTGGATGACATTTTAGGGAGAGGAATGGGTATATCTTCTGTTAAATATGATTTAATAATGACAACACAAGGAGCGCCTTCAACGACTTCAAAAGTATGGCTGAAGAAAAATAAAATGAGAACAGAAGCGACAATGGGAGGACAAACAATAATCAGTCTGATGGATACAGAAGCACAAACAATATATACGTACATGCCGGCGCAAAATATGGCCATGAAGAGTGATTTTAGCGGTGGAGCTCCATTATCCCCTACTTCAAACATTGAAGAATATAAACCAAAGACCATTGGCACTGAAACTATAGACGGAAAAATTTGCAGCATTGTTGAATATAACGCCCAAGGAGAAAATACAAAATCTTGGATATGGAAAGAAAAAGGACTTCCCATTAAAATAGAAATGACCGCCCCTGAGGGCAAAACGACAATGGAATATAAAAATATAGAATTCGTTGATATTCCCGACAATATGTTTGAACTTCCGGCAGGAGTGAAAATAACAGAAATGCCAAAAAGCGCGCAATAAAATTGGCAGGGCGAGGTTCTCTATCTATCCTGATCAAAAAAACGAGTTGCTTTAACTCGTTTTTTTGATAAAAAAGTATTGACAAAATGATATAAAAGACTTATAGTTATGACAGATTGCTTATTTTAATCAATTAATTTTAAAACTTATGAAAGGATTTAACGCAAACATTGAGAAAGATACATTAGAAAATAAAAATTTCCGCAAAGTTTTATATACCGGAAAACACAGCCAGTTGGTGCTGATGAGCCTTCTTCCTAAAGAAGAAATTGGCATGGAAATTCACAATGATAATGATCAATTTTTTCGCTTTGAAGCGGGTCAAGGCAAGGTGATTATTGATGGCAATGAATATGAAGTTGGCAATGGCACGGCAATAGTTGTGCCTGCCGGAGCAGAACACAATGTTATCAATATATCAGATGTTGAGGACTTGAAGCTTTATACCATCTATTCGCCTGCTCATCATAAAGATGGCATAATTCGCGCGACAAAAAAAGAAGCCGAAACCAATGGCGAAGAATTCGACGGTAAAACTACAGAATAATTAAATAATTAATAAAATATTATATGGCAAAAAGAAGCACGGGACTAAATAGACACAAAAAATCGCATTCTCATAAAACCCAAAAACGATTGATAGCAAAGAGATTAATGCTGGAAGCAAGAAAAAAAATAAAAAACACGAACAGGGCAAATCCGTCACAAAAGAAACAAGCTTAGGGCTAATTTTTTGACGATATCTAATGTTAATTTAAAAAGCGGTTTTCTTTTTCAGAAAGCCGCTTTTTTTATTTTTGATCAAATCCGATTTTTTGGGCATAAAGATAAACCGTCTTTACGTAAAACAGACTTCTATTATATTTAAAAATTGCCTGTTTGTTTCGGTCATTCCATTCCCCTTCTTGCCACTTGCCTCTTTCTTTTAAAAAAATAGCCGCGCTATAAGCAGCGTCAGTCAAATTGAAAAGATCAATTACGCCGTCATTATTTCCGTCGCAAGCGTACTTCCAACTCGATGGCAAAAATTGACACCAACCGAAAGCTCCGGCTGAAGATCCGAAGATACTTAAGGGATCAAATCCATTTTCTTTACAAATAACCAGGAAACAGATCAATTCTTGTTTGGCCCACTCTTTTTTCTTTACAGAAGGAGATTTGAAATAAAGAGTATTATAAACATTAAAGACCCGATAATTTCCGAAATATCTACCCAGGTCTGTCTCCACCTTAAAGACAGAAACAATAATTTCTTTGTCCACGCCTATTTCTTTTTCAACATCCGAAAAAATATTATCATTAGTCAAGAGGAATGTTTCGCCATCTTGAACTGATGCGTCAGACAAAAGAAATTTTAAATATTTCTGTCTTTTTTTCTCATTCTCTTTTCCAAACGGGCCAATCAAGCTGTTGTAAACCTCAACCCGATTATCGGAAAAAATATTTTCCAATTCTTGGCGAGTAAAACCTTTTTTCATTAATTCTTGAAAAAGGTTTTCACGTCCTGCTTGATTGTTTTCATCGGCGAATAAATTACCTTCTTGATTGAAAAGAAAAATAAACAAAAATATTATTCCTTGCAAAAATTTATTCATTTTTATCCCCTCCTTTTTATTTTAAAGTACCGCAAATATTTATTAATAATATCTTAAAATTACTTTTATGTCAATACGCATATTGACATAAAAATTATTTTTTCAGTTTGTTTATAATTAAAAAATCTGTTATAATAAAATACATGATTACTGATATTATCAATTTCTTGGCCAATATTATAATTAAAACCATTGGCTTTAGCGGCTATAGCGGGGTTTTTGTACTGATGCTTTTGGAAAGTTGCGGTATCCCTATCCCCTCGGAAATAATTATGCCCTTCTCAGGATTCTTGGTGGCTATGGGAAAAATGAATTTTTTACTGGTGGCGATAATCGGAGCATTTGGAAATTTAATCGGTTCTCTTTTGGCTTACTGGATCGGCTTTAAAGGCGGACGACCTTTGATTGAAAAATACGGCAAATATATTTTAATTTCCAAACACGATTTGGATTTGGCCGATAGATGGTTTGCCAAATTCGGAGATTTAACGGTTTTTTTCGGCCGCCTCTTGCCTATTGTCAGAACCTATATTTCCTTCCCGGCCGGCGTATCTAAAATGAATATTAAAAAGTTTTCTTTTTATACCTTTGTCGGCGCGCTGCCATGGTGCGTCCTATTTACCTGGCTGGGCATTAAAATGGGAAATAATTGGGATTTAATCAGAGAAAAATTACATAATTTTGAATTATTAATTGCTGTTTTAATTATTTTGGCCGTTGGTCTGTATATTTACAGACATATTAAAAACCGTCGCTCTCATTAATTACATTAATGTCTAATTATGCTTTATAAAAATGTTTCTGATTTAATACAAAATATCAAAGCCGTAAAAATAAAGGGTATTAACCCTGTATTATCTGCGCTCGCTCGGGATAGAAAACAAGTTTTCTCTCCCCTCACTCGCTTGATAATTGAAAAGGACGACTTGGATATTTTGGATAAAGAACAATTAAACAAAACTATTGACGAACTGGCGGAAAACGCGGCTTTAAACGATGATTTAGCGATTAAGAAAGCTTGCCATTGGCTGATTTTAAAGATCGGACAAAAATTAAACGTTTATCCGGCTTCAATTAATGATTTCTATCTGGCTCGCGGCCGCGAAGAATTTAAAGATTTAACCGTGCCGGCCATGAATTTAAGAGGATTGACCTATGAATCGGCTCAGGCTATTTTTAAAACAGCTGTTAAAAAAAATATCGGCGCTTTTATTTTTGAACTGGCTCGCACGGAAATGGTTTATACCGCTCAACCCCCTGTTGAATACGCAGCTGTTATTTTGGCCGCAGCGATCAAGCAAGGATTTTCCGGACCAATATTTATTCAATTGGATCACGGCCAAATAAATTTAAAAAAATATCAGGAAAATCCTGAACAAGAATTAAATAATCTAAAAAATACCATCAAAGAATCAATTGAAGCCGGCTTTTATAACATTGATATAGACGCTTCCACTTTGGTTGATTTAAACCAATTTTCACTTAAAGAACAACAAAGAAAAAATTTTGAAACCACGGCTGAACTGACAACATTTATCAGAGGATTAGAACCGAACGACATAACCATTTCCATTGGCGGAGAAATTGGGGAAATTGGCAAAAAAAATTCAAATCCCGAAGAGCTGAAATCGTTTTTAAGCAATTATAACCAAATTTTGAAAAACTCAAATATTTCCACAGGCCTTTCTAAAATCAGTGTTCAATCGGGTACCAGTCACGGCGGCATAATGCTGGCAGACGGCAAAATGGCTGATTTAGAGGTTGATTTTGATACTCTTAAAAATCTCGGCCAAATCGCCTGCCAAGAATATGGACTAGGCGGAGCTGTTGCTCACGGCGCTTCCACTTTAAAAGATGAAATGTTCAATAAATTCACTCAAAATCAGGTTCTGGAAATTCACTTGGCCACTGCTTTTCAAAACATTATTTTAGACAGCAAATTTTTTCCTCAAGATTTGAAAGAAAAAATGTATGATTGGCTGAAAAATAATTGCCAAAAAGAGCGAAAAGAAAATTGGAATGATGAACAATTCTTATATAATTTAAGAAAAAAAACTTGGGGTGTGTTTGAAAAAGAAATATCTCAAATCAGCCCTGAAATTAAAGAAAAATTTTGCCAAGCCATTGGTGAAAAATTCAGTTTTCTGGCCGAACAATTAAATATCAATAATACTCGCGAATTAATTGCCAAATACATCAAGCCAACCAAAATTGATTTAAAAATGCCGGCTGAATTAAAGCGTAAAATGGAATAGTTCCCTCTTGACAGAATTAAAAAAAATTGATACAATATAAATAATTAAAAAAAAGGGGGTGATTATCATGTCAAAGGCTTTATTACGGTTTCAAACTGGTGAAAAAGTCAGTATGACCTGCTACCATATGGAATGTGAAGGAGTATTGATTGAAGTGACACTAGGTCAAGAACAATACATACATTCTGATTTTATAACAAGCGGAGGTGTTGGCAGACTCAAGTGGGATCCGGACACAAGGGCAAAAAGTTTTGGAATAAATACTTGCTCTTGTCCCAAATGCAAAACTTCGTTAGAAGACGTTGTAATCGTCTCTAATGGTCGTGGCAGAAAACCAACCATTTTCGGCTACGAATCAAAATGTTAATATATAATTACCAAAAGGACCACTGAAAAGTGGTCCCTTATTATTTCTAAAATAATTTAACACTACCTGGTCAAAACTTCACATCCTTTTTTAGTGACTAAAATCGTGTGTTCAAAATGCGCGGATAAAGAGCCATCCTTGGTTACTACAGTCCATCCATCACCTGAAACCTCAACTTCATAACGGCCCTGATTAACCATTGGCTCAAAAGCCAAAACCATGCCCGGCAATAATTTCGGCCCAGTCCCCTTTTTGCCAAAATTCAAAACAGGAGGTTCTTCGTGAAGTTCTCGGCCAATACCATGACCGCAAAACTGACGGACAACGGAAAATTTATTTTTTTCAATATAATTCTGGATTTCATAAGAAATATCACCCAAATAAATATTTGGTTTTATTGTTCTAATCGTCAAATCCAAAGAATTTTTAGTCACGTTTATCAAACGCTGCGCCTCGGAAGAAATTTTGCCAACCGGCACGGTAACAGCCATATCGGAAAAATAACCCTTGTATTTTACTCCGCAATCCAAACCGACAATATCGCCTTGTTGTAATTTTTTATTTTGTCTGGGTATGCCGTGGACGACTTCATTGTTAACAGAAATGCAGAGAGTGGCCGGATAAGCGTTTCTGCCCGAACCATAACCTTTAAAAGCAGGTTGTGCTCCGGCTTCAATAATTAATTTTTCAGCCAATTTATCCAAATCTAAAGTAGAATCGCCATGACTAACCATCAAGGCGATTCTTTTCATTACTCCTGATAAAATACGCCCGGCTTGGCGCATTATTTCAATTTCTTTTTCGTCTTTGATTGGAATCATAAATACTTTTCTAGGGCCTGTTTTATATCTTCAAAAACTTTTTCAACTGACTGATCGCCGTTAATATCAATCACTTTATTTTGTTTACGATAATATTCAATAGTTAATTCGGCTGTTTGGTGATAAACATACATTCTTTTCCTAATCGCTTCCGGCTTATCATCCTCCCTCTGAACCAATGACACTTGGCAAATATCGCAAATCTCATCTTGCTTGGGCGGCAAAGTGATTAAATGATAATTTTTTTTACACTTTGGACAAATACGGCGGCCTGACAATCTAAGGATAATTTCTTCTTCCGGCACTTCTAAATTAATCAAAAAATCAAAACCTATTTCCTTATCAACAAATTCTGCCTGGCCTAAAGTTCTCGGATAACCCTCGGAAATAAAACCTTTTTTAAAATTATCAGTCAAATCAATAATTTTTTCTTTCATAATCCGATTAGTAATTTCATCCGGCGCAAATTCTCCCCTATCAACTATTGGGGCGACAATTTTCCCCAGTTCTGTTTTTCTAAATTCCGGATCGCGATAAAGATCGCCCGGAGAAGGGACCAGAACTAACCCTAATTTCTCTCTTATTAAATCTACTTGCGTACCCTTGCCTGAACCGGGCTGACCGATTAAGACGATTTTTAATTTTTGAAATTTATTTTCTTGTTCCGTCATATTCTTATTTTAGATTATAAATTGAAAAACGGATATTATCCGTCAGCAACAAACTTAAACAAAAAATAAAAAATTATTATTATAAATCTTCGTATTCGTACATGGAAATTTGAGATTGAACCTGTTTAACCGTTTCCAAGACAACACTGACGACGATTAAAATACCGGCACCACCGATAGTAAAAGAATTTATTTTAAAAGCTCCTTGAGTAATAATAGGTAAAATAGCGACAACCCCCAATGCTACAGCGCCCGCCAACATTATTCTATTGCTTATTAAAGATAGATAACTTGCTGTTGGCTGACCCGGTCTAAGACCCGGTACAAATCCGCCTTGTTTTTGCAAATTATCGGCAATCTGAGTCGGATGAAAAATAATACTGGTGTAAAAATAAGTAAATGCAACAACTAAAATAAAATAACTTAAACCGTAAATAATTTGATTTTGAAAAAGAGTTACCATGTGCGAACCCATATTAGCAATCCAAGCCGTACCCGACCGACCCATTAATTGGCCGATAAAACCGGGAAATAAAACAATTGAAATAGCAAAGATAATCGGGATCATTCCTGCCTGATTAACTTTTAACGGCAAATACGTATCCATTCCGCCAAACATTCTATTACCCCGAATTCTGCGAGCATAAGTAACGGGGATATTTCTTTGTCCTTCAGTTAGAAGAACCACTCCTGCAATTGTGATTAAAGCCAAAATACTGAGTATTAAAAAATTAAAAATTTGTGCTTTATCAAAAGTAACAATTGATTGTTGCAAAGAAATCGGCAATTGTTCCACGATACCGGCAAAAATGATTAAAGAAATTCCATTGCCAACTTTTTTTTCAGTAATAAGTTCGCCTATCCACATCAGAAAAATAGTTCCGGCCGACATAACGATGATTGTGTTAATCATCTGCATTTTAGAGGTAAATTCAATCAAATGCTGACTGGACTGTTTAAAAATCATGATCATGGCATAAGCTTGAAGAATCGCCAATGGAACGGTAATTAATCTTGAATATTGATTAATTTTTTGATAACCGGCTGAACCTTCTTTGCTTAAAGCTTCAAGACGAGGCACAATCATTGTTAAAAGCTGCATGATAATTGAAGCAGTGATATAAGGACCAACGCCTAAAGCAACCACGGAAAAATTACTCATTGCTCCGCCGGAAAGAATATTCAACATGCCCAAAACCTGATTACGGGAGAAAAAATCTTGAAAATTAGCCACGTTAATTCCGGGAACCGGAATATGAGCGGCAATTCTAAAAACAACCAGCATTCCTATAACAAAAAGCAGTTTTTTTCTTAATTCCCTAATATCCCAAATTCTTCTCAACTTTTCCAACATATATTATTGAATTTTAATCGCTTGGCCGCCGGCTTTTTCAATAGCCTCGGTCGCCGATTTAGAGAAGGCCTGCGCTTTAATGATAAATTTTTTGGTTAATTTGCCATTGCCTAAAATTTTTATTCCGTTTGATTTTTGCATTTTTTTGACTAAACCGATTTCAACCAATTTCTCCGGATCAATTGTCGCTTCATTGCTGAATTTTTTCTCCAATATATCTAAATTTATAACAACCAACTTAGGATAAATACTTTTAAAACCTCCCAATTTTGGGATGCGCCTTAAAACGGTTTTAAATCCCATAAGTTTTAATTTTCTTTTTCCACCGGTTCTTGCTCTTTGTCCTTTTAATCCGCGACACGAATAACAGCCGTGTCCTGAGGCATTGCCTCTGCCGACAACTTTTCTGCGATGACGAGAATTAATTTTAGGAGTTAATTTTGATAAAGAAATAGCCATAAT
>Ga0172379_10007471_pt1 | contig 14191 bp, 13 predicted proteins | sample GrowelOW334metaG_FD_119756 | JGI IMG/M metagenome (GOLD analysis project Ga0172379, IMG submission 119756) | Groundwater microbial communities from an aquifer near a municipal landfill in Southern Ontario, Canada - Groundwater well OW334 metaG | ecosystem: Environmental > Aquatic > Deep... | reverse complement strand
TGACGGAAGGAAAAAACTTCGTGACGGGTTCTTAGACCCAAGGCACAAACCTTCTCTTCCGTAAAGGAAACTATTTTATTCAATATTTCAAAGAACTTTTTTTATAACATTTAACATACAAGGCACAGAGACACAAAGAATCACTTAGAAAACATACACTGAACAATTTATAATTCACATGAAAACGATATTATTTCTAATTTATTTATTCATCGGAACTTCAGTTCTTATTGCACAGGTAAATAAGTTTAATGTAAGCAGTGTAAAGAACGCTGCAATTACTTCAAAAGGAATTGTTTTTACCGATGCTAAAAATTCCTCTCTTTATGTTGAACAAAATGGTGAATCCATTCTTTTAACTTCTTCTCCGGGATGCGGTCTTTATTTTTCTCTTTCAAATGATAAACGAACTATCGGATACAAGCAGATTGATCAGAACGGAAATCAAATTCCTTCCTTAATCGATATTACTACAAAGAATATTACTCCTTTATACGCTCCGGTAGATTTAGCCGGACAGGTAAGTTTTGCTAATGACGGCACAATCGCGTTTACAATTAATAATGAATTGATCGTTCGGAAGAATGATGCTGAAACGAAATATGATCTTGGAACATATGCTAACATTGCTCCTATTTCTCCCGATGCAAAGTTTGTTGCATTCAATGATAACTACGATCAACTCTTTCTATTAAATTTAAGTAACGGAGAGAAGCAGAAGATAACAAACGGCAACGGAGGATACTTCAATCCAATCTGGTCGCCGGATGGGAAGAAATTATTATACTCGAGTTTAGCCGCAACGCTAAAAGTATATGACTTAGAGAAAAACGAATCGTACGTAATAGCAGAAGAAGGTTATTCACCGGCGTGGTCAAATGATTCCAAGCTAATCATCTTTTATAAAAAAGAAATAAAGAATTTAGAACTGCTAAACAGCGATCTATATTTCTCATCGTTTGATGGAACGAACCTAGCACAACTAACATTCACTAAAAATCAGTTTGAATGCGATCCTTCGTTTGGTTTAACTGATGATGAAGTAATTTATTCGAAGCTTGAGAAGGGAACAATTGTTAAAGCTGCTCTTTCTCTTCAAGATCATTCATTAAAAGTTAAATCAGAATTGAATTTAAAAGTGCAGCCGATTGAAACACATTCTTTTAATCTTTTAAAGAAGACGTTGGATGTTGACACACTTGATATTCCATACATCAATCAAGTGTATGATACACCCGATTATTATAACGGAAGCGCCGCGTGCGGACCAACTTCTGCAATGATGATTGTAGCGTATTACAAAATATTACCCGTATGGAATATTACTGCTTCATGGCCTTATAGTCATACCAGTCCGTATGGAAGATATATTTGTGACGCTTACCATTTTAGACAGATCAGTTATTTAATGACAGCGAATGATCCAAACGGGAAGCCGTTTCAAGGAGCTTACGGATTTATGTGGTCGGGGACGAGCCCCTATTCAAGCATGGTTGGTTTTTATAATAACCATGGGATAACCGCCGTTCGAGCCGATACTCCTTCGTATCAAACAACATTGGATGAAATAAACGCTGGAAGACCTTACACAGTCTGCAACGGATTGACAACTGCCGGACATATAATCGTGGCGCACGGAACTGCTACTCAATCGCATACGCTTATCTTTAACGATCCATACGGGAATAAGAATTCTCCCGGTTATCCAAATTACTTGGGTAAGAACGCTAAGTATGATTGGCCCGGATACAATAACGGCTACCAGAATTTGAATACTGTTTATTGGAGTGTATCGACAAATTATAAAATGCCGGAAACATCGGATACATTAATTGATGATCTCGATTTTGCGAATGGTTTTTACATGAATAATAAAGCGCCGGTTACTATGAACTCATGGAAGGATCTGAACCAGGGTTATAATGGACATCTGTGGTACTCGCTTACTACACTAAAACCAAATGATAGCTGCTACGCAACGTGGACACCCAATATTCCGCAAACCGGATATTATGAAGTCTCTGCATATATTCTTTATAGCCAAGCAGAAGCGGCAAAGTATAAAATTAATTCTTCCGGTGGATCAGATTCAGTTATAATTAATCAGAAGGAATATAAAGACGCGTGGGTCTCTCTTGGCAAATATCAATTTGAAAAAGGGAAGAGCGGGTATGTGCGTCTTGGAGATGCAAGTACAATTAAAGGAGAAGCGATTGTATTTGATGCGGTAAAATGGAGCTATATTGATTCGGTTGAAACTTCAATTGCGGAAAAAGATATTTCAAATCCTACTAAGTTTAGTCTTGAGCAGAATTATCCTAATCCGTTTAATCCGGTAACAGTAATCAGTTGGCATTTGGCAGTAAGCAATCATGTAACGTTAAAAATATATAATGTACTTGGAATAGAAATTGAAACGCTGGTAAATGAGTATCAAAATTCCGGAAGTCATATGATTAAATTTAATGCTACCCAGTTAGCATCGGGGATTTATATCTACAAGATAACGGCAAACAATTTTTCCGCTTCGCGTAAGTTGGTTTTGTTAAGGTAGTAAGTTTTTTGTAGGTCGATTCTCTGAATCGACCGCGCATTTTATTTAAATTTATTTATTCTTTGGTCGAAACGGAGTTTCGACTTACAAAAACAGCTTAATAAATATTTATTGTTAACGCTAAATAGTTCTTGCATAAATAATATTTCATATTTATGTTTACAACAGCAAAAGCTAATAACTCCCGACGTGTCGGGAAGTGTTCTTTGAATAGTTGAATCTTTCCCGGTTGTTTTTATTTAGATAATTGAATTTGTGGTGTTTTTTCTTTATATACCTTTTGGCAGAATCCTAAGGTGTGGAAAAAGCCTGATTGGGGCATTCTATTCTCTTACAACATTGGGGGCGCTAAGCTTATCTTTTGTTAGATCATTTTGCTTAAAGGAAAGATTTCTTCTATGATGGTTGCTGTATTATGTTTGATGGATAATGGTTGAGGTAAGGGGACTATTATTATTCATTCAGAATACAAAATACATCTCCCAGGTTTAGTTGGGTGTTTGTTGGATCAAATGTTTCAATCTTTACTTCTTCTTAAAATCACTTCTTTTTCTTTTCTATAAAAATATTCCCTTTATTATTTACTGATCAGTCAGTTACTTGTCATTTGTCAATGGTCATGATAAATCATCGAGTGTGGTTATGACGAAAGCTTGCAGATAGATTTTCCAGTATTTCCAACAGACTTTTTATACAAAAAAAGTACCTCTCAGGTTTTTCGGGTATGGGAAAGTGGAAAGTTCCCGTCAAAGGGGGATCAGCCTTCGAGTGAGAAAGTTGGAAGGTTGTCAGTTCGCCGCGAACTGAGCACTAAGAACTAAAAGGGGTGATGAACTGGACTTGAGGGCGGTTCATCATCCTGGTTTATTTGAGAGAATGAACAAATGGAATACATGAAGTAACTGCAAACGGATTGTATTTTTTAATTAAATTGAGCATAATAAATAAAAGTTCGGCATAAAGTTTTAAAGACAATTAGTAAGTGCATGACTTTGATTTATTTAACTTTACAGAACTAAAATTGAAAGTCAATTATGAAATGGATTTATAAGTGTCCAATGTGTAATCAATGGCGTTCAGTTGAGTGGACTGAACGAGGTAATATTTTGAATTGTCATGTTACTCAAGCAAGTTATATACCGCCTACACCTGCGCAGCAACACGATGCTTATGTTGATATACACGAATGGCCTGATGAAATGGAAAAAGTAGTTATTACTGCCAAAGGCAATAAATACATTGTACCTGGTTGCTCAAAAATTTATGAAACTCTAGATCACAGAATCCCTTGGTCTCAAGGTGGACATACATCTGTTAGTAATCTATTTCCAATGTGCGATAAACATAATCAATCAAAAGATGACACAAATTATTCAGAATGGCTTGCAACAAAACCATAATTAAAATGCTTAATCTGCGTCTCAATAGCGAACTTGTCTTCTAATTGTTTGTAGTTAGTTTTAAGGGTTTGTTTTTCAATGCAAGTTGCTAACTAAAGTGCTATTAGTAAACGAACTAATTTTATTAAATAAATTTGGACGGTTAAAACGAGTAAATCTTTTCAAATATTATCTCTTGATGGCGGTGGTATAAAAGGTGTATTTTCAGCTGCAATGTTAGCAAACCTTGAGGATGACTTAAATATTAATATAGCAGATCATTTTGATTTAATAGTTGGGACTTCAACTGGAGGTATCATTGCGATTGGTTTGAGTATTGGATACAGACCTAGCGAAATATTAGATTTTTATGTATCTAACAAAAGACAAATATTTAATAAAAATATTTTTACAGACATTAAGCATTTGTATAAAAACAAGTATTCCCCCGATATATTAGAACAATCATTAAAAAAATATTTCAAAGAAAATCGATTAGCCGATTGTAAAAATAGAATAGTTATCCCGGCATATAACATGTCCGATGACGAAGTATATATATTTAAAACGCCTCATCATGAAAGACTTAGAAGGGATTATAAAGTACCATTATGGAAGGTTGCAATGGCAACTAGTGCAGCTCCAACATATTTCCCATCATTTAACGACATTGACAATATAAGATTAATTGATGGTGGTGTTTGGGCAAATAATCCTACGCTTGTTGGTATTACAGAAGCTATTAGTATGCTCAATATCAATATTTCAGATATAAAAGTTCTTAGCCTTGGTACAACAACTAATCTTAAAGATCGATCCGCCAAGCTTAATAGAGGTGGTCTGTGGCAATGGAAATATGATGGAGTAAATTTATTGATGCATTGTCAAAGCATTGGTACCTTTAATACAGTAACCCATATTCTTGGTAAGGACAATATTTTAAGAATAGATCCTGTAGTCCCTGATGGCTTATTTAAATTGGATAAATTAAATACAAGTGAATTGATAGCGAAAGCATCATCTTCTAGCCGTAAACTAATGCCTAAAGTAAAAGAAAAATTCTTTTCTCATTTTGCAGAAAAATATGTACCACTTTATAAATAATGGAGCCGTAAATGTTAAACAATAATGAATTAGTACTAAATGAAAACTTACAAAATCTAGTAGATGAACTGGATTTGCCAGAATCAAAATATGAATTAGCTGTAAAAAGATACGAAACAATAGGAGAGTATTTAGGTAACGACAAATCTTCTTTGTCTGCATTTAATCCTAAAATCTATTCCCAAGGTTCATTCCGATTGGGTACTATAGTAAAACCTTACAAATCTGATGAATATGACATTGATTTAGTTTGTGAATTGGAATTAGAAAAGAATATTGGTCAAAAAAAATTATATGATTTATTAGGGACACGTCTTCAAGAGAATGAACAATATCGAAAAATATTAGAATCTAAAAGACGATGTTGGCGTTTAGAATATGCCAATGAATTTCATATGGATATTTTACCAGCCATACCAGATTTAGCAGAAGATAATAACTCAATCCTTATTCCTGACAATGAATTAAAAACATGGCATCACTCAAATCCAAAAGATTATGTTGATTGGTTTTATCAACAAATGTTACCTGTTAGGGAAGCCTTAATAAAAGAAGCTAGAGCTGAAATTGAGAAAGTACCATTTTATAAATATAAGACACCACTTCAAAGAGTCATACAAATATTAAAGCGACACCGGGATATTTTATTTGAAAAAGATTTAGATGATAAACCAGTTTCTATTATAATTACAACACTCGCTTCAAAAGCTTATCGTAATGAACCTAATCTATACGAAGCCTTATTAAACATTATTGATCGAATTCCTAACCAATTTGATAGTCTAAATGGTCAAGTCGCTGTTCTTAATCCAGTAAACAGTAAAGAAAATTTTGCTGATAAATGGGATAAATATCCTGAAAGAAAAACTAAATTCTTAAATTGGATTCATGGCTTATCATGTAGTTTATCTGAAGTATTAAAGCTGAATAAGAAAGAATTGTATATTGAAAAAATGGGTACTCTATTTGGCACAGATACTTTTTCTAAAATTGCTAGTAAACAAGACAAAATGCTTCAAGAACATTTTGGTGTTACAAAAGTATCCCCACTTATTATAATTGAACCTTCTAAACCATGGGAAAATTAGTATGTGGCATGTACAAGATTCTGATTTTTTTGAAAAAGAAAAAGAATCTATTCTAACTATGTATCCAAAACTAGAATATATTATTGAGGATGGTCTTGTTAATTTAAGTGGTGAACTTGATTTTAATGCTTCATTTGAAAATCAAGAAGTATTTGATACTTATTTAATTCTAATCGTTTTTCCAAAGGATTACCCAGATACAGTTCCGGAGTCGTTTGAAATTGGGAATAAAATCCCAGACAACTATCATAAAAATAAAGATAAATCCCTTTGTATAGCCCCTCCAGTTGATTTGAGTATGAAGTTTTCTTCGAATCCATGCATCTTAAACTATATCAATAATTTATTAATCCCATACTTATATAGATATTCATTCCTCCAAAAATATGGCAAAGCACCTTTCGAGGAATATTCACATGGTGCTTTGGGTTTAATAGAATATTATTTTGAGTTTTTACGTGTTGATTCAATTCCTTCTTTGGGTAAAATGCTTTTAATAGTATTAGAAAACAAATATCGTGGTCATTTACCATGCCCATGTGGTAGCAATAAAAAACTAAGACATTGTCATGGTTCTAAATTAAAAATACTTTCAGGATTACAGGGTCAACAACTTCAATTCGATTTCATTAATATCTCTAGATATTTAGAAGAAAATATTAAAAAAGATAAAGGAGTCAATGATGAGTCAAAAAGGATTATTTATAATAAGGGATAATATTGCTACCAAAAATTCACATTCTTTACAAAAAAGTGAGAACATGAAACAAATAACTCAATCATTTAATCATGGGAAAAAGGTATTTCAGAATTCTGAGTTATCCAAAATATCCTTAGAATTATTAAAGCATAAGATGGAAACGCATAACATCTTAAATAATTAAAATATCCACGCTAGGATGTGGCAGGCAAGCAAAAATATGACCTCTACGAGGTCAAAAAGTAAAACATCGTAGATGTTTAATTTTTGTAAAAAAATGTACTCATAAAAGAATGATACTCGTATAGGAACAAGAAAAAACTGAATGATATTGAAAGAAAAAATAATTAATGCGGCAGTGCTGGGTATTAACAAAACACAATTAAACTGCCACAAAAAGGAGAATGTATGACAGCAGAAGATTCAACCATCGCTTTAAACATGAAAACCAAAAGACCTATTGGAGTGTGGATACTTACAGTATGGTTTGCGGTTTCCGTCGGGATATTCCCGGTGGTCTCACGGTACATTGGCTCAGCACCTTATAAGTCAGATTGGTTTACGCTGTTCTTATTTGTAATACCACTCTGCGTTGTTAATGTTATTGCAGCGGTAGCTGCATGGCTTGGCAAACCTTGGGCGCGTAGAACAATGGTAATTCTTGTTATTGTTAACTATGGCTGGGTTGTTGCTCAAGTACTCTACCTTTTTATTAACGGTTACATTCCGGACGACAAAATAGTGATATTTGTCAGTCAGGTGGTAAGGGCAGTAGTAACCGCCTCTGTGTTCATTTGGTATTTTGGGTACAAAGTAAAGGCAACCGGGTTTTATCAAGAAAATAATTTAGATGACAAATAAACCGTTTTGCAGAAGTAAAATGTAAATGGAAGTTTTTTAATAAGTCACCTTACGCAAAAATTCATCTTAATATAGTACGCGTAACACAGAATATTATTCTGTGTTACAGTTTAATACACTTTTGATAAGATGTTAAACATCCTGCGTGAATTGACTAAAATAATTAATACGACAGTGTTGGGTTTAATAACATGAAATGGTTATCGAGTAAACATGTAGTTAGATTACATAAATAAGAAGGGATCAAAATGAAATACTTAATAATAATTGTCTTAGTCTTGTTTGTAGGCTGCAAAAAATCAGAAGAAGACCGCAATGATCATGTGGCTAAATACTCTAACCTTATGCCACCTCCGCCTGCGTACCATCTACCAGTCTCAGGGCTTTCACTGAATAAGAAAATCATCATAAAAAATGCAACGCTGATAATTATAGTTGAAAACTATGAGGAGTCTTTCAAAAAAGTTAAAAAAATAGTTGAAGAGAAGAATGGATTTATCAATAAAACAGATGTTTATTCTAATCCAGAAAATGCTAAAAGTGGTGAAATTGAAATAAAAATTCCAGTGGAAAGTTTAGAGACATTTATTGAGAAGGTAAAGGCGATTTCAGTTACGGTGAAAAGGGAAGGGATAACAAATGCAGATCGTACGGAAGAATATATAGATATTACCACCCGTTTGATAAATAAAAGGGCTCTGGAGATCAGATATAGAGAAATTCTTAAATCGGCAAACACTACTAAAGACATCTTAGATGTAGAATCTCAACTGTCAAATATTCGGGCTGACATAGAAAGTATTGAAAAACGTGTGAAATATTTAGAACAGTCGTCAGTTATGTCTGAAGTAATATTGGCGATGGATGAGCCGCAAATAGATAGCAGAAATGTTGAAAGCATTTCAGATAAAATCGGTAATGGATTTATCTTCGGTTATAGAGGATTTTTTACTGTTCTGGGCGAAACGATTACTTTTTTAATATCAGCACTTCCGCTTATTACAATCGTTTATTTACTATTTATTCTTATAAAAATATTTTGGAAGAAAAGAAAAACAAAAGTAAGTGTTAACAAAACTCTTTAAACCGTAAGAGATGGGTAAAAAATAAATGGAAGTTTTTAATGAGAAACCATACGTAAAAGTTCATCTTAACATTGTATTCGTAACACAGAATATTATTCTGTGTTACAATCTCATGTTACGCAAAAAAATATTTTGGAGTTAAATTCTGTAACGCAGACTTAAGTCTGCGCTACGGTTTTGAAGTTGTTTAGCAAAGAGTTAATAAACTCTGCGTAACGTGAATTAATAACTAATAGGGCAGTGTTGGGATTTAACAAAACAGACTGCTAAATATTATGAATTGAGGAAAATAGTATGACTGAAGAAAGAACTCGCGTTTGTCCGGTTGAACGGGCAAATTCGTTTGATAGTAAAATAAGAAGGTGGCTGCAAGACCCGCAAAAAATACTCTCTCCTTATATTAAAGAAGGGATGAAGGTTCTTGATGTAGGATGTGGTCCCGGTTACTTTTCTGTTGAATTAGCAAAACTGGTTGATAAAAATGGAAAAGTATTTTCGGTTGATATGCAGGAAGGGATGCTGCAAATAATTAGAAATAAAATTAACGGAACATCTCTTGAAGGAATAATCAAACTCATTAAATGTGAACAAGACGAGATTATTGTACCGGAGAAAGTAGATTTTATTTTAGCTTTTTATATGGTGCACGAAGTTCCTGATAAAGATAAATTCTTTAGCACAATGAAAAATATCCTTGATGAAAAAGGAGCGCTCCTAATTGTTGAACCGAAATTCTTTCATGTAACTAAAAAGGAATTTGCCGTTACGATCGGCAAAGCGGAGGCAGCAGGATTCAAAGTAACTCAAGGTCCAAAATTAGCTTTTAGTTTTTCAGCAATATTAAAAAATGCGTAACTTAACTCAAACCTTCGAGGTCTGAGACCAAAATGGATTAGACCTCGAAGGTTACGGCATGAAGTAATTATAAAAGGTTGAAAACATTGAATGAGCACAGCATCCCGTTTCAAATAATTGATTGGAATAAAGTCGAAACAACCGAACACAAAGGTGAGCAAGGTTCAGCGTATTGGAACACACTTCAGTTGCTCGGTTTAAGAATAAGAATCGTTACTTACTCCGCAGGCTATTTAGCTGACCATTGGTGCCAGAAAGGTCATATTGTTCACTGTCTTGAAGGAGAACTTATCACCGAGCACGAAAGTGGTGAAAGGTATCTCTTAAAAGAGGGAATGACGTATATTGTATCGAATAACTTAAGTTCGCATCGTTCTCTGACAGAAGGGAAAGTAAAGCTCTTGATTATTGACGGAGACTTCTTACTGCCAAAATGAAATTGAGATACTGAGTTGCACATTTTTTGGAACTTCAAAGAAATAGTTCAGAGAATGTAGATTATTTATTCATCTTACGCATAATGCTAGAATTCGTTGGGCGATTCTCTGAATCGCCCTTGTTAGTTATTGGTCGAAACGGAGTTTCGACCTACGAAGATGGGGATTAATTTATTTTGAATCTAAGGGGAGAAATATTACTTTTCCCGAAAGTTTTCGGGATCATTCCGGCATTACCATAATTTGAAATAAATACGGCAGAAACATGTTTGCAAAAATTGGTTTGGCAATTACTTTTTCACCCACGGGAAAAGCGTTGTTAAAAGAGGCGGTGAGACTTCAAAAACTATTTGATTCTCAATTAGTCTTAATCCACGTTGGTGAAAAAAACAGCGAAACGGAAAAGTTGTTGGATGAAACTATTGAAAATGCAGGGATATATAAAAATCAATTAGAAACCATTTGGGAACAAGGAGATCCAGCAAATACTATTATCAATTGCAGTAAAGATGCAAAGATTGATCTGTTAGTAGCCGGCGCTTTGGAAAAGGAAAGCCTCGTTAAATATTACCGTGATTCCATTTCACGAAAGATAATGCGTGAACTTCAAACATCTTCATTGATCTTAAAAAATCCTTCCGAACAACCGGTTAGTTTTAAAAAATTTTGCGTCTCGGCGGATTATTCTCCTCAATGTGAAAAAACAATAAGCGCCGCTTTTCATTTTGCGCTAAAAGAAAACGCTGAAGAATTTGTGATCATAAAAAATTTTTATGTTCCCGGAATAACTTTAACCATTCAAGAAGGAGGCTCGCCGAAAGAGATTGACTCCATGATCGAGCAATTGAAAAATGAAGAAGAAGAAAAAATGAAGTTGTTCGTTAATGAATTAAATCTGCAAGGGCTGGATATTAAAATTGTTTGCATTTATGGAAAAGAAGGATGGGAAGACAGTAACTATGCCCGTACAAATGCATCGGATATTTTTGCAGTTACCAGTCCTGAAAAAAAAATGAGATTTTTAGACAGACTATTTCCCCATGAAATTGAATATTCGTTCGAGACACTTCCCACAAATCTTCTGATAATTAAATGAGTATTCTATGCAGTTAGCTGCCGAACAAATAACTACATTTTTGCTTAGCATCAGCATCATGCTTTTTCTTGCTAAGTTATTGGGAGAACTTTTTAGCAAGTTCAATCAACCGGCAATTATTGGAGAAATATTAGCGGGTATTTTACTTGGACCAACCGTGTTTGGTATGATTTCTCCCGAATCATTCCAATGGCTTTTTCCCCAGCATGGTGAAGTTAAAATTGCGCTTGATAGTTTTACAACCGTGGCGGTGATATTATTGTTGCTTATCTCCGGACTTGAAGTTGATCTCTCAGTCGTTTTAAGTCAAGGAAAGAAAGCAATCTCCACAAGTTTTATGGGATTGGTTGTCCCATTTATTTTAGGATTCGGAGTTTCTTATTTCTTTCCTCAACTAATGGGAATTGGAGGCGACAGTTCTAAGTTCGTCTTCGCATTATTTATGGGAACGGCATTATCGATTTCGGCTTTGCCGGTAATTGCCAAGACATTAATGGACTTAAATATTTTTAAAACGCGAATAGGTTTTATCATCATTGCCGCCGCAATGCTAAACGATCTTTTCGGATGGCTGATCTTTTCAATCATCCTGGGATTAATGGGAACGAATAAACATGGTTTTTCTTTTGAGCAGACATTAGTTTTTACAATTACTTTTGTGCTTTTTGTTCTTTCGATAGGAAAGAAAATCATTAACAAAATTATTCCGTGGATTCAGACAAAAATATCTTTTCCCGGCGGCATTTTAAATTTCATTTTGATATTAGGTTTTCTAGGTGCAGCTTTTACGGAGTTTATCGGTATCCACGCAATATTCGGAGCGTTTATTGTGGGCATCGCTATTGGTGATTCGGTTCATTTAAAAGAAAACACACGCCAAATAATTCATCAATTCGTTTCAAATATTTTTGCGCCGTTATTCTTTGTCTCCATCGGATTGCGGGTAAACTTTATCGCTAATTTTGATATTGTAATTGTGCTTACAATTTTAATCTTGGCGTTTGCCGGTAAAGTTATTGGCTGCGGTTTCGGGGCATATTGGAGCGGGTTAAATAAAAACGAATCACTTGTGGTTGGATTTGGAATGAATTCCCGCGGAGCGATGGAAATTATTCTTGGCATCCTTGCGCTTCAAGCGGGGCTAATTCATGAAGAAGTTTTTGTCGGATTGGTAATAATGGCGTTGTTCACTTCAATTTCCAGCGCGCCGTTGATGAGCTACTTCCTGAAAGAAAAAGATAAAACAAAGTTTAAGAATCTGGTGAAAGAAAAATTTGTAATTTTTTCAAACGAAAGTGAAAAAGAAAAAGTTATCTCGCAGTTAGTTGAAGCCGCTTCAGTTGAACTAAAAATAAATAAAGAAAATATTTTAAATGAAGTAATGAAGCGTGAAAATATCCTTCCAACAGGAATAGCAAATTATCTTGCCGTACCACACGCAAAAATAAAAATTAAAGAACCGTTCATCGGCATTGCGATAAACAAGAACGGAATAAACTTTGAAGCATCCGACGGATTGCCAAGTAAAATAATTGTCTTGCTGCTAACACCGGAAAACAATAACGAACTTCAATTACAACTGCTTGCTGAAATAGTATTAAAGTTTAAAGAGAAAGATAAAGTTGAAAAACTTCTCATGTATGAAGAACGCAGTGAGTTTTGTGAAGAGTTAAAAAAAGTGTCATTATAAAAGGATCAAATCTATCCTCCATGTACTGATAAATTAAGGGATTGAGCATTTTTTCTTATTATATCCCAGATAGTTTTTCCGCCGAAGCTTTTAATACTTCTTCCGATTTCGCAAAACAAATTCTGATGTATTTGCTATTCGTTCCGTTGGAATAGAAAGGAGATAGGGGAATAACAGCGACGCCAATTTCTTTGGTTAACCATTTAGCAAATTCCATATCGGATAAATCGGAAATGTTAGAATAATCCAGCAATTGAAAATACGTTCCTTTCGATGGAGTTAAAGAAAATTTCGAATCTTTCATAAGTCCGTTAAAATAGTCTCTCTTTTGCTGGTAAAATTTTGGAAGCGCAAAATAATGTTCTTCATCCTTCATCATCTCTGCATAAGCTAACTGTATCGGTGTATTAACACAAAAGACATTAAACTGATGAACCTTTCTAAATTCGCTTGTTAACTGCGCCGGAGCTAATACATAACCCATTTTCCAGCCGGTTGTGTGATAGGTTTTCCCGAATGAAAAAACAATAAGTGAACGCGAAGCTAATTCCTCATATTTCGCAAATGAAAGATGTTCTTCACCGTCAAAAATTATATGCTCATAAACTTCATCGCTTAATAAAAGCAGATCATATTCAGCTACAATTTTTTTTAGTTCATCAATATCTTTTTGCTGTAAAACTGTTCCACTTGGATTATGCGGGGTATTGAGGATTATCATCTTTGTTTTTGAAGTTAAAACCGATCTTACTTTTATCCAATCAATTGAAAAATCTTTTTCATCTAATTTTATTGGAACTGGAATTCCTCCGTTTAACAAAATGGAAGGAAGATAAGAATCGTAAGCCGGTTCAAAAAGAATAACCTCATCACCTTTGTGAATAAAAGCTGAAATTGCCGTGAACAAAGCTTGAGTCCCTCCGGCTGTTATCGTTATTTCTGTTTCCGGATTGTAAAACTTTCCATAAAGTTTTTCCATTTTTTGTGAAATCGCATTACGTAAAACAGGAACTCCCGGCATTGGGGCATATTGGTTAAATCCCTCTTTCATATAGTGATGAACGTATTCAATAAGTTTTTCGGGACAATTAAAATCCGGAAAACCCTGTGAAAGATTTATTGCATCATACTCTTTTGCTAATGCAGACATAACTGCAAAGATGCTTGTACCGCTGTTGGGAAGTTTGCTGTTCATTTTTATTCCATATAAATTATTTGAGTTGTAAACATACAAAAATTCCCGAATCCGCATTCCGAGAATTGTTTTTTGATCGAAATATTTTTGAAATTCATTAACTAATTTCTTAGGTTTATATTAGTGGTATTCATAAATGCGGAATGT
>Ga0172379_10007470_pt1 | contig 14192 bp, 2 predicted proteins | sample GrowelOW334metaG_FD_119756 | JGI IMG/M metagenome (GOLD analysis project Ga0172379, IMG submission 119756) | Groundwater microbial communities from an aquifer near a municipal landfill in Southern Ontario, Canada - Groundwater well OW334 metaG | ecosystem: Environmental > Aquatic > Deep... | reverse complement strand
GCGCCGGCCATGGCCGTACCCAAAACGACATTCTGTATGACAGCGCAGCCAATGCGGTGTGGGTCGTGTCGGCCGCCACAAAATCTATCGCCCGATTGAATGCCACGTCTGGCGCTTTCCAGTCGGTATTCGACTATTCACTGAAGAATTTGTCCGTAAAAAAATTCGACGGCACATACCTCTGGATGTTTGACGGGAGCTATCTCTGGAAAGTCCGGGCAGCTGACGGTTTCAAAGTCTGGCAAAAATCCCTCGGTGCCGGCGTGAATCCGACGGATGTGATGTTCGACGGCAATAACGTCTGGGTCACTATCAGCGGTACTGCCAATCAAGTGCTGAAAATAAACCCGGCAAACGGTGATACGCTTTGCCCGGTGAATCTGGCGGCAAATGTGCATCCACAGAGCATTGTTTTTGACGGTTTATATTATTGGGTACTTACCAGCGGGACAAATACTGGAGATGTCGCGCAGGTGAACAGCACGTGCGGGACCGTCGCGACTAAGCATCTCACTGATGCCAGTGATGCGCTGACAAAATTGGTCTACGATGGGAGCTACCTATGGGCATTGTCACCTAGTGAGGGGTACGTTTATATGGTCAATCCGTCAAATTTGTTGTCAGTGTATTGGTCAGGGCTGATCAGTGCCGGTGCGACGGATTTTTATTATGATAATTATTATTATTGGATTTTTGATCAGAGCAGCGACACGGCCAGACGGTTCTATCTCAGTCAGAACCGCGTCTGTTCAAATGACCCGGGCGTATCATGTACGCTTGATTCCGAGTGTATTGCGGGCAGCTGTTCGTTTGTCAGGCCTAGCGCCATGTTTGACAATGGGGGTCTCGGTTTTGGCACCGGTGGAAACCCGACCTACGCGGCATTTGACGGTACGTATTTATGGATCGCAAATACCGGCGACTCGAGCCAGATGCCTGCACAGCCGCCTAGCCTGACCCGCCTGAATACCGCTTTACCGGCGGACCGCACTGATTTTGAACTGGGAAATATCCCGACTGGCATTGTATTTGACGGTACGTATATTTACGTTTCGTTGAGTGAAAATGGCGTCCTCAAGATATTCTCAGGTTCTGGATTTGGCAGTACAGACATGAGCCGGACGCTGACATTGCAGGGTAATGATGTCAGCATCCCTCAGTCAGGGAGTGTGAATCTGGCTGGCTCGGCACGGGTCGGAACGACCATGACAGTTGGCGGGGATTTCATCTCGACTAGCAATGCCTGGCCAACCATTGGGTCGAGTGATGTTATGATTAATCCTAGTGATACGACATGGACGCAGACTGGAGCATTGACGGGAGCGACCACTCTATTGACATTATTGGAATCTCAATCTGGCACCATTGTGGCTATGGCTAATAGCGGATATGTTTTCCGTTCGGTGGATGCCGGACTGTCCTGGACCCGTACTGGACTTGCAGGAACGGCTGTCGGCACGTCAATGACGCGCTCTGGCTCCCGGTTTATTGCCGGTGTTGAAGTAAGTGGAGGAGTTTCGGTGCAGACTTCCACTGATGATGCTGTGAGCTGGACGGCCAGTGGTACGACGTTACCGGGCGGACTACTTTTTGACAACCTCTTCAGCGCTCAGAATGGAAATGTTTATGCGTCTAGCCGTTGGCAAATGCACAGCCCGTACTTCGCCTATATTTTTCGCTCGTCTGACGGGGGCGCGACTTGGAACACAACACCAGTTGCAACGATATCGACGGCTACCAACGCAGTGGCGGTTTCTGCTTTTACCGAATTGGCTAATGGTACACTGTTTGCTGGCTTGACGACAGGTGAAATGTACCAGTCAGTGGACTTTGGCAGCAATTGGTCGCTGTTGACCACCCTGTCTCCGGCTGAAGCGATACGGACGCTTTTCCGGGCGAACAACGGGTATATGTATGCAGGCACTTCCGTGGGCAGCGTGTTCCGTTCAACGGATTTCGGCGCAACTTGGGTAAGAACGGCATTGGCCTCCACTACCGAAGTGAAAAGTTTCATCCAATCGGGCAGTAACCTGTATGCCGTCGCATCCGGCGGAAATGTTTTTCGTTCTGCAGATTCTGGCGGCAGCTGGCAGCTGATTGCCACCATCACCGGCACACCCCAGTTAACTACATTACTACTTTCTTCCAGAAGTTATTTATTTACTGGAACGGCGACGGGGCTGGTATTCCAGTCCGGCTTGGGTGAGCTGGGGGCAGGTACCAAGCGGTGCCCAGCCGGACATTATATTTCAAATATAACTACCAATGCGGCAGGCCGGGTGGTAAGAATTGATTGCCGAGGGATGTAGGTGGTCAGAAGCATGTAATATGTAATAGGTAATTTGTAATATGTAGTTTGGAATAAATTCTAAGTTTAAAGAGGAAAGTTGAGCCAGTACGAGAAAACGTCCACAATATCAAAATGAAAAGATTGAAGGAACAAAAGAATAGAATTGGAAAAATCAGGACACTATTTTTTGTACTGGGTTTTTTCATATGTATTGGAATCACAACCGGCATGGTGCAGGTAGTCGGGGCGGCATGGGAGGAACCGTCCGCGCAAGCGCCAGCCGGGAACATCTATGCGCCGCTCACTATCGGTCCAGAATACCAGGCGAAAAAAGGCAGTCTGATCCTGGATCCTCTGTACAACCCGTACGGGGCAACACCGGCGACGGATTATCCGCTGGATGTGCGCGGCACACGGGACGTGTATATCAATACATTTACTCTGGCAAATCCCGGAAACCTGACGGTCGATACTGATACGCTCTATGTCAGCGGTACGAATCATCGTGTCGGCATGGGCACAACGACTCCCCACTCATCGGTGTTATTGGATGTGGAGGGCGGATCGGCAAATGCCGGAACGTCCACAACTCCGATCAGTACCGGTCCGGGGATTTCAGTGAATACCAGCGGAGCCGGATCTACGGCAGCTTCGGGCTATGCCGACGGCAGTCAGCCCGCAGTCAGCGGTTCGTCAATAGCCGGTCCGGGCGTATACGGATTGAACCAGGGGAGCGGTGTTGGACTGTATGCATATAGCAAGGACGCGTCGGCGGTAGTCGGTGTTTTAAATGCTCCGTTCAATCCGTCAAGCATCATCGCCGCCGTCTATGGCGAGGCGACCGGTATCGGCGCATGGGCCGGATATTTCCAGCAACGTCTGTATACCAGTGAGGCGTTGGTGGCGGGAAAATTCGTCCCAAATCGGCTGCAGCAATCCCAGGTGCCGTATACGGCCGGGTGGGAAGTACGGCAGGCCGTTGATAGTTTGCATATCCAGCCGAATGTTCTGGTTTTTGACGGCCAATATGTCTGGGCGATTGCCGGTACGCCGTACGGCCAAGAACAGGCGTATGTACTGGATCCGGTCGATGGCCGACTCATTACTAGTTTTTATTTACGAGACGCTGGCGGGAATATAGCACATGAGGTCCAGAATGGAATTTTTGCTGGTGGTTATATATGGCTGGCCAATACATATTCCGGAGGCAGGGGAGTTACGAGAATTGATCCAGTAACCTACATTGTGACACATTTCAATATTGGCGCCGCGGGTGCGTATGATTTGGCCTACGATGACAAGACGGCTGGCGGACCATACATCTGGGCAGTTACACGTAATACCAGCACGTATGCGTATGCTGTTGTCCGTTTGAAGCCGACTGATGGGACGGTCCAGCCGTATTCTTATTCTGGCTATGATTGTCCGAGTTATTACCAGACCACATATCCCGCTACCCCCGCAACAAGCGGTGTGAATAATCTTGAGCTGGGCTGGCCAAGCGGCATTTCATTTGACGAGGTCAATACACTCTGGATCAGTTTCCGTGGCGTGGTCAGCTCAACTCGTTTCCAGGGAGCGGGGATGGCTCAAATAACTACGACTGATCCCCAGAACACTTTCGTAAAACATTGCATCGGTGATACCCGCTTCCCTTCTGATATTGCCGTGGGCGGCGGATATGTCTGGATAGGCCAAGAGCCGCCATGGTACGCACCGCAAACCCATGATGGTTTTACGCGGTACACGATCAATGGAGGCGTGACTCAGGAATTTTCCGCTGGCTATCCGGTGACCCATGTTAAGTTTGACGGTTTGTCCAGCAGTGGGCCGCTGGTCTGGCTAGGGAATTATGACTATATATTTTCCTATGACATGAATGGGGCGGTGGTACATGCCTATGAACAGCCGGCAGGTAGTGGGAGTTTTGATTTTGACCGGACCTCTGGCGCTACGGCATATGTCTGGGCGGTCAGTTCAGCGGATGGTTTCGTGACTCGGAACATGATTTATTCCCCCTATACGACAGACACATTTCTGATTAAGGGCGCGTTGCCAAACGACATGGCGTTTGACGGCACCTATCTATGGGTGACCAATGAGTACGGTGATTCGATCAGCCAATACCGTGCAGCAGACGGGTCAAAAGTGGGCGAAGTACGCGTCGGCTGGTATCCGGAGGAAATAGTATTTGACGGTAAATATCTCTGGGTCACGTACAATGCACGCGGCGGGGACGCGACTGATTTGGCCAGAATTGACGTCGTGACCAAGGCGGTGAGCAATTATAATTTTACTTCAAGCCAATACACCTTTGACATGGTTTTTGACGGGACCTTCCTGTGGGTCACAAATGACAATGATAATACCCTTTACCGCATTGACCGGAATGCATGCGCTGCCGGATCGTGTCCGACAAATTCATACGCTCTCGCTGATAACCCGACCAACCTAGCATATGATGGACAGAACATTTGGGTGACGCATCGCGGCAACGCAACGTACGGGTATAACGCATTTTCAAAAATTAACCCGGCGACCGGTGCCCGTATCGCCACGTATAATTTACCCAGTGACAGCTCGTATAATAAATCAGATGACCTCATGTCAATAATATTTGATGGTACCTATGTATGGCTTGGGACCAGATATATCGACACCAATGGTAATAGTATTTTCCGGATCAACCCGACCGATGGCAGCATAGCTGGCCGATCAGGCATTTATACAGAACCGGGGACGTGTTCGGGTGGTACGCGTAATGGGTTATATTGTACCAATAATGCAGCATGTACTGGCGGTGGGGCCTGCTCTGCCACGCAGTCGAATGTCCGTGCGTTAACATTTGACGGTACGCAGATCTGGGCATTACAGGAGATGGGGACTCCTACAACCCGTGAATGCGGGGACCGGCAGGACAATGACGGCGATACCCTGATCGACCGGGGTATTTGCAGTAATGTGAGCTATTCGACGCAGGCGACCTGCCAGACAAATGGGGGAACATGGACTGCGGAAGATCCGGATTGTGAGTCGGTATCAGATTTGCATGAAAGCGCAGGAACTGCGCCAGAATGTAATGATGGTCTTGATAACGATGGTAATGGGCGTTGTGATTTTGACGGCGGTGTCGGCCATCCGGGTTGCAGTGGTCATCCGGACCCCGGCTGTTCGTCAGCTTTGGATGTAGGTGAAAAGTCACCAACTCGTGAAACTCATCTGTCGCGGTTATTGGCCGCGACCGGGCAGTTTATTGAAAGTATTACCTATGGCAATTATTGTGACGGTCCCGCTGAACTGGCCTTTGACGGAGGCAGTGTCTGGTTTGCTGACAGCTGTGGCAGTGTGATACTTCATCAGTTTTATTCAGGCGCAGGTTTGGGCCTGCCGAGCCAGTCTGGGTTGGTGAGGCTTGACGGGGCCATGCCCAGCACCGGACAGACTGGAAATTTTTCCCTTTCCGGTAATGCCACGATTGGGGCCAGATTGACAGTCATGGGGGATCTGGTGGTCAGTGCCAATGTGTGGGGCGGCGTCGATACGGCCAAAGCGTTTGGCGCAGGGTGCGATGCTGGGCAATATGTCAAAGGAATTGATTTGACCGGAAATACCATTACATGCCGGCAGTTGTAGGTAGGGAGTCAGTAATATGTAATAAGTAATCAGTGATCGGTAATTTGTAAAATGTAAATGGAGAAAAAGTTAATAAAAAATAAATCAACTTTCGGGATACTTTTTGTGTTGACCATGATAGGTGTTCTTTTCGTCGGACTCGGAAACGTGGTGCATGTGGCTAAGGCCGAATGGAATGAGCCGGTGAGCGGTCCGCCAAGTCCGACGGAAACATATAATGCCCCACTGACGACTGGGCCGGAAAACCAAGCCAAGGCGGGCAACCTGATGCTGTGGCCTGATTATGGCCTGACCAGCGCCACGTCACTGACGTTCTTGCCAGAAAAACCGCTGGACATCCGTGGTGCTGGCGCCACTTTTTCGACCCCGTACGTATACAATGATATATTGGCCGTTGACAATACGACACTTTATGCCAATTCTATACAGGGCTGGGTGGGGATCGGGACGAAATTTCAAACTGCCGGCACGGCGTTGAAAGTCGAGGGCGGCCCGGTGCAGGTCGGCAGCGAAACCGCGCCGATTGACGGACGGGCGGTCAGCGGAGTCAGCTCATCCGGAGCCGGACTGACAGCCGTAACTGACAATTCTGTTGAGGGGGTTGGCGTCTACGGTGCAAATACCGGCAATTCCGCTCCGGCTATCAAGGGGACTAGTACCTATGCGAACGCCATAAAGGGAGTCAGTAATTTAGGGACCGGCATACAAGCGTATAACCAGGACCTGGCCAATGCCGCCGTGTACGGCCAAAATGCGGGCAGCGGACTGGCCGGGTATTTCAAGGGATTCTTCGGAGCCGGGGCTGACGTGGTGGCCAGGCAATTCCTGGCTCGTGGCTTGAATAATTCTATTATCCCGTTTACGAGTGGCCAGGAGTTGGCTACGTACAGTTCGTTCGGGACGTGGACAAATACAAGTTCAACTGCCCGTACCGTTTTTGACGGAACGTATATCTGGACGGTGACCAAGCGGAATTCTTTAGCAGATAATAAGAGCCTTTTTAAATACCGCGCGTCAGACGGTGCGCTGGTTCAGTCATATGTGATCAATGATACGACGTCAGGAGTAAGCGCCATAGGGCATGACGGCAAATACATCTGGATAATCAATTACAGCAGCGATGCGGTCCGTTTTAATCCGGCAGATGGGAGCGCGACGACTGTCGATCTTTTGCCGAGCGCTAATTACAGCTCGATAACTTTTAGCAGCGAGGCTGGTCAAACGTACGCATGGGTGACGGTTGATGACGGGAGCGGTGTTTATGACGGAGTTTATAAAATAAATACGACAACATTAGCCGTAACGCTGTATGCTTTTCATAGCAGTGCAAATGGCGCGGTCAACCTCGGGTTGACTGGGGTAGATGATGTGTATTCAAATGCGGCAGTTTTTGATGGCCAGTATATTTGGATGATTGCGACATCGGGCTATCTGGTCCGACTGTGGGCTGAAAGTCCGAATAATGCAACCCATCCGCCGGTGGATTATTCCACTCTTTTTTCCGGAGCATATCGGTCGTTGACCTATGACGGGCAATATCTATGGTTGGGCTGCAAGGATACGGCTTTACCGATATTACGGGTGTGGGCCGCTGATCCGAATGATCCGGGCCATCCGATGAATTACGTGTATCCTCCAGGTGGGGTGCCGGCACCGGGGTATTTGAAAGCTATGGTTTTTGACGGCACGTACGTCTGGGCGATGAACCATGACAATCCGACTCTGTACCGGTATTCGGCTGCTGACCCGCAACAACGGACTACGATTATTACCAGTGTTGCCACAGGTACTGATAATATGGTTTTTGACGGCACGAATATCTGGATCAGCCAGGCCGGGACTCCGCCGACACTGCATAAGATATTTTCCGGCACCGGGTATGGCCAGACGGACCTGAGCCGCGTAGTGAGCCTGGATCCGGCAGCTGCACAGCCTGGCTATGTTAATGTGTCCGGCGCTGGCGTGGTGGGGACGAACTTGACGGTCGGTACAGATGTGCAGGCGCCAGGTAACCTGTGGGGCGGTACTGATGAAACGGTAGGGGTCAGCGGTAATGCGGCATCGTGCGCTACCAATGGAAAATTTATGACTGGCATCGTTTTGGATAGCAATTCCGTTCCGACTAGTATTATATGCAACGGGTTATGATGACAAAAAGTATAACAAATAAAATATTACTGGGCCTCTATGTCCTCGCTGCGGCGGCGGTGCTGGGCGGTGGACTGTATGTGGTCGCCTATAATGCGGGCCAGCCACTGACCGTGAAAGTGTTGAAACGTGTGGCGGTAAAACCGACGGTTGACCCGGAGACGATATTTGACGAGACCGTATCTAACAGCGGACGTGCGTACGTTGAAAAACAGGGTAAGGACGGCAAAATTGATTACGAATATAGAGGAAAATTCGTCAGTTATCGCGCTGAAGATGGCGTATATAAGGATATCGATACGAACGTCATGCAGGCAGAAGACAAAAAATCTTATGTAAATTCGACAAACGTATCCGGGTCGCAATTCGCTGCGAGCAGCAATACGGATTCATTAGTGGCTTTCGGTGTCGCAGGTGGCCGCGGTTTGGATTTTGGTTTTGTCGATGCTACATCGGTGGATGCCACCGTATCAAAAAATACCGTCACCTATGCCGGTATCCTTCCGGGATTTGATGCGAAATATACGATCAACGCAGGAGAGGTGCTGGAGGAGCTGATCGCGGCCAAGAAATTTGATACGACCCGGATTTCCCAACGCATGAATTTGACCGGAATCTACTACAAAGTACAACAAGACCGTTCAATAATTTTTTATGACAGTAAAACCCATAACAAAGTATTCACCGTCCCGAAGCCCGTGCTCTATGAGCAACGCAATCCTGATGAAAAAAATTATGGGATTTATTATGAGATACAACAAGACGGCGACAGTTATCTGATTGATAAGGTGTTTGATGCGGACGGCATTCAGTGGCTGAAAACGGCTTCTTACCCGGTGGTGATTGATTTGAGCGTCGCCATCCCGCCTCCGTCATTTATGATATGGCCTTCTCAGAACCTGATATCCGGTAATCCGGACATCATGTTGACTTGGAGTACAGTGACCGGCGCTACGAATTATTTTGTGCAATACTCCACAGACAACGCTACCTGGAGTGCCGTTTGTACCATATCGGCTGGCAATCATAGTACTACAGCCTGCAGTTCTGGATTAGGGACTCATTTAGTAGGCGCAGGGTTGGTCCAATTCAATCATTCTGCTGCGCTCCCCGGACAGAGGGCGTATTATCGGATGGCGGTGGCCGGCACAGCCCAATTCGGATCACCTAACGGCGTTTTGACCATCCCCGGTTTAGTGCCATATGATTTTGAAATTGACAATCTGGAGGGCGGTGATTGCGCCCCGTACGGATGTATGTATGTCTATGGATCAAAATTGTATCATGAAGAATATCCGGTCGGTTCGGGCATGTGGGGTGATTTTACCTACCGGGTCGTGCAGAAACGGAAATTGCAGGATGGGTCACTGCTGACGACTTTTGGCGGCGGGGATGGTGAGGTGAGGGTGAGCTATACTATCGGCAGTCAGGATTCTTCCTATAAACGGGGTATGGACGTGGACAGTACTTCGATTTTTTTAGCGCTTGGCGGCGCAGATTGCGGCGGACCGTACCAGCGTCCTGCCGCGGCTGCCTATAATAAATTAACCGGCGCGATAATTTGGGAAGAGTGTTATTCCGTAGCCGAGTGGCCAAGCCCTGACCAAAGCGGTGAAATTCATGACGTCGTTTCTGACAACTCCTGGGTGTATTTTACAGGTGACGGTAGCTATGGTCCTGCCCCGTCAATTCCAAGAGCTATTGTCGGGCGGATCAACCGGTCAACTGGGGTGCGGGGCTGGGTAGGCAGTACCGCAGCTACGCTTTGGGCTGCCAGTGCAGTCGCCATCGACAGTGCCGCTAACGGATTCGTATATTCGTTTGGGCGTTGGGATTCTCCGTTGACTATGGCGTTGACGCGTCGTCCGAAAGATGGCACGGCAGGCGGGGGGACTTTATATTTTGCCACCACAAATGCAAATTATCTGTACCGGATGTTGTTCGATCCTACCTCTACCAATCTTTATGCGAGCAACGTGTGGCCCAATGCTACTCCCAGCGATGCCCAGTATTTCAGGATGACGACCGGCACATTCGCTTTATCGGAGGCCGCACATGATCCATCAAATTATCCGGACAAGGCGGCCGGTGGCATTGCCATCATGTCCGCTGGCGCACCCAACAGATATGTGTTCTTTTTAGGCAGTACCCAGTATGGTGCAGGGTCGGATTGGTTTTATTTGACCAGGTCGGTTAATTCCTTACTGGGCGGCGGGGGAAATGTACTGTCCACGGGCGGCAAGGAGGCCCGTGGTGTGGCCATTGATTCGTTAGACCAGTATTTGTACGGTTTCGGAACCGACGACTCTGACAATGCCCGGATCGAAAAACGGTATTATCCGTCATATACGCTGGGGAATGTCCCGTGCGATGTCGGCCAATCAGAATATCCGGCGTGCTTGCAGTATGGCGGTAGCGCTTCACCAGCCTACCGTAATGTCCGAACCACGGCAGTCAGTACGGCGCCGACGGTTACTGCACTGTCATGGAACAGGTTGCGGGTAAATGTGGCATCAACGTTTTTACCAAACTCTGGCACGTCACCGCGGCCAAACCCAACCACTACGGAATTATGCATTGGTACCAGTTATACTGATTGGCCAAATCAGGGTGTCCCGTCTGGGTCTGCGGGCATCCGATATTTTGGTAATTTATATAATATTGGTCCTTATGAATTTTATTTAACTCCGCGTGATAGCAATGATTCATCCGCTTCACCGTCTGCGGAAGTGATAGAAAATAACGTAACCAACGACTATTACAGGCCGAAATGTATGAGTGCCGCCAGCTGGAATATTTTTGGCGCACTTGAAACGTACCGTGCAGGCTCTGGTGCCCTCCCCCTGCTTTACCCGAACCGTGCCTACAGCGTCGGACTGTATTCCCGTCAGTTGGATGATGCCGTCGACTCCGAGGGGGGAAGGGTCACCGCACCCAGTGCGACCACGACAGTGTATACGTGGCCGCGGCAGGTGATAGCGCCGGTACTTGCTTTTGTGGCAAACCAGCCCACTTCGCTGAAAGTGACGATACCCGACGGCACCCAGAGCGGCTCGATCGTGGATGATCCGGCCATAGCCGGTGATGACCGGGGTTATACCAACCCGAGTACGACGAAATATTCGGTCAGGCTAGGGAATGGGTATTATATGGTGCCTTCGGCCGGCGGGGCGACTACAACGACGGAAACATTCGGGACGTATGCGCAATGGGGCGGGGCGTCAGGCATGATCAATACTGGTGGTCTCGGTATCACCGCTGCCGGCTGCTATACGGTTACTGTCCGTGCTGTTTCTGACGGTACGCCATTGGTGAATTCCGCTTCCTCGTCTGCGTCGAACAGTCTTTGTACCGCTCCGGCCACACCGACGGTAAATTGTACTACCAATAACCAGTGTAATGTTTCGACGACCAGCGTCGCGTCCCAGTATTACAATTGGGAACACCGGTACTGCAATCTTGATGGGAGCGTTTGCGGCGGATGGACAAATGCCGTGACCTGTACCCAGGCGTATGCCTCGTATGCGGATACGTATCCGGCTACCGTCGGGTGCGGACCGGACCGTTCCCGTATGGAGTACCGCGTACGTGTATCAGCCACCCCGACGACGTGCGCCAACCCATCTGACTGGTCCCCGTATTCACCCCCCAGCGTTACCCGCACCGTGGGTTGGGACAGTGTCCCGCCGTGCGCCCCGACAAATTTAGGCGTGTCGATGAAAGGTTCAACCTCATTGAATTTAAACTGGGATTGGACACAGGTAACCCACGGTGGACAGACGGTCGACACGACCGGATTCCCCTCTACGACCAATTACAGTTTCCGCGCCAGACGGGTAGGGCCAGTCTATTGTTATCCCTTGGAAATGGGGGAAGATTACCGGGAATGTACATTGGTCGGCCTGACGCCAAATACATCTTACACCACTGATGTACAGGGTCGCGATGATATGGGCACAGGACGTACTGGTGCATGGTCAAGCACTATTCAAACCTATACCTACGCCGCAAATCCGACCATTACCGTTACGTGCACCGACACGGTATGCACCGTCAGACTGACGTCATTTAACTCCAATCCAGCTATTACGAATTATTTATTGCAGAGGTGTGACGCGACCACGAGCTGTCCGGCCAGCGCGACGGATGACACCAATTGGGTTAATATAGATACCGGCTGGAAAACGTACGGCACGACGGTACCGGTCAATATTTTCACCGATTCTGGACGGGTATGCGGTACCGAATACCGGTATCGGCTGAAGGCGCGTAACACCCCGGGAGAAATCACACCAAATACTCCAGTAATCCTCCGCCAGACAAATTCCTGCCTGCCGTCATTGTTTAATGTTACGCCATCCTTTAATTTGGCTAATAATTTTTGTGTGAATTGGAGAGTCGCTCCTGGAACAGGGATCACCCCGGCATCTTATAATTTTTATAATACCGTCGACGGTTCAGGTGTTATTCGGGCCAATGCGCTTTATGCCGGGAACCCGACCAGCAATCTGCACTGCGATGCAACCTCAACTTGGGTTCCAAATCAGCAGATCATCCAGAGTGTCAGGGGCGTCAATACCCATGGGACGGTCGGAGCATACAACGCTCATTCTGGATATACGGCCGCCAACCGGATAACTATAAACAGCGTGACCTGCTCGGTCACGGGATGTAATGTGGCCCTGACCCGAAATTTAAATCCGGATAATACGAAATTTCAGCTAGAGCGCCGGTCATGTACTGCGAGTGATTGCAGTGATAACCCGGCCTGGGGTATCGCCGCTGCATGGCGGACGTTATCGACCCTGAGTTCTGACACGTATTCAGATACGGGCCTGGCCTGTACCAATGCATATGTACAGTACAGGGTGCGGGTCCGAAATAATGACAATGAACTGGAGACAGACGGTCTGGCCGGGTATTTCTTTACCAAGGACGCGGCCGACGGTTATTCGCCGGCCTTTACGCCGACACCAATGCCTCCGTGCCCACCGAGTTGGAAGACGCCGGCACATGACAATCAGACGCCCTTTTCGATCAACTGGGTTTGGAACGCGTCCAGCACCAGTACAGTGACAGGTTATAAAGTGTATAATGCGACAAGCTCAAGCTGCTCGTCGACCCTCGTGGCAACACTTTCAAAGGCGTCAAATTGCAGTGGAGCAAATTGTTTTTGGAATAATAATTCTGGCATCAGCGAAAATACCAGATATTATCGGTGCGTATCCGCCTATAATGTCAGTGGTGACAGCGCCAAAGTCGGGCCTGTCAGTGCCTATAGCGGTATCAGGGCGGTGACCGGAATAAATTTTGGGACCCCGACATCCAGTAGCATCCCTTTAACTGCTGCTCCAGGATCGTTTGTCAATCTGGGCGTAGATAATTCCCGGATTCGGTTCCATGCGACAGCGCCTAATGGCGATACTCTCGGCAGTTGGGCTGCCAGTATTCCTCCAGGATATTCCGGCTGGCTGAACGCGAACGATACAAACCATACTTCACTTGGCGCCAATGCCCAATATTGTTATAAAGCTGAGACGGTCAATGGCGACGCTTTTGTGGCAAATGACTACACGACAGAATTGCCGAGTACTGCCGTATGTAAATATACGTACGCAAATACTCCGGGCCGGCCGATACTGCAGCCTTTGCCGGCTGCGGAAATGAGGATCAAGGTCCAGGAAAACCTCAATCCCTCGCCGACGCAATTTGCCATTTGCATCACCCGATATAATGCTGACGGCACGGTTAATGCTGACGGGTATCTGCAATTAGATGCTACCGACGGCAATCTTGATGCCCGGACGACCGTCGACTGGACTCTGGCCTGCAACAGTATTCCGGACGCAATCGGCAACTGGGACGAAAAGGGGATCAATACCAGTATCGGTGGATGGAACGGGGATAACGGCGTGGTCGTCACCGGACTTGATGCTGACGCGAGGTACGAGTACAAGGTCAAGGCGCGGAATCAGGAGGGTGTGGTGACGGCTTTTGGTCCGGTGGCTACGCTGTTCCTGGTAAAAAATAATATTGTCGGCTGGGCCTGGTCGACAAATGCCGGATGGATTTCCTTGAACTGCAAGAATTTCTTCGCCAACCCGCCGGCTAATTTCAGCTG
>Ga0172379_10007469_pt1 | contig 14193 bp, 11 predicted proteins | sample GrowelOW334metaG_FD_119756 | JGI IMG/M metagenome (GOLD analysis project Ga0172379, IMG submission 119756) | Groundwater microbial communities from an aquifer near a municipal landfill in Southern Ontario, Canada - Groundwater well OW334 metaG | ecosystem: Environmental > Aquatic > Deep... | reverse complement strand
GTCCGATATCTCGGGCAGGACATCAACGGAAGCAAATGAAGTATGCCGGCGCTTGTTCGAATCGAACGGAGATATCCTGACAAGCCTGTGTACCCCTGACTCCGATTTAAGATAACCGTAAGCATAACTGCCGGTTATCATGATGGTGACGTTCTTTATACCGGCCTCTTCACCGGAGAGCTGGTCAAGCCATGCCACCACATAACCTTTACTCTCCGCCCATCTTGCATACATACGAAGGAGCATCGCAGCCCAATCGCACGATTCGGTACCGCCGGCCCCGGCGTTTATACTCAGTATGGCGTTAGAACTGTCTGACTCTCCGCCAAGAAGACTGCGGAATTCGAGGCCGTCCACTTTACGCCTTATCCCCACAAGTTCACTCTTAAAATGCAGGAGACTTTCGTTGTCGCCAGGCTCCGCAATGCTGACTATATCTTTAATATCTTTAAGCTCAGAACCTATCTTAATGAATGGTTCTATAAGAGCCTTTATCTCTTTCAATTCTTTTATGACATCTTTGGACCTGGATTCATCTTTCCAGAAATCCTCGCGGGATATCTCTTCCTCAAGGACAACCATCCTCTTCATCTTGTTATCTACATCAAAGATAACCTCTGAGCTCTTTGAGCTTCTCTTCAGTTGCCTTCAATTCGTCGTTCAACTCCTGTATCATCTCGTCCCTCTCTTTATATCTAAAGATTATAACAGCCCTGCTATAGGCAGTCAACTCCTTCGGAAGCCAGGAGCTTCCGTTTGGCTTTAACCCCTTTTAAAAATCCGCCTATAGAGCCGTCTGACTTTATGATCCGGTGGCAGGGAACTATAACAGGATAGGGATTCTTATTCAGCGCGTTACCTACGGCCCTCGCGGCGAGCTTATGCCCTATTCTTTTAGCGACCCAGGCATATGACCGTGTTTCGCCGCGGGGTATCTTCAGGACCGCTTTGTATACATCCTTCTCGAAACGCGTAAGCTCTTTATTCTTTGAAATGAGCAATGATATTCTTCGCCGATACGGCATTCATCCCTCCGACCTTCATGAGCTCTTCCAGAGAAGCCTTCTTCACGCCTTCTATAGAACCAAAGTACATTAGGAGGGATCTCTTCCTTTTACTGCCTATGGCCGTGATATAATCCAGCTCAGACTCGCCTATCTTTTTCGATAGAAGGCTCTTATGGTAAGTTATTGCGAACCTGTGTGCTTCGTCCCGCACCCTTTCAAGAAGATGGAGCGCTTTTGATCCTTTCGGCAGTATAATAGGATCACCCTTACCCTTCATAAAAATATGCTCGAACTCCTTGGCAATGCCTATTGCCGGGATGTTCTCAAGGCCCAGTTTCTTAAGCTCGTCCAGCGCAATGTTCAGATGGCCCTTTCCTCCGTCGATAACTATAAGGTCCGGAAGAGCCTTCTTCTCTTCTACGAGACGGCGGTAGCGCCTCATCACAAGTTCCCTCATCATACTGTAGTCGTCTATGCCGGATACGCTCCTTATCCTGAATTTCCTGTATTCGCTCTTCCTGGGCCTGCCTTTATAAAAATATATCATCGAGCCGACCGCTTCCTCGCCCATGATATTCGAAATGTCGAACGCCTCTATTACATCTATCTTCCCGGGCAGTTCGAGCACATTCTGAAGCTCTTCAAGCTCATTCCTGGCGCCATAGCTCACTCTCCTGGAATTTATAGAGCTGAGCGCCTCTATCCTGTCCCTTATGCGCGCGGCTTCCTCATAATCTGACCTGGCTGAAGCCTCAGCCATCTTCTTAGCAAGGAGATCAGTGAGTTCCCCTTTCCTGCCCTCGAGGAACATCTTCAGCTCGGCCACGACACTTGCATAATCTTTTTCGCTCACCTTGCTCTCGCACGGGCCGAGGCACTGTTTTATATGAAAATTGAGACACACCCCTTTAGGCATCTTAGCGCATGTCCGTAACGGGAATATCCTCTTAAGTATGGTCACGACGCTGCGCAGCAATTTCCCGCTCGTGTAAGGCCCGAAATATACCGCGCCGTCATCCTTCTTCTGGCGTGTTATGAAAAGGCGGGCGAACTTCTCGTTCGTCGTGAGCTTGAGCATGGGATAGCTCTTACCATCTTTAAGCGCAACATTATATTTAGGCGAGAACTTCTTGATAAGGCTATTCTCGTAGATCAGGGCTTCCGCTTCGGTAGATGCGTCGATGTGGGCGATATCTTCCACCTGCGAAACGAGGGACCTTATCCTTTCCGAAAGGCGGCCGTTCGGACGGAAATAACTAGACACTCTTTTTCTGAGGTTTATCGCTTTGCCGACGTAGAGCACCTCGCCTGATGCGTTCTTCATCATATATACGCCGGGAGAATTCGGAAGCGCGTTTATTTTCGCCTTTTTATCCATTCTAAGAATTCCCCTATCTCCCTGATCTTTATGATGTAGCCGGCTGCAGCAAATGTAAGAGGCCCTACCAGCATACAGATAATGAGCGAAATAATATTAAAGTCCGGCGTTGATCTCAATATAGCGATAAGGACCGCTGCCATGGCCAAACTGGCTATTAAGGCCCTCAAAAAAGAATCCACTATCTGCTTTGTCCCTATATCCCCGATCCGTTTTTCCAGCAGCACATAAAGGGAGATAAAATTGAACGTGGCCGATATTGAGGTAGCTAAAGCAAGCCCTCCCAGTTTCAGCGGCCATACGAGCGTAAGGCTGAATATGATATTTATTATGACGGCCGCAAATGCCGTTTTCACGGGCGTCATAGTATCGTGCATGGAATAGAAGCTCGATACCAGAAGTTTTACGCCGCCGTACGCAAATATCCCTATTGAATAGAAAAGAAGAGCGCTTGAAGTTATAGATGTAGAGTATGCCGTAAATTCCCCTCTTTCAAATAATATCCTTACTATGGGCTCGCCGAGGATCGCCAGCCCCACGCTTGAAGGCACCATTATAAGGAACACCACCCGCAGAGAAAAAGAGAGCGTATCTTTAAAGCGCTCCATATCGTTCATTGCAAATTCCTGGCTCATCCTGGGCAATGCCGCCTGAGCAAGCGCAAGGCCGAATATAGCGAGCGGGAACTGTATAAGCCTGTTCGCGTAATAGAGCGCTGCAACACCGCCCGCGCCGACCAGCACGGAGAACGAGGCTATGATCGTATCGACGAATATATTGATCTGGTATACAGCCGTACCCATCATCCTTGGAACGAGGAGCTTTCCTATCCTTTTTGCGGCAGGATGAATGAACCCATCCCTAAGGTTCAAGGTTATACCCTTTCGATGCATCGCTGGAATATTTAATAACAACTGGAGCGCACCGCCAACAAGCACACCGACCGCCAGGCCCATCACACCCACGCGCGGATATAGCCATACCGTAGAGGCTATCAGAGCGAGATTCATCAGGCACGGGCCGAAAGCAGGCATGGCGAAATGCTTCAGAGTATTCAAGACTCCCATGAAGTATGCTGTAAGGCCTATAAAGATGAGGTATGGGAATATGACCCTGTTGAGGCGCACAGTGAGGTCGAATTTCACGCTTTCACTTACAAAACCCGGCGCCATGAGCCGTACGATGAGAGGAGAGAATAGTATGCCTAATATGGTCAATACGGACAATACAACAAGGAATATATTAAAGATGACCCTGACGGCATGCAGGAACTCTCTATCACCCTTAAGAGACTTATATTCAGTAAGAACAGGGACTATTGCCGCATTAGTGGCCCCTTCCCCTACAAGATCCCTCAAACTATTGGGTATCCTGAACGCCACCAGGAATGCCTGCGCCTCCAGGCTCGTTCCGAAAAATAGCGCAAATATGATGTCGCGGATAAATCCCAGGACCCTGCTCAGGCCCGTGGCTATCCCTATAACACCGCCTGACTTCAATAACCCTTTTTTGCTCATCTCAAAAACCCTTGACCTTAAACTGTTTACATGGTATAATTCGTGCCTGTTATTTAAGGAACCGCAAAAGACGATAAAAGTATAATAAACCGGAGGATACAAAATTGCCACATAAAAGATCTGCTTACAAAGAATTAAGGAAAGCTAAAAACAGGCATTTCAAGAACATCTCTCTAAGTTCGGAACTCAATACGCTTACGAAGAAATTCGAAAAGCTCGTTGCCGATAAAAAATCGGCTGAAGCTAAAGAATTCCTGAAAAAGCTCATTTCGAAGATAGACAAAGCCGCTTCAAAAGGTATTCTTCACAAAAATGCCGCATCAAGAAGAGCCGGGCGCTTAACAAAGATGGTACTTTCAACCAGCAAGACATAACCTTATAATAGCGACTTCAAGCACCAAGACAGGGTTAAGGCGGGATCTTTTTATGTCCAGATCCGCTTCAAGCAGTGTGCCCAGTTTTGCCTTTAACTGGCTGTAACTGAATGCTTTGATCTGTTTTAAGAACCTGTCGCGGTCTTTACTGTGTATCCTTAAAGCCCCTATTACAGATCCGGGACTCTCGCCCTTGACTATCAGCGCTTTAGCCTTCAACATCCGGTTCAGATGCCATGACAAAAGCCCGATCACCTCGTAAGGGCGCTTCCCGAAAAGCATAAGGTCGGACACAAGTTTTATAGCCCCTGCTACATCTTTTTCGCCTATCATCCATCCAAGATCAAAAGCGGATGCCATTACGCTCTTTCCGACAAGTCCTTCAACATCGCGTATGGTGATATCTTTTCTCTTCCCCGTAAAGGTTATGAGTTTTTCAAGTTCTCCGGATATTGACAGGAGGCTCGGCCCTTGTATCTCCTTTAAGAGAAGCATGGCATCCTCGTCCATCTTCTTACCTTTGGAGGCAACGAATTTTTTTATCCATAAGGACATGTCGCGGTCCGGAAGAGACTCGAACCTCATCACCTTCACATGCTGCGAACGGACGTTGAATTCATTTATTGCTGAATCGGAGTCGGAATCTAATACGATATAGTCGGATCTGGAGGGCTTTTTTATATATTCTGCGATACGGGACCTGTCTTCGCGAGGCAGTCTTTCGGGATCCCTTACCACTACGAGTCTTTTGGTGGAAAAAAGCGGAAGTGTAGATAGGTGATCGAGTATGTCTCTTGCGCTCGATTCATCCCCGTAAAACACCTTGTAATCGAGTTCTGCAGGGGAATCGCCCGCAAGCGAGGTTTTTAGTTCATGAAGAGCATTCTCTTTGAGATACCGCTCGCCGCCGACAAACAGAAAAACCGAAGTGCTTAAATTTACCATCCTTCAATAGTTCTCTCCACAACGCGCCTGGCCAGGTCAGCAACGGCTTCCTTCATAGCGCTCGATTCGCCTCTTGCCAGGCTTCCTGTCGTCCTGTAAGTAGCCTCACCCGAGAAATAGTTCTCTTTCCACATTATACTGCCTGTCTTAGCGTTATGAAGCTGGAGATTTACAGTGATTATCAGCCTGTATTCTTCTATATTATCGTTGGTGTCATAACGCAGCGGCTCTTTCCTGAAATCTACCAGCTCTCCTTTAAGTATTAGCGAAGCGCTCTCCTTGGATCCTATCTTCAGGTTCCCGTCAAAGAGGTAGCGGTCTATTATCGCCTTTGTCACTTCGTTCTCCATGCCGGCCCTGTAACCTTTATACATCCTGGCATCGCTCTGCTCATCAGCGATGTTGATCTTATTGGAAAAACTGTCGACAAAGATCGATCGAAGCTCCGGCGCCATCATGGAATGCGTCGTATATCCGCAGCCTGAAAGAAAAAAGATACAGGTGATCAATACTGCTAAAGCCGATTTTTTGAACATATCTTTTACTCCCTGTGCCTATTTTGTGTTCTTTTCCGCCTTCCCTCTGAGCGCCTCTATCTTTTCTTTCGCTTCGGCAACAAAAGAGCTCTCGGGATATCTTTCCAAAATATCATTGTAATATACTATAGCGCTTGCATACTGCTTCTGGCTTTCATAGAATTTGGCGGTCTGGTACGATTTTTCGGCGGCTTTATCCTTAAGGCGCTGCACGGTCTTGCTGGCCTCTTTGGACAGCTCTTCATCTTTGTTCGACGCCGCGAATTCCTCGAATGCTTTTATGGCTTTGGCTGTAGGGGCTACGTCGTAATCCGGTTTCAATGACGCTTTATACGCGCAGTAAGCTAATTCATATTTGGCCTTGTCGAAGAATTCCGAATTGGCATAATCGTCAACGACCTTCTGGAACGCTTCAATGGCCTCGTCGTATCTTTCCGCCTTCTTGAGCGCATCGCCCATCCTGAACTGCGCCTCCGCGGCAAGCTTCCCGTACGGAGCATTATCCACGACCTTCTTGTATATCTCTATAGACCTGTCAGCTGATGACATTATATCCGTACCCATCAGTTTGGGGCTTGATTTCGTTATATACAAGCCAGCTATGTTAAACTGCCTCGCTATTATCTCATCTATATTATCGATGTGCGGGAAGTTGTCTATCGCCTTCTGGTAATTCTGAAAAGCTATATAATATTTGCCCAGGTTCTCATAGCACAGGCCGACATGATACTGGGCCTTAGACGCGTACTCGGAGTACTCATAATTCTTTACGAGCTTCTCAAATTCGGAAGCGGCCCTCTGATAATCACGCATATCATAAAAACTCATAGCCCAATCATATTGTTCTTTAGGGCTATCCTTGACAGCGTATTTCGGGTTCAGGAATTTTTTTGTTTGGGGGGTCCATAACCAATAGGCATGGGCAGACTCGATAAATAGAGCCGTAGAGATGATACCTGCTAATAGTATTATAATTATATGTTTTCTCATAAAAAAATTGTCACCTTATATTAAGGTGACAATTATACCATGCAAAAGGGAACAGGTCAAAAGAATATGACGATCTATAGCGGTCCTATTAGATGTGCTCCCTGATCAAACCGCCGACAAAGTTCGTGATCTGAGCTTTGTCCTCTTTGGTGATCTCAAGGAACTGGTTGCCTATTTCATAGTAATCACCGACGGGGAGCTTATGTATCCACGCGACCTTCGAGATAGCCTTTATCGGCTTCGGAGATGTAGGAAGAGATATCTCCAAAACAAGACGGCAAGCAAGCGATATGAATTCCGTCGTTTTGAATCTAACTCCGCCCTCACTTATGTCTTTGGTTAATGATCCGATAGGAGCCGTTTCGACGCGCCGAAGGTTCTTGTACTGCAGTGGTACATTAGATTCTGCCCTCTGATACCGCCTTCTATTCTCTATAAGATCGGTAATTTTGTCTGGCAATTGGCTCTCCTTATCTATAGAATTGTGTTGGTTATAATAATAAATATATTATATATTTCTTTGTACCTTCGCTAATGTATCATATAAAGCAGTGTTTGTCAAGGTAAAATATAAAAAAGCTAGTTTTTAGGTCCGAATTGCCTATTTTTCTAAAACTTTTCCCGTTAAAGCAAAGGTAACAGCGCCCGATCTTTTCGTCTCATATGCCATGGAACCGGCATTATTTATCATTTTCAAGGTGCTTTCTGCCGGCATATTGAACCTGTTAGAACTGCCTACGCTGATGACAGAAACTTTCGCAGCGACAAGAGCGAAGAATCTTTCTGCCTGTGCGGCCGGCTTTAAAGATCCCCCGTGATGCGGAACTTTAATAATGTCGGACCGCAGGAAATCGCCGTACGAGATCAGCCGCTCCATAGAAGACGGCATTATGTCACCGCAAAAAAGTACGGACGATCCCTTAAAAATTATTTTTACTGTTATAGAACTATCGTTAAGGTCTGACGAGGTATCAGGCTTATCGGGATTTAAAACGAATACTCTCGACTGCCCGAAACCTTTTATCTCATCACCCTCCCCTATCGCGATACGCCTGATATTTTTCTCTTTCAAGATCCGGATATATCTTTTAAAGATGGCGCCGGGTTTTTCCGGAGAGATGCCGTTATCCATAACGCATCCGACCTTAAAATTTTCGAGGATATATAACAGCCCTCCCATATGATCTTCGTGAAAATGCGTAACCATTACCGCGTCTATCTTATCGATACCTTTATTCCAGAGGGACGGGGCAACTACTGATACGCCCATATCCGGGCCATCCCCTGACCCGCCGACGCCCCCGTCGATGAGCATATACCTCGGCCCCGGGAATTCTACCAGAGCCGAGTCACCCTGCCCGACGTCGAAAAAGGTCACGGTTAAATTATCTTTTCCGTTATCGAGCGCGCATTGCCAGACGACCATATTCATCATGATAAGAGCTGCGGTAAAGACCGATCTTTTAGTGATCCTCACAGCGCCTATCCGCACCTCCTGCGGAATGACAAAAAGGGACAATGCCGCGTAATACGCCAGCATAAATGCGGCGGATGGAGCGGCAGTCCTGAAATAAGCCAGAGGCAACGCCGAAAGATGGTGATTAATAAAAAACATCGCGTGATCTACAGCCTGTATGGCCGCGGACAGCGGTGATAAAAGGATAGAACAGCATAAGGATGCCGCTAAAAATACGGCCGACAATATCATCACCAGGAATACTGCGGGCACGATCACGATATTCGCGATCACGGCTGACGGCGACGTGATATTAAAATAGTACGATACTATGGGCGCGACGCCTATCCACGCCGCTAAAGAGACAGATACGCTCTTGGATAAGTATAGCCTGATCCTACCGGTAAACCTTCTTTTATTAACGGCGTTGGTGCCAAGGACCTTATCTATCGCCGGCGTCAATATAACTATCGACGCGATCGACGCAAAAGAGAGCTCGAATCCGGTATCGAACAATACTCTCGGGTTTACGATCAGCATCACTATCGCCGCAATAGAAAGAGAGTTCAGCATCCCTCCTTTCCTGTTTATCAGATACCCGAACGCAAATAACGAAAATATTATCGTGGACCTTACTATAGGAGGGCTTAAGCCGGCAACGTACGAATAAAATATCAGGAACACCACCGACAGGGAGATGTTCAGTTTTTTCGGCAGCCTTAGAAGGGAAAATACAAAAAGGAATATGCACGCTATCAACCCTACATGGGTTCCGCTTACCGAAAGTATGTGTACCGTTCCGGTCTTTATGAAATCGTCGTTCAGTGACTTTTTAAGATCGCTTCTGTCGCCTATCAATATCGAGTTCAGAAAGCCATTGTCAGGGGAATGGAAATACCTGTTGATGGCATTTCTCACATAACGCCTTGCCAAAGCGGCGTGATATTTTATTGAACGGCGCCGCCCGGGCGGCAGCTTTCTTACGGAAGCGCCGTCCTTCACCTTAAGCGATATGTATATACCCTGTATCTCCATATAACGCGAATAGTCGAACAGGCCGGGATTCTTCAGTCCTTTAGGCCGTGAGGCTTCTCCTTCAAGGATCACCTCATCTGCGAAACTAAGCGCTTCTTCCCCCTTATCCGAATAAAGCCTTACTCTTACCGGGCCGACGGCATTCTGCCATTCCCCGGCTCCTTTGACCGAGTCAGCTTCAAGCGTAAAAGAGGAAGAGAATTTTCCGTAACGCGTTCTCTGCGTCACGGGATCGTCGGATATAGCGCCCTTCAAGAATATTTTCTGTCCATCCTCGGATACGATCTTTGAGATGTGATCAGGGGGCAATATGGCTTGAGCGCTGTATGAGGATACTCCTGCGAAGAATATGGCCAGATAAAGGCTTAGATGCGAAAATGTCTTATTCTTTATAAATATGAAAGCAAGGACTGCAAGAATGATACCGGGGGTCAATGAGTATAATACGGGGATGCTTACGGATCGCGACAGCCATATACCTAAGGAAAGTATTACGGCAAGATAAGCGGCGGGGCTCTTCATTCGGTAGTTATTACATCTTTTATGTTACTGTAAAGAGTCTCGCCTATCCCCTTTACGTCTTTTATCCCGTCTTTTGACCTGAACGGCCCGTTCGCGTTACGATGAGCGACGATCCGCTCGGAAAGAGAGGGGCCTATGCCTTTTAAACTCACAAGCTCTTCCGGAGAAGCGGTATTGATATTCACAACCCTATGTTGCGCAGGTTTTCTTTGGACGGTATCGAGCGAGTTCTTTTCTACGGCAAAGCTTGTTATTTCGATATTCAATGCCGGGCGGGTTTTTCGATGGATGATCACGGCAGTACCTGCTATGAGAGCAAGTATCAAAACGGATAGGATGATCCTTTCATACTTCTCGAACGAGTCAAACATCCTGGCCTTTTGGGCTGCTGGCCTTACCGGATGACTATATTGACCAGCTTATTGGGGACTATAATGAAATCCTTTATATCTTTTCCGTCTACGAAACTTTTTATTTTAACGTCGGTGAGGACGGCCTCTTTCAGTTTTTCTTCGGCGATCCCGGAAGGTACCTCTATCCTGGACCGGACCTTCCCGTTCACCTGTACCACTATTGTAAGGCTCTCTTCCACCATGGCGGACTTGTCGCAAACGGGCCACCCCGCTTTAAAGATACTGTTCTTCTTGCCCAGCCTCTGCCACATCTCCTCGCTGATATTAGGAACGAACGGCGAAAGCAGGATAACGACCGTCTGGACAGCCTCTGTCAGTATATCTTCCGAAGCCTTGTCGTCTTTGGCCGCCTGGCCCATACAATCGTATGTCTCGTTCACAAGTTCCATTATGGAGCTTATGGCGGTATTAAAATGGAACCCGCCGTCAAGATCCTCAGTGACTTTCTTTATTGTCTGGTGGGTCTTGCGTTTAAGGGCATCCCATTTTTTCGGATCCGTCTTGCCGGCTGACGGCCTGTTATCTTTATATCCCAGGACCAGCCTCCATACCCTGCCTAAGAACCTATAAGCGCCTTCGACTCCCCTATCGGACCATTCCGCATCCTTTTCCGGAGGGCCTATGAACAATGTGTAAAGCCTCACGGTATCGGCGCCGTATTTTTTTATCAGCTCATCCGGGGCTACAACGTTCCCTTTGGATTTGGACATCTTGATACCGTTCTTCGTTATCATACCTTGAGTAAAAAGATTCTTGAACGGTTCGTCAAAACCTATAGCATCTATATCTTTCAGGAACTTTGTTATGAACCTTGAGTATAGAAGATGGAGTATCGCGTGTTCCACTCCGCCTATATACTGATCGACGGGAAGCCACTTGTTCACCGTTTCTTTATCGAAGGGTTTGTCATTCAGATGCGGAGTTATGTACCGCAGATAATACCAGCTCGAATCGACAAAGGTATCCATCGTGTCGGTCTCTCTGGTAGCGGCAGCGCCGCACACAGGGCACTTCGTATTGACAAAATCCTTTGAAAGCTTGAGCGGTGATTCTCCAGTGGGGCGGAACTCTACGTCTTCGGGAAGTATGACCGGCAGGTCCTTCTCCGGCACAGGGACTATACCGCATTTGGGACAATATATTATGGGTATAGGCGCGCCCCAATATCTCTGGCGCGATATGAGCCAATCCCTCAATTTGTACTGGACAGCTCTTTTTCCCAATTTTTTTTCTTCGAAATGATCGGCTATTTTTTCCAGAGAAACATCGGAACTCAAGCCGTTGAATTGGCCCGAATTTACCATCACCCCAACGGCCTCATACGACGTCTTCATTGCGCCGGCATCAAGCGGATCTTTAGGATCGTCTATGACTACGCGTATCGGGAGATCGTATTTTTTGGCGAACTCGAAATCCCTCTGGTCATGGGCGGGCACGGCCATTATCGCGCCCGTCCCGTATTCCATGAGGATATAATTAGCTATCCATACAGGTATCTTCTCATTATTGACCGGGTTTATTACATACCTACCGGTGAAGATGCCCTCTTTTTCTACATCCGTCGCAGACCGCTCTATCTTCGATTCATCGCGCATCTTCTGCACGCATTTCAGCAATGCCGCCTCATCCTTAGAGCCCTTGATCAGTTTCGGCACCAGCGGATGTTCGGGGGCAAGCGCCAAGAATGTAGCGCCGTAGATCGTATCTATCCTGGTAGTAAAACATTTAAGGATATCTTCTGAGCCTTCTATCTTGAAATCTATCTCTACGCCGTCCGACCGGCCGATCCAGTTCTTCTGCATTATCTTGACGCGCTCCGGCCATTCGGTCAATTTGTCGAGATCCTTCAAAAGCCTATCCGCATAATTTGTTATCCTGAAGAACCACTGCTCCAGGTCCTTCTGGTTCACTTCCGTCGAACATCTTTCGCATTTTCCTTCGACCACCTGTTCGTTCGCGAGCACCGTCTTGCATGACGGGCACCAGTTCACAAAGGCTTTCTTCTTATATGCCAATCCTTTTTCATAAAGTTTAACGAATATCCATTGCGTCCATTTATAATAATCGGGAAGGCAGGATATGACCTCCTTATCCCAGTCGTACCCCACGCCCCAGTCGGCGAACTGCGATTTCATCTTCTTTATATTATTAAGCGTCGACGTCTTAGGAGGTATGCCTCCTTTTATCGCGGCGTTCTCTGCGGGCAAGCCGAACGCGTCAAAACCCATGGGCGAGAGCACTTTAAAACCGCGCATCATCTTATAGCGCGCCACTACATCGCCTATAATGTAATTCCTGCCGTGGCCCACATGCAGGGCTGCGGACGGATACGGGAACATCATAAGGCAGTAGTATTTATTCCTTGCATCGGCGGTATCAACGCTCGTCAGTCTTATATCCTGCCAGAACTTCTGCCATTTCGGCTCTATATCATCGTATGGAAATAACCTGGTATCTTCTATTATCATTTTTTCTTTGATATCCTTTTTGCAGTAGCCATGTTCATTTTGTCATCCTTATCCGTATTCTTAGGCGTCTCCATGATGAAAGCGGCCGATTTCAGCTTTGGGTGGTTGATCACTCTCGAGAGCGCTTCCAGGCCTATTTTGCCTTTACCGATATGTTCATGCCTGTCTACCCTCGATCCGAGCGGCGATAGGGAATCATTGAAATGGACCACTTTTATCCGGCCGAGGCCTACCGTCTTATCGAACTCGGCCAGCGTCTTTTCCAGCCCCGCCTTCGATTTTATGTCGTACCCGGCTGCAAAAGTGTGCGCCGTATCAAGACAGACGCCGATGTTCGAGGAGTCTTTAATTCCTTCGATAATGCGCTGAATATGGCTGAACTTGTATCCTATCGAATCGCCGGAACCCGCAGTGTTCTCCAGAAGGATGCTGACCTTTGGTTTCGCGTCTCTTATGATCCTATCGAGCGCCGAAGCGAACCTCTTTATGCCGTTATCCTCGCCGCTGCCGGTATGGCTTCCGAGGTGCGTTACGAAATATTCGGCGCCTATCGCATCGGCTCTCTTCACATCGTCTATATACGCATCGATAGATCTTTTATAAAGTCCATCGTCGGGAGTAGAGAGATTTATTATGTAGGGTATATGGACGACAACCGGGTTTATATCGTATTCGGCTTTTAGCCTTTTAAATTCTTTTACATCAGCGGCGTCGAGCTTCGGGACCAGCCATCCTCTCGGATTACGGCTGAATATCTGCATGGTGTTCGCGCCGAGCGCCTTTGCCCTCTCGAGCGACTCATATATCCTGCCCGCTATCGAAACGTGTAAGCCGATGCGCATAGTTTTTTTGCTTCGCAAAGTTAAGGTATTTCGGCAGCTAAAATGCTCGCTATTCGCTCGCATTTTTTAACGCTGCCTCAATATCAATCTTGCTTCGCAAGATTGGTGCCGAAGGTGGGAGTCGAACCCACACAAGCTTACGCTTAATGGTTTTTGAGACCATCGTGTATGCCATTCCACCACTTCGGCGAAAATTTTTTCAAAATTTTCGTCCCGAGCCACTGAAGTTTGCTGAGGGTGGCGAGGGACTAATAATATCGTTAAAAAAAATCCCTCGGCTCGTGAACACTTATAGTTACTCGAGAGAGGTTCTGACTATTTGATCAGTCCCTCGTCGCCTGAGTAACACTACAGCTCCTCGGGACAGTTTTCCCTGAGTTAGACTGCAGGAAAACTGGTGGAGCTGACGAGAATCGAACTCGTGACCTCACAATGCCATTGTGATGTGATCCCTCTTCACCACAGCCCCATGTAACTGCTGAATTTAGCCTTTTATTATATCAATAGGCATATTAAATGTCAACGTCGCCCTGCCCTTTGTGCCCCTCAAATTTTCTACAGGTCATTGCTCATTCTCAATGGGCTTGTATTTAAAGATTTCGTTCGCGTCATGAATTATTTTCGGCGTGTGCTTCGGTTTACGTTTCGCTCATTTGCAAAAAGTCCATCTGACGTAGTCAATAGTACGGATTTTTGCATTCGCTCAACGT
>Ga0172379_10007468_pt1 | contig 14194 bp, 15 predicted proteins | sample GrowelOW334metaG_FD_119756 | JGI IMG/M metagenome (GOLD analysis project Ga0172379, IMG submission 119756) | Groundwater microbial communities from an aquifer near a municipal landfill in Southern Ontario, Canada - Groundwater well OW334 metaG | ecosystem: Environmental > Aquatic > Deep... | reverse complement strand
TGGCACCTTGCATGAAATTTGCGATGTTATTGTGCAAAAAAAATTAAAACTAATCCCCTTTGAAAAAAAGTTAATTTTGGTTGGAGATTATTATAAAAATTTTTGTAAACTCTTAAATGGCATTACTAATGATGGTTTCACTAACATTCCGCTAGAAAATTTCTTTCAGGTAATTAATTGTCCCGAAGAAATTGATCAAGTAATTTAACTTGGCTGGCACAAGAATTTACTTTTTCCCGTTCTGTAAAGTTTTCCCTTCGACCTTGCTCAGAGTAGGCAGGTCAGTTTTGGTGTAAGACTCGACTTGACTCTTGGTCTTTGTTACTTCGCCGGATGATCGAGGGAACTCAACAATAAAGGTCGAACCCTTGCCCTTGCCTTCAGATTCAGCCCAAATTTTACCGCCTAAGCCCTCGACAATTTGCTTGGCGACATAAAGACCCAGGCCGGTACCAGAGATGTTTGTTTTGCCGGCATCATCAGCGCGGACAAATTTGTCGAAAAGCTTGGTGAGAGTGGCCGGGTCAATGCCGATACCACTATCAGATACCGTTAAGCGGACATTTTCTTTGGTCTTGCTTCGACCGGCTGGCAAATTTTCTACCTTAACTTTGATCCAACCAGCTTGCTTGTCCTCCGCGTCAGTCGAAGGGGGTGTGTATTTAATACTGTTATCGACAATATTTGAAACGACCTGCGTGACTTTGCCGCTATCGGCCGAAATTTGATGGTTGCCGGTGCCGTCCTGAAACTCAATAGTCAATCCCCGCTTCTTAACATTTGGCTCCTGGTCCTTAACTACCGTTTGCGCCAATTGGCCAAGATCAAAAACGGAGATCTCATATTTCATTTTACCCAACTCGATACGAGTAATGTTTAAAAAGTCCTCGATTACCGTTACCAGTCTCAAGCTTGATTCAAAAATAACATCAATGGCTCCTCTGGCCTTATCTTCAACCGGGCCAAACGATCCCTCCAAAAGCATTGAGGCATAACCCTTAATGGCCGTTAAGGGGCTCCTTAGCTGGTGCGAGGCGATTGAAACGAACTCAGTTTTTTGCTTGTTTAACTCTTTCAGCTGTTCATTAACGGTGAATAGTTTATCATTGGACTTGGCCAAATTTTTTGCCAAACTCTCAATTTCTTCTCGCTGAGCGACTTCTCGCTCAACACTCCTAATCAATAATCCGCCAACTATTACCGAGGCCGCCAAGGTAAAACCCGTCAGGAGAAAATTAATGGCAATCTTAATGAAGAAAAGTTGCGCCCCAATCATGGCGATTAAAGCGAACATGAAGGCCTGCGTGGCGATGAGTTTAACGTTAAAAGCTTTAAAACGGACAATCATGTAGCCTAATAGACCGATAAACAAAACCATTCCAATTGGGCCAAAAAGATTTATTGAATAGGTGTTAAACGTCTCGCCAAACATATTTGATAGGGAAAATATCACTAGGAAAATGCTCGCGCCTGAAGTTAGTAGTCTAATCTGACTTTTTTCTTCCTCGGCCAGTTTTTTCGAGGCAGTTTTAATGACACCATAAAGCAAAATGGCTATACTAGAAATAAATTCAAAAATATAAATACAGTAGAGTAGGGGGCCTAGATTGGCTTGGCAGTTCAAAACATCAAAAGATATAGAATTGAACTTTGTTGGCGACAAAACAAAAACCGATAAGGTTATCATTGCGAGAAAAGCTTTCGCCCAAATCTCAATATCCCTTTTTTCTAAAAATACATAGACAAAATACACAGAAAAAATCGGTATTAAAATTTCGAAGAAAGGAGTTATTTGCCACTCAAAATAATTTAAGTAAGCCGGTACAGTGATCCACTGCAGTATTATGTTGATTACCCAAACAGAAAAGGAGAGGGAGAGTCCGAGAAGCAGTTTGCTTTGTAGCGAAAATTGGTCTTTTATTAAAATAAATAGGGCCAGAGCAAGGGAGATGAAAATTATCGGGATGTATGAATAAAAAAGTAAGGTCGGAGCATAACTCAAATCAAAAGTGCCGAATAAACTGAGATCGCCTGGACAATTAAAATTATTAACCATTTTATTTTTTATGCAGGGAGTATTTTAACGTTTTCATTCCCCCGCAGATTTTATAGCTAAGACTGATTTCGAAACTATCCCCCCTTTTCACTGGTATTGTATCAATCGGTAGAATAATTGGATAGTCATAAGCAAAGGTTGCTCCTAATTTTGAACCGTCATCGAACAGAGTTTCGCCACTTAGCCTAATACCATTAAGAATTCCCGCTTTTTTTATTTTTACTTCAATTTCTCGATTTACTTTTAGATTGTTATTTATCTTCGTAAAATCAGCCGTGTATATAAGATGTTTATCTGAGAGAGAGATAGACCTAAGCTTTTTTAAATCCGGATATTCGTATCGGAATAAATTGAAGGACAAATTATGGTAATTTTCATTATTATAAACAAGGTCGACAAAGGTTCTATATTCTCTAAGTAACACCCTCGTCTTTTCTTTGGCGAATCTCAGCATATTATTTGTTGCCGGAACCTGGAGCTCGTCTATCAGGGCAGTGGCGATCATCTCGCCGATTATCACATCCACTTTTTCTGGCAAATCTACCTTAGTCACATCACCCTGAATGATAATAATCTTGTCGGACATTTTATTAACCTCAAAAATTGCCCTTAAGGTGGCGATATTATTTTTATCTAGCTCGATCGCATAAACTTTCTTTGCGCCGGCTTTGACGGCAAACATCGCCAAAATTCCCGAACCCGTTCCCATGTCAACAACAACATCTCCCTTTTTTACGATATTGTTTATGGCCTTCTCGAAGGCCTTAGATCTCTCTTCATCAATAAGGCAATTGAAAACTCCCTCCGTCATTGACCAGTATTGTTTTTCTTTTTCCGCCATAATTATTCAGAAATAGGCTCTTCTTCGGTGTTTACCGCTTCGAAGTCTCGTAAAATTATTGTTTTATAAAAAGTAAGTCCAATTGAGGCAATGGCAACTATAACCAAAATTCCCATTAGAATTTTTGACTTTTTGTCCATGCCAATATTATAGCATAAAGGGTTTTGGGTAGAAGGGTATAAAATTTAGATTCTTGACACCTTAAAATTTTTATAACCGCCACCAAAAACATATTCTATCTCTAAGTTGATTACCTCTCCCTCTTCAACAACGAATTGTGGCAAGGGTACCGACACGGAGGCATTTAAAGAGTTCGTACTAAGAAGAAAATTATCCTTATCCAAAATTGTTTTACTGGTTAAAAACAGGCTGTTTACTTTCCCGCTCTTCTGAGTAACTAAGCTCACCTTTTGTTTAAAAGTTTCTTCGATTTTTTTTGAAAAATCTATTGAGTTCAGCAAGATTGGCTGATTAAAAGGATTAACCAAATCTTCGTTATGGTCGTGCTTCCAAAAATGTCCAATCATTGGCATAGAAAAACCATAATGATCTATATTTGTGTTGGCTAACTGAACATATGTTTCCTGATGAGTTGGCAGGAAAACGGTTTTATCGGTCGATAGACCTTGGTGGTGAAAGTTATTAATGGCCTGGACTTGGTACTCATCAACCATGCCGGTGGTAAGCATCTCCATGATTACCATGTCAGCCTTTAGGTTTTGGGGATAATTTATAATCCGGGCATCACCCCGCAGGATTTCTATTTTGTCACCGTATCCGCTGACCTCAATATTTTTTTGGGCAGTTTCGGCAACAAAGTTGTCATATTCTACAGCGTAGACCTTACGCGCTCCAGCTCGTGCTGCCAAAAGGGCCAAAAGGCCTGAACCAGTGCCAATGTCTATTACCGTGTCGGTTGGTTTAAGATACTTTTTTATGATTTTTTCAAAAGAGAGCGCCTTTTCTTCGTCGATGAGACACTGAAAAACTAAATCTATTGAACTAAAAGCGCCGTCTTCGTTTTTTGTTATTTCCATATTACCCTTCTGTTTCGATTATAGTAAAATTCTCCTTGACGATATCGTTATAAAAAGTTACGCCAACCGAAACAATTGTCGCGACGATCAAAATTCCCATTAGAATTTTTGACTTTTTATCCATGCCAATATTATAGCATAAAGGGTTTTGGGTAGAAGGGTATAAAATTTAGATACCCAGACTCTTTTTAAGCTCCAACGCTCTTTCCATAATCCTCTCGCCGATTTTGCCCCAATCAAAATACTGCCGATACTTCAACGGATCAATTAATTTTATCTCGGTAACTGAACCGGCTGGATCTGAGACGAAAGGTCCTAAGGGTTTAACCAAACAGGTATAGCGTAATTGATAAATATAACTATTATCTCTGGTGTCAATCACCTTTTGGTAACCAATCGGCCAAGCTTTCAATACCTCCATATTAGACTCCTCCCGAATTTCCCGTTTAAGAGTTTGTTCAAAAGTTTCTCCCGATTCAATAGTTCCACCAATCAACCCCCAGTTTTGTTTTTTTCCACCATAACCAATAACTAGTTGATTACCGCAAAAACAAACCCCATAAGCTTGACGACATTTGTCAGATTCTAAATCAGCGAAAGAGTCGACATCTTCATACTCAAAAATATACTTCACCCCACTATTACCAGTATAATCTTCAACAATCTTCATAATTTAATTTTTTCACCGTAAACTTCTTCAAGAAAAAGCTGGGTTTGTATTTTTCTTTTGATTTGCGCAAACCAAGGAGGCCGAGGTCCTGTTCCCAATTGTAATATTTGAAACCTTGAGTATCGAGCAATTTCGCTTCTTCCCAATTCAAGACATCGTTGGTTCCACTATGAAACTTTGTATTGGCTTTGGCAAAATGGGACAAGACATATTCATCCGTTTGGATTTCGTAAACAGTAAAGCCGACCAAGACATCGTCGACGTACAAAGAAACGACTTTTATTTTGCCGTCTTCCAGTTCCAGAAACTTTTTAAAAGCTTTATATTCGTTTAACTCAAAACAATTAGGGATATCCTTGTTCTCAGCCCATTTCTGAAACATTTTTAGGTGCTCGTCCCTGTTTATCTTTTGGATACTGGCAAGTTTGACCAAATAATTGGGATGTCTTTTTATAAACTGTTTTATTTTTTTTCGTGAACCGCTTTTGGGCCAATTGTTCATATTGGCCAAATTGGCAATCGGATAAATGTAATCAAAAGAATCTTGGTCAGCCATAACACTAAAACTAGATTTTGGCATCGTTTCGGCAATCTCTTGTGGTATCAACCTAAGAGCACCGTTGTATTTGTGTTCGTCGGCAAATCTAAACAGGGTGTCGGTTGTCTCAACGATTTTATTGATTCCGATGAAGGTCAGTATTGGTTGATTAGAAATATAGTCATTAAAAAGAATAACCAAATTGTCATTTAGTTTAGAGATTTTAGTTTTAGTTTTTATGTTCCAGGCCCAGAGGCTGGAGAAATTAAAGTCAGAATAAGGCTTAAATTTGCGAGTCAATTTTTCAACCGACATTTTGTCGGTTAGTTCAAGCTCTTTAAATTGGGGAAACTCCGGTATTTTAGTCACGCTAACATTATATACTATAAATAAGCTTTTGTAAAGGGCTAGGACAACTTGATAACCAAGTAGTCAAAGGGTTCGCCAAGACCATACCAGTTGTCAATTCGACGTTTAAATTCGGCTCCCCATCGTTTTTGCAGAGCGTTACTTAGGCCGTTGGTTGTTCGGGTGTGCATCGTTATTGCCTGGTAGCCTTGTTCCCTCGCTCGGCTGATAGATTCTTTTAAAAGGGAGTTTAGATTTTTTAAACTACGATATTTGGGCAAAATAGCAATAGACTCGACATAGACAGTGTTTGGAAGGAGCTCTATTTCGTTGTCATGGGCTAACAAGTCGTTGAAGGCATTTTCTAATGGATCGGCAACAACATAACCAACAAGATGGCCCTCCCTATCTTTTAAGACGGTTAAAATGCTTCGCGGATTGGCCAAATAAGCATCAACAATTTCTGCTGGCAGAGCCATTTCAGCGGTGAAAACTTGCTTGTCGATTTCTTTTATTTCTTCGACCCTTACCGTTTCAAGTGGGGTGTTAAGAGTTTCAACCAAAACTTCTCTACTTTTAATCTCCTCGACGGGGTCGGGATTATTTTTCGAGGCGGTGGGATCTTCGAATGCCATTAAAAATTATCATATCACATCGCCTGTTTTTGTGGTATAGTTAAACTATGTCTTGGTTTTTTTTAGCTTTGCTTGCTCCGGCTTTGTATGGGGTCAGTAACCATATCGATAAATATCTGGTTGAAAAATATTTATCAAAAGACAAATTTAAGCAGGAGGATGTTGGCTCGCTGATTCTTTTTTCCACCCTGTTTGCCTTAATTGTTTTGCCTATAATTGCCATTTTTGAGCCGGCCGTTTTTAACGTTGACCTGATGTCGGCTCTAGTCCTGATTTTAAACGGCATTATCGTGGCGGGGGCAATTATTCTTTATTTACACGCGATCGAAAAAGACGAAGTCTCGGTCGTGATACCATTTCTTCAGCTAATCCCCGTTTTTGGCTACGGTTTGGCAATTTTAATTTTGAATGAGTATTTGTCGCTTGCTCAGATTATTTCTTCGCTGGTCATCATTATTGCCGCGATGATCTTATCTTTTGATCTTACCGGCGAAAAAATTCGAATTCGTAAGCAGGTCATCTTATTTGCTGGCGGGGCCTCAATTTTGTATGCCCTAACTGACGTCATCTTCAAAAAAATTGCCGTTGCTGATGGCTTCTGGCTGTCGGCTTTTTGGCAATACGCCGGGGTGTTATTAGCTGGTTTAATTATTTTTGCCTCGATTCGGTCTTATCGGCAGGATTTTCTTAATGTTTTTAAGCGTTCAAAAAAACCCGTTATCTTTTTAAATTTTTTTAGCGAGAGTCTGTCCATCATCGGTGACCTAATTTTGCGCTACTCATTTCTTTTAGCGCCAATCGCTTTAGTAATGGTGGCCAATGTCTTTCAGCCTTTTTTCGTATTTATCTATGGCATTATCCTAACTATCTTCTTTCCTCAAATTAGTACCGAGAAATTATCTCGCCGGCATCTCACCCAAAAAATCATTGCCATCGTCATTATGATCGCTGGCGCCTACTTTTTGTACATTTAAGTTTCTTATTTTCGTTCCCAATCTTCGGATTGGTAGACGGCGGCGACAATGGCCGAGACCGGTTGGCCGGAGCATTTTATACCAACAATTTCATAATCAATCTCGCCAAAGTTCTCGGGGCGATAGACGACCATATCAGTTAGGGTCGATCTGATTAATTTTTCTACTTGCTCTTTCGACTTGCCATTATGCTCGACAAACAAACCGCGTGATGGCGCGCCGGTTGATTTTACCCAACCAATCCCGGCCCAAGCCTCTTCGCCGTTTTCACTTTCAGCGCAAGAAGATAAAACGACGTAAAGCCGGTGACCAAATTCCTGGCCATTCAGATCAATTTTTTCTTTTACCGGTTCGAAATCGTCTGGGATAATCGAAGAAAGTTTAATTAAATTATAGTTAGCAATCCCGGCCGAAAATAAGGCCGCGTCAAAAGCCGACAGTCTCGTACTGCCCGAACCCGTGCCCGAAGTAATTTTTATTAGGTGCGACATTACCTAAGATTATAGCTAATTGCTGGATATTTAACAATTTTCTTAATTTGAGAGTTATGCTAGAATTATGGTAATCCCGCCGAGCGGGACAAGTTAAATTTATGTCAAATATCATGACGGAATTAGAGGCCCGAGGACTAATTGCCCAAAAGACCCACGAGGACAAATTAGATAGCATTTTAAGCGACGAGAAATTAACATTTTACGCCGGCTTTGATCCGTCGGCTGACAGCTTTCATGTTGGTAATCTTGCTTTGATTGTCACCATGACACGTTTGGCTGAAGCGGGGCATAGCCCGATTTGTCTAATTGGCGGCGCCACCGGCCTCGTTGGTGACCCGAGCGGTAAAACCGAGATGCGTAAAATGCTCTCTGAAGAAGATCTCAAGCATAATTTTGACGCTTTAACTTTACAGTTTAAGAAAATTTTGGCCGGGCGAGAGGTTCGCTTTGTTAATAATCTTGACTGGCTCAAAAAATTTAACTATCTCGAGTTTTTGCGAAGCTACGGTCCCCTTTTCAAAGTTAACGAGATGATTAAAAACGAAACTTACCGCGAACGACTAGAAAAAGAGTACGGCCTTACCTTTTTAGAATTTAATTATCTGATTCTCCAAGCGGTTGATTATCTCCATCTCTTTGATACCTATAAATGTCGATTACAGATTGGCGGTAGTGATCAGTGGGGTAATATTTTGGCTGGTGTTGAATTGATTCGTCGCGAACGTCAAACCGAGGCTTACGCCTTTACGATCCCCCTCATTACTCGCTCAGATGGTAAGAAGATGGGTAAGTCTGAAGCGGGCGCGGTGTGGCTTGATGCTGACAAAACTTCGCCGTTCGAATTTTACCAATATTGGATCAATGTTGACGACAAAGATGTTGGGCGATTCTTAAAGATTTTTACTTTCTTGTCGCTCGAAGAAATTGATGAACTAGAAAAATTGGAAGGAGCTGAAATAAAAAAAGCGAAAAACATTTTAGCTTTTGAAACGACAAAATTTGTTCATGGTGAAGATTTAGCCGAAGAAGCAAAAAAAGCTTCCACCGATCTTTTTGCCGGCAAGGGAGCTGATTCTGAGGCAGTGCCAAGTATTGAGGTTTCGGTTGGCGAAGGCCTTAATATTGTTGATCTCTTAATCAAAACCGAGTTAATTGATTCCAAAACCAAAGCTCGAAATCTTATTGAGAGTGGCGGAGTTTATCTAAACGACGAAGTCGTCTCTGGTGTGGATTTTATCGTAACAAAAAATAACGACGGGTTTGTCCTCCTTCGTCTTGGTAAAAAGCGTTACCTAAAAGTTATTTTTAACTAGTTTTCCCTTCCAACTGCCTTGCTAATATTATCGTAGCCGTCTTGGGTGAGTAATTCAACAAGACCTTGGTTGATTTGGCTGATGAGTTGAGGACCCTCGAAAATCATACCGGTGATGAGTTGGATAAGTGAGGCGCCGGCTTTGATTTTGGCATAAGCATCTTCGGCCGAGAAGACTCCCCCGCAACCAATGATAATCATTTTTTCGTCGTCCGCCAGCTGGCGGATTTTGGAATAAACATATTTAATCTGCTCGTTGGCCAATTCTTCTACAATTTTGCCGGAGAGCCCGCCCTTGTCTGTCGGAAGATTTTCTTTGATCTTATTTTTTATAAATTCATTTGACCGGTCCTTGGTTAAGTTGGAGCAGATAAAACCGCTGATCCGGTATTTTTTCGCTAAGTCAATAATTTGATCAATTTGCTCATGGCTTAAGTCCGGGGGCATTTTTAAGAAAACGGGTTTCGGCCACGACAGAGCGGAAGAAGTCGTATCTCGCGTAGACAGATCCGACTTCGGGAGCGAATTGCCATGGCTAGAATTCAGAGCGTTAAGTAACCGATCGAGTTTGATTGGATCGACAAACGGCTCCCCACCAAAAGCGTTGGGGCAACTAATGTTGATAGTGTAATAATCACCAATGCCAGCTTCGACAAATTTTTGATAGGCAAAAAGGTAATCGGCAATACCATCTTCGGTGGTGATGGTTTTGTTATCGTTAGTTTTAGCGATGCTAATACCAACGGGAAAATCGTGGCTACCGAGGTTGGATCTGGTTACACGAGATCCAACCGCGTCCGCCGCTAATCTTTCGCGAGCTTTGCTCAATCGCTTCACCACCTCCTCCGCCCCATTATTCTTCAACCCATAATAAACAATCAAACTCCGCGACTTTGGCAGGCGCCAAAGTCGCGGCTTGGGATTACCGACGCAAGCTCGTCCGGTCACGGAGCCCACTTCAGTAAAACCAAAACCAACCGCTGGCATAATGTCGATCATCTCCGCATTTTTATCAAAGCCAGCGGCGAGGCCAATTGGGTTTTTAAATTTAATTCCTAAAATCTCTTGTTCTAAAATTGGATTTTCATAATAAAACCAAGTTTTGACAGCCCAACGAGTCGCGCCAAATCGCCCCAGCATTTTGCCAATCTTAATAAACCAGTCGTGCACATCCTCTGGGTCAAACTTAAAAAGGACTGGCTTCAAAATATACCGATATTTCCATCGGATAATCGTGTTTCTTATCCTTATCCAAAGCTCCATTGTTTTAAGTGCGGTGGTAAATTAAACAAAGTATAGTTACTCTGTTTTGGAAGCTGATCCCCTCTCGTTTATAGCGGTAGCTAAATCAGAAGCAGAAGTGTCGCCAAAAAAAGCTCGAGAGAGAGCCTCTGCTTCGGCAGGTTTACCCTTATTTACCAACTCTTTTATTTTTCTGTAGTTATCAGCGTCACCTCCCGCAAGGAAAACTCTTTCTGTTTCAAGATCTATACTGCCAGCAAGTTTTCTGGTTTGTTCTTCCCACTCCTTGGGACTTACCTTTGGAGGCTGATTAGGGGTGCCTTCTTGATCTGCCATATTTATTATTTTTTAAAGTTAATAATTATAAATTAATAATCTAGCCCAATTAAGTTATTATAGAATCATGATGAAGATTTTACAACCCTTCTTCGCGCAAATCTTCAATCGCCTTCTTGGCCGAACGGGAGAGTTTGGTGGGTGGTGAAAAAACCCTTATTTTGCGATATCCAATCTCGTAAATTAAGGGTTTTTTATCACACAAATGAAAATCCGCCGTCGACCTGCGGGGATTTTCGTCTTTTCCGTTTGGTCGCGGCGGCTAGGTTTCTGCTACTATCCCTATCAAACGGTCCTGCGACTACTGGGTCTGGGGACGCTGCTAGCTCCCGCAGTGTGTACGACAACAAAAGGATGAAGCTTCACCACCACCCTTTCTCCCCACGGAGGTATGTCGAAGCCTCGCCGACTTATCACTGCTGTCGTGGAACTTTCCTTGCGAAAAACGAAGGGGCATTCTTCGGGGCCTAACCATCTCTTCAATCCTGCCGCTTTCGCAAAATCGTCGTCCAAGAAGAACTCCTTTCCTCTTTTGATCTGGCGCAACAGTAGCACGATGCCATCTCCTTTCTCCTGTCAGAACAGACAGGGCTAAATGTCCAATTTATTTATATCGTAAATTGTATATTTTGTCTAGATCCCCTCCTCCCGCAAGTCCTCGATCGCTTTTTTGGCGGAACGGGAGAGCTTGGCCGGGGTGGAGAAAATGACGCGGACGAGGAGGTCGCCTCTTCGGCCAGAGCCACGAACCGGCACCCCCTTGCCTTTAACGCGCAAAATTTCGCCGTAGGCGAGGCCGGAAGGTATTTTGAGGGTAAGTGGGCCATCGAGGGTTTCGAGCGTATATTCGGCCCCTAAAATGGCGTCAGTGAGTTTGATTTTGAGGTCAGTGGCCAGGTCCTGGCCGAGGCGCTTATAACTGGCATTTTGCTCAACATGAATCTTGACATAGAGGTCGCCCGGCTGGCCTCCCGACACGGCCTCGCCTTGGCCCGAGAGGCGGATCATCTCGCCATTATCAATTCCCGACGGTATAGCAACCTGGATACTTTCTTGCTTATTTAGCACGCCCGCGCCTCGGCAAGTTGAACACTTTTTCTCGGGCACTTCACCTCGACCAAGACAATCTGAACATTCGCGGGTGGATTGAAAGACGCCAAAAATTGACCGGCGAGTTTCGCTGACCTTACCTTTACCACCACAAGTTGGACATTTTTTCATCTGCGAACCAGCCTCCGCGCCCGAGCCATGACAAGTGTCGCATTGACTGATTTTATTAATTAAAATATTTCGTTCGGTGCCAAAAATCGCCTCTTTAAAACTGATTTGGATATCCACCGAGATATCACGTCCGCGTCTCGCTTGTGCTCGGCCTCCTCCGCGTTGTCCACCAAAGAGATCGCCGAACAAATCGCCAAGGTCAAATTCGAAGCCCTGACCCCCCTGACCGCCAAACGGATTGCCACCATTTTGAAAACCCGAAAAGTCGAACCCGCCGAAACCTTGGCCACCCTGTGCGCCACCAAAACCACCGCCCATGCCCGCTTCGCCAAATTGATCATATTGCGCACGCTTATTATCGTCAGAGAGAATTTGATAGGCCTCGTTGATCTCCTTAAACTTGGCCTCATCACCACCTTGCTTGTCGGGGTGATATTTGTGGGCGAGTTTATGAAAGGCCTTCTTAACCTCCTCCTTCGAGGCTTTCTTATCCACGCCTAGAGTTTTGTAATAGTCTTTGGACATAATTATGTTGATTATACTACGTTTTTAGAGAGGGGCAAGATGCTACTTGACAGGCAAGCCTAGAGGGTGTATAATGATAATAGGTAAAGTTGGCTGGCTGAAATTTCCGATCATAACCTCGAAAGGGTTGATACGATGGAAAAGTTCTTTGGCAACGCGACAATGACACTTGCGATACTGATGGTTTTTATTGGCCTGCTCAGCCAGATCAAGAAGAACCGCGCAGACGGCAAGTGTGGAATGAGCTTCTGGATGGTTATCCTTCCCCTCTCGGTTTATGTCTGTCGGGTTGGATATGCCGCCACTATCGGCTCATGGTACATCTTTGTACCGGACTCCTTCGGAGTCATATTCTCTATCGTTATCCTGTTCCAATTCTTCCTCTATCGGAAGAGAGCAGGCTGACGAAACCCCGTCAAACAACAAGCATGGGACAGGCCCAGCTCGACGTTTGAGCGGGGTTTCTGTTTTTTATTTTGTCTCTGCGTCTCTTACGTTGCCTTCGCCGGTGGAAGAATCGGAAGGGTTTGAACCGTCGGTGTTGCCCGCCGAGCTATCGGGCGAGGCGGGATTTGCTTGCTTCGTCTCGCTGGAGCCTTCGGCGGAAGCGGAGGCTTTCATTAAAGCTTCCCCAATCTTTTGCATTTCGGTGGAAAGGGCGGAGGTGGCAGTTTTGATCGCTTCGATATCCTCGCCATCTTTTACACTCTTCAGGGCGGTAATTTTATCTTCCACTCCCCTCTTAATATCTTCGGGAATTTTCTTTTCACCTTCTGGTACGCCATCAGCATCTTTGAGGGCTTTCTCAGCCGTGTAAATCAATTGGTCAGCCATATTGCGGGTGTCAATTACTTCGCGCTTTTTCTTATCTTCTTCAGCGTGCAATTCGGCATCTTTTTTCATCTTCTCGATATCTTCTTTGCTCAAACTGGTTTTGGCTTCAATGCGAATTGATTGCTCTTTGTTGGTGGCTTTGTCTTTGGCTTTAACCGAGAGAATACCGTTGGCATCAAGGTCAAACGACACTTCCACTTGCGGGAGTCCACGTGGTGATGGCGGGATGCCGTCTAAGATAAAGCGACCAAGGGTTTTGTTGTCGGCAGCCAGCTCGCGTTCACCTTGGACGATATGAATTTCGACTGAGGTCTGATTATCAGCCGCGGTGGAGAAAATTTGTGAGCGCGAAGTGGGGATGGTAGTGTTGCGCTCAATGATCTTGGTGGCGACACCGCCCATGGTTTCGATGCCGAGCGAGAGCGGAGTGACATCGAGCAACAAGACATCTTTCACATCACCGGCAAAAATACCGCCTTGGATCGCGGCGCCAATCGCCACCACTTCGTCAGGATTAATGGTATGGTTCGGCTCTTTGCCAAACAAGTTTTTTACCGCTTCGTGGATCGCCGGCATTCGCGTTTGACCGCCCACCATAATAATTTCATTAATTTCGCTCATTTTGAAGCCGGAGGCCTCCATGGCGCGCTTGGTAATTTCGATTGAGCGGTCAATAAATTCGCGAGCGAGTTCCTCTAAAGTAGCGCGCGTCATGCTCATATTGAGGTGTACGGGGCCAGTGGCGTCGGAGGTAATAAACGGGATATTAATTTCGGTTTGGGCCATCGTTGAGAGCTCGTGCTTCGCCTTCTCGGCCGCTTCCTTCAAACGCTGGAGAGCCAGCTCGTCGTGAGTAATGTCGAGGCCGGTTTGTTTTTTAAATTCATCGCCAATCCACTTAATAATTTTTTGATCAATATCTTCCCCGCCCATATGCGAGTCGCCATCGGTTGATTTAACGGAGATGCTTTGCTCTTCTTCACCGCCGATAATTTCGAGCACCGAGACATCGAAGGTTCCGCCACCGAAGTCGTACACCACAATTTTCTCATCCTTCTTTTTATCAAGACCATAAGCGAGCGCGGCCGCGGTTGGCTCGTTGATAATGCGTCGCACTTTGAAGCCGGCAAT
>Ga0172379_10007467_pt1 | contig 14195 bp, 23 predicted proteins | sample GrowelOW334metaG_FD_119756 | JGI IMG/M metagenome (GOLD analysis project Ga0172379, IMG submission 119756) | Groundwater microbial communities from an aquifer near a municipal landfill in Southern Ontario, Canada - Groundwater well OW334 metaG | ecosystem: Environmental > Aquatic > Deep... | reverse complement strand
TAGTGGATATGCGGGATGAGATAAAAAAACAAAACTACTCACCCTTTTCCGAATTACTGCAAGAAGCCATCAAAGAGACCTTGGAGAAAAAACAGCAGATCTTCCTTTTCATCAATCGCCGGGGCACAGCCTCAAGCGTGCTCTGTCGGGACTGCGGTTTTGTTTTCAAGTGCCCCAATTGCAAACTACCTCTCAGCTACCATGGCGCGAGCGAGCTTCGTTGTCATAATTGCGCTTACAAAAATCCCTTACCGCTCTTTTGCCCCCAGTGCCACGGACCGGAAATCAAATTTAGCGGCGCGGGTACGGAGAAAATAGAAAAAGAAATAAAAAAATTAAATCCTATAGCCAAGATCTTGCGCCTGGATATTGAAACTGAAGAAGCAATAAAGGCTGAACACAAAAGTTATACAGCTGAGGCGGATATAATTATTGGCACGCAGTACGCGCTAAAATTTATTGATTGGGAGAAGATCGAACTCGCGGGCATTGTCTCGGCCGACACCCTGCTCTATCTCCCTGACTTCCGCTCGGGGGAAAAGACCTACCAGCTCTTCTCGGAAATTATTTTTGAGCTGGGGAGCAAAGAAAAAGAAATTATCATCCAGACCCGCAAGCCGGACAATCTCGCGCTCCAGGCTCTCGGGAGGAATAATCCCGAATTATTCTACAATCAAGAAATAGAAGAAAGAAAGATTTTCCACTATCCCCCTTTTGGCAAGATCGTAAAATTACTTTACCAGCACGGCAATGAAAAAAAATGCATTTACGAATCCAATCGTGTTTGGCAGGAATTGAATAAAAAAATAATGGTTGATAAAAATATTGAAATGTCCCTCCCCGCGCCAATCCATAACCTCAAAGTCCGCGGCCGCTTCCGCTATCAGATAATTCTAAAGGTCCCCCTGGAGCTGGGCGACAAACTGGGAGATTTATTGAATATCGTACCCGATGACTGGATCATTGATATAAACCCGGAAAGTTTGCTATAAGCCCCCTTGTTAAAGGGGGTTGGGGGATTTTTTCGCCAGGGTAGGTGGAAGCCCCGACTAAAGTCGGGAGTCCTTTGAGCGTCTATTTAGGACAAAATAAAAGAGGGCGTTGATTCACGCCCTCTAATCCCAATTTATTCGGAAATCATTGCCAATCGTCGCATATGGGTTCAATAAGCTCCATGATTAAATAACCAAGCTCATCCTCAGTAAAAAATTTACCTTGAGAAGTTATCTCCCCCATAAATAGTTCGTTTTCTTTTTTGGTGACCGAGAATTGCTGTTTATCGCATATTTCTGAGTTCATCGGTTCACCTAAAAGTACCCCCTCTCGTTTTTCAATTTTACGGAGCTGCTTTCTGGTCAGACATTTGGCCCGCAATCCCTCTTTTGTTTTCATTATTTTCTCCTCCTTGTTTTTTTCTTGTTTTTTTGTTAAATTATAAAGAGCAATTAAAGTTTATCGTAAACATACTTTTATGTCAATATTACCAATTTTAACCGATCCCAATCCGATACTCAGAAAAAAAGCCGAAGAAGTAGCCTCGGATTTGCTTGTATTACCGCAAATCAAAGAGCTCACCGCCAATATGATAGAAACAATGATAGAAGCCAAGGGCGTTGGCCTGGCTGCCCCGCAGATTGGTCGGTCGCTCCGTATTATTACTGTTAATACCGACGATGAACCGACTGTACTGATTAATCCGCGAATTATCAAATCTTCCTGGGGAAAAGTCATTGACGAGGAGGGTTGCCTCTCTGTGCCGGGCAAATTTGGCTTGGTAAAAAGGCCAAAGACCGTCCGCGTCCAGGCCCTAGATGAAAATGGCAAGGAATTAAACTTCAAAGCCAAGGGACTTTTGGCTCGAGTCATCCAGCACGAGATTGATCATCTGGATGGCAAACTTTTTATTGATAAAGTGATAAAATATACTAACGACATGCAATTATAAATATCCCCCTTGAGGGGGACCTCCGATGGCCATCGGAGAGGGGGTGTCTTCCACCATGCGTATTATTCAATACAAACCAGAGTTAAAAACACTAGCTAGGAAATTACGGCACAATAGTACTCAGGGAGAAGTAATGCTTTGGAGCAGATTGAGAGGACGCCAAATGCTAGGTTATAAATTTATCCGTCAAAAGCCAATTGCTAAATATGTAGTAGATTTTTTCTGTAGAGAATTAAAATTAATAATTGAAGTAGATGGCTACAGCCATGAAGGAAGTTTTGAAGAAGACCAAATTAGACAAAATAAATTAGAAGAATTGGGACTCAATATACTGCGTTTCAGCGAATCAGAAGTTAGGCGGGACATTGAGCAGGTGCTTACTGTTATCGAGGCGTGGATAAGAAGTCGCGAGAAAGTGCGTTAGACTTTCCTGCTAGACACCCCCCGCTGCCGTTTACACGGCGCTGCCCCCCTCAAGGGGGGTTAAAAAACAAGCCCCCCTTCCGGAAGGGGGGAATTCGCGTCAGCGAATTGGGGGATGTATAAACGTGGCAAATACTCAAAAACTTTTCAATTTAGCAATAGTCATTTTATGGTCAATAAAAACGATCCAAAAATAATTTTCTGGGGTACGGCGGAATTCGCCGCTGAGATCTTGGCGGGCGTGTTGAAGGAATATCCAATAACCGCCATTGTCACTCAGCCGGACAAGCCCACTGGCCGGCATCAGACAATAGAGTCTCCGGCAGTGAAAAAATTAGCCCAAGAGCTGGAAATTTCGGTCCTCCAACCGGAAAAATTAAAAAATAATCAGGAATTCATAGACCGGCTAAAAGAATTAAAGCCGGATTTATTTATTGTTGCCGCTTATGGTCAAAAGATACCGAAAGAAGTGCTAACTATCCCTAAATACGGATCGCTGAATGTCCACCCCTCGCTCCTGCCAAAATATCGCGGCTCCTCCCCTGTCCAGGCTGCTATTTATAATGGCGACGAGGAAACCGGGGTGACGATCATGCTTGTGGATGAAGAAATGGATCATGGACCGATTTTGGGAAGTATGAAGTATGAATTAGGAAGTAGGAAGTTTACAACTGAAGAATTAAAAAAAGAATTAGCAAGATCGGGCGTTAAATTACTACTTGAAACACTGCCTAAATGGCTGGCTGGAGAAATAAAACCGCGAGAGCAAGAACATGACAAGGCAACCTTTACCAAAATTTTGACGCGGGAAGATGGGCGGATTGATTGGTCAAGATCAGCTGAAGAGATTGATCGGCAAATTAGAGCCTACACTCCTTGGCCCGGCTGTTATACGGAAATTGATGGCAAGAGACTAAAGATTATCAAGGCGCATATTTTGAATCCCGCAGTCGGCTGCGCGGAAAATGCCAAGGATGGGCAGATATTCAAAGTGGCTGAGGGAGAATTGGCTATAAATTGCGGGCAAGGAAGTATAATTCTGGACATTGTCCAGCTGGCGGGCAAAAAAGAAGTTGGCGGTAAAGATTTCCTAAACGGTCATCCGGAAATGGTAGGCAAGGTATTAAAATAATTTTTTCAATAAAAACAAGCCCTCCAATATTCGTCGGAGGGCTTTTGTATTTAACTTGCTAACTATTTTTGCTTGCAACAATACTAGCTATCAGGATATACCCTATTCCCAGCGGATGATTGAGATACGGGGTGAAGACATTGACGAGAAGCAAGGCAATCAACCCCAATAGAAAACCAAAAGATAGACCTGAATTGAAAATTGAAAATTGAAAATTGAAAATTATCTTCTTAGCTATACTCCAAATCAACCACAAATATATCAAAAGCCCCACTAATCCAATTTTTAGCAAGATATCCAGGTATCCCCATTCAAAAGCATAGGTAGTATAAATTCCACTGGGTGTTTCCCTCAGAATGCGCGGATCCAAGGTTTTGTAAGTGACGGTCGTGCCAAAGCCCGAGCCAATAAGCGGGTGCTTGATAATTGACCTAGCCAGGGGCTCCAGCTGATTCATACGGCTTATGCCGGCGGCCTCACTGGATGAGATCCTGTCGCCCAAGAGACTGGCCAGCGACACTCCTGATGGCCGAGGAAAGCTGATGAAAACATAGAGAAAAGCCAAATCAATTATCGCAATTGCCAGCAATATTCCAGCCACTTTTAATAATTTTAGCCAAGATTCTTTGGTGATAAAAACAAGATACGCAAAAAACAAAACTAGTCCGCCGGCTAAGGCTACCCAAAAACTGCGGGAGAAACTGATGATAACAGTTAGGAGGGAAAAAGCCATTAGCACTGTCATTTCGAACGAAGCGTAGCGCAGTGAGAAATCTAACTCCACGACCGTGGCAGTGGATTCCCCCAGCCCCTTTGATAAAGGGGGGTTTGAGGCTCCGCCTGTCTGCGCAGGCAGGCTCGGAATGACATTGCGCCGCTGCCAATACCACAAACATAATAAAATAAAAAATCCCAAAAGCGCGTAGATTTGCGACTGAAAGAAAACACGATAAAAATTGCCGGCCACGGGAGTGATCTCCCCCACTCCGCTTGTCCTAATCCAGCGATAGAGGTCAGCGCTAAAGCCGATTATTTCGTGGGAAAAAATCCAGAGAACAAAAAGCGACTTGAAAATAATATCAACCAGCGATGCAAAAAATATTTGTAAAATATTGTTAACTTGCTCGTTTATCTTGATACTCGAGTAGAGCGGAAAGATAACTAAAAAATAAATCCAAGCGTTGGCATCAAAGAAGATATTGTTAAATGAATTGCTGCGAACTATGCCATAAAATACTCCCCATGCTATCGCCACGAATAATAACCAATAATAAGTTGGTAAGTTTGTAAGTTGATAAGTTGATAAGTTATCCGTGCCTATCTGTTTCGCTATCCGTGCGTATCTGTCTTTAATCAAACCAAATAGCCAGACACCCATAATCACCAGGAACAATCCAATGCGCAAAGAAATTATTGCCCCGCCGTAATCAAAATAAAAAAGATAACCTTTGGACCCGACAAAGAGCTCGGCCAGAAGAAGATAAACTCCATATTCCAATTTTGTCAAAGCCAGGACCAGAGCGATAATTAAAATAACAAAAAAACCAATCTTGTTCACAATCGGCAAATAGTAGCCGAGGAAGGACAAGACTTCAAGCAGGGCAAGAAAAAGTATAGTTGTTTTGAAGGTTTTGGTGAATAGGGTCATGTTTGTTTTTTGTCATTTCGAACGAAGCCGCAGCGTAGTGAGAAATTTAACTCCACGACCGTGGTACTAGATTCCTCTCTCCGCCCCGGGCTACGCTCGGAATGACACTTAGTGATGTTTCCAAAAATATCGTATCATGCTCCTCAAAAATCTCCATTGCTTAACAATTGTCATCTGCCGTCCAAAGCTTTGCCCGCCATAGTGGATCACTTGGGCGTCGGGATTGTACATGATTTTGTAGCCCGCCTGCCTGGCTCGCCGGCAAAAATCCACCTCTTCAAACCAAATAAAAAACTTTTCATCCAAAAGCCCGATTTTATTAAATACCTCTCGCCGGACGAGGAAAAACGCGCCCATTACCTGATCTGCCTCGGAAACCCCGGTATAGTCAAAATCTAGGGCATAATATCGCTTTAAAGGGCCTAAATTGGGCCATATATGCGGTATTTTGAGGAATATGAGTATTTGATCTATTAGCCTGGGAAAGAGCCTTATAGAGGGTTGTAGCGTTTTATCAGAATTAAGTAATTTCGGCCCGGCAATCCCCGCTTCCGGATGGCTTTGCATGAATCCAACCATCCTTTCTATTGCCCCATTCAGGATCTCCGTATCCGGATTCAAGAGCAAAATATATTCACCCTTGGCTAGTCGGATAGCCTGATTATTCCCCACGGCAAAGCCCATGTTTTTGTTATTTTTGATCAAAGTAACTTGCGGAAATTTTTCCAAAACCATTCTGGCGGTTTCATCGGTTGAAGCGTTGTCAACAACAAAAACTTCCAGACTGATATTTTTTGTCTGGTCAAAAACTGATTTCAAGCACTTTTCCAGGAGCTCCCGGACATTCCAGGAAACGATAATAATTGATAAATCCATAATGATATTTTATCTAATTTTGGCAAAAAAAGAAAGAGGTCACCAATTGTGTGGTGACCTCTGAGCCATACGCTATGTTTTAGCTATGGCCTTGGTTTTGATGCATCCAGTAGTTCTCTTTTACGGAAATCCTGGGCATGTCTTAACATTAATTTTAATGTGTCTATCTCGGTATGACATCGACTGATCTCTGCACGAAGATGCTGAATTAACGATTTCAAGAACGAATGGAGGATAATAAGAACAATACCAACGAGGCAGGTAATAACTAATATCCAATTCATTTTCCCTCCTTTAATGAACTTTTTTCCAGCCGAGGAAGCTGTAGAAATTTTCAAAGCCATCATTTTCTGACAGTTTTTCAGCGGCACCGGGTACAAGTTCGGCTATCAGAAGTTCGCGTGGAATCCCCGTAAGAAGAGCACTGCTGGATATAAATTCCGATTTCCCTTTTACGGGGTTAATAATCGTCCGTTTTTTTGTTCTCTTCATTTTTCCTCCTTCCCCTTTTCGAATTCTTTTGGGTTGGAAAAGAAAATATTTTTACCCTCATTAAATCTTTCTAGGAGCTCTTCAAGTTTATCAAAACCAATTTCGTCATTCTCTTCGCCGAATATATCGCCCATTTTTTCCTCCTTTCAGTAAATGCCTTCCTTGATCTTTCTATATACTTCTCTCGCTGCCTCAAGATCCATCATGCCTTCCGTTGCAAGACAACCGTCTTCCATGTCATCAGTTATCATCGCGTCTACTTCTTCTGCGAGGAGGCGTTCTTCAGGATTAACAGCTCTTGTTTTGGTTTTTTCAACTTTCTTGCGCGGCTTCTTTATTCTCTTCATCTTACCTCCCTCTTACGGTAATTTCATTTCTTCCGTTTCTTTTTTGTATGCCTCAAATTCTTCATCTGTATAAAAACTTCTTGTCCCGCATAACTCTGGATTCATTTCCCTGATTTTTTCAACTATCGCCCCTGTTTTTGGTAAATCTATATCAATTATGTCGGCAATTTCTTTTTTCATTTTTCCTCCCCCTTACGGAAATTTCAGCTCATCGATTTTTTTCATTCTCGTCTCAAATTCTTTCTTTGTGTAGACTTTTCTTCCATGAAACAGCCCCTTGTTCGCTTCCCTGATTTCTTTGGTGATTGGTCCGATTTTCGGTAACTCTTTGTCGATTATGTCGGCAATATTTTCTCCCAACTTTTTCATTTTGTCCTCCCTTTCAAATGGTTAACATTGTTACTGTATGGAAGTCTCTTTTTATTGACCCTTTCTCTCCTTGCTGCGAATTCCTCATCTGTGTAGATTTTTCTTTTCCCAAACAAACCTCTATTCTTTCTTCTGGTTTCTTCTGTAATTGGACCAAATGTGGGGAACTCCATATCAACTACTTCGCGCGTTTCCAGGATCCTTCCTTTTGGCATGTTTTTCTCCTTATTTTATTGTTAAAGACCAATTCCTCCCACTACTATAACTATGCTATTATTCTAAATTTACTAAATTTGATTTTAGAATTTTTTCATAGCTATCCACCACTTTTATTTTATCCCCCTTTTCATTTCTAAAACACACGGCAACCCAAGATATTTTTTCTACAAAAATTCCCTCTCTGGGATCAATGGGGTCATTTTCCCTGCCAAGCACTACAGGATTTCCTACTAGTCTGGTTAGTTCTTCCGCCAAGTCATGGTCTGAAATTTTGGGATTACGCAAAGACACATATTCGCCTTTATATTGCTCTATTTTGTTTTCCATTTTTCCTCCTTCGATAAATTTTTTTCTCATACTTTTAGTGTTATTTGTTTAAAATTTCTTTGACTTTACTATATCACTTTTGAAATCTAGGTCAAGCGATGTTTTTCCTTGATAATCTTCATAGCCGTATCATATTTTTCAATTGCTTTGATCTTGATTCCCAGCTTGGCCCAAGGAAGACGATAAAAAAAGCTCGGCAACCAGGAGCTGAGGCCACCTTGCTTCCGCACATAGACCTTGAAAAGAAATTTAGGAATAAAGATCCCGGAGTGGCCTTGTTCCAGCATTGTGAGCCAAAGATCCCAATCCTGAAATTTCATAATTTTCTCATCCCAGCCAGGGAAATGTTCTCGCCGGATAAGAGCGGTCGTGTGGATGTAAGGTATTTTTCGGAGTAAGTCTGGATTCCAGGGCCAGAGCTTGAAGGCTTTCCAGCCAAAATGAAACGAAGAATAGGAGTAGGACTTGTCCGGATTGTTTTTCAAGGCCTGAAGCATTTTCTCTAGCATCTCCGGACGCATGACAATGTCAGCATCGCAAAATAAAAGATATTCGCCGATTCCCTCCCGCGCTCCCCTATTCCGCGCCGGATTCCGGCCGCGATTTTCTTGATTGATGATATGAAATTTGATTCCAACGGTTTGAAATTTTTGCTGATACTTTTCCAGAATTTCCGGCGTATTATCCGTGGAGCCGTCGTTAACTACAATAATCTCAAAATCCTTAACGGTTTGATTAAAAATACTCTCCAGGGTTTTTCCTAGAGTCTTGGCTGAGTTGTAGCTTGGAATTATAATACTAATCATACTTTTTTATTGTCATCTCGACCCCGCCTTTACGGGGGAGAGATCTCGGCCAATATCACTGAAGGAGATCCTCATATAAATCTTTCCAAGTAGGATCAAATGGTTTAATTAAATCTATTTTCTTTTTTCTTGACCACCTTTTAAGCTGTTTCTCTCGTTTAATCGCTTCATTAATATCTGAATAATTTTCATAGTAGACTAATTTATCTACATTGTATTTGGCAGTAAAGCCCGGGGCTACCTTATTTTTATGTTCCCAGATTCTCTTGATCAAATTATTGGTAACGCCGATATACAAAACCGTAATCACCTTGTTGGCTGTAATATAAACAAAATAATTATGCATTTTATTCATACTAGGGTAATTTTAAAGAAAAAGACTGTTTGATAGGGATCCCTCCCTTCGGCTCGGCTCAGGGTAAACTATCTCGGGATGACAAATTAACTTAACAGCTTCTCTATCTTCCCTGCTTCCTTTGTCCACACAAAATCCTTCTCCACCCTCTCCTTCCCCTGCTGGCCCAGCTTATTTCTCAGTTCGTCGTTAGTCAGCAGTTTGATAATCGCCTCGGCAATTTCATCCGTATTTACCGGGTCAACAAGCAGTCCGGTCTCGCCATCAATCACCGCTTCCGGCACTCCTCCGCTTCGCCCGCCAATCACCGCCTTGCCAAACCTGCCCGCCTCAAGAAACACTGTGCCAAATCCCTCTACATCGCCATCAATGTCTCTGGACGGCATAATAAAAACATCAGCAAGTGCATAGTAGTCTTGTAGGTCTTGATTGGAGACTTTTCCTGCCAAAATAACCGCATTCTCTAATTTAAGATTTAAGATTTTAGATTTTAGATTATTAATATTTGGTCCATCGCCGACAATTAAATATATAATATTGGGCATTTTTTCCAATACTTTGGGTAGAGCTTCAATTACTTTGTCATGGCCCTTTCTTTCCACTAGCCGGCCAACCGTGAGTAAAACTTTCTTGTCTTCCAGATTGTATTTCTTTATCATCTCTACTTTCAAATTTCCAATTTCAAGTTTCGATTCTTCTTTCGCACACGGATAAACCACTAGAGTTTTTTCCAGTGCTATCCCCAACTGAACTACCTCGTCCCGCACAAAACTGCCGGCGCAAATTATTTTTTCCGCCTTATTAAGGACGAACAAGAGCATTTTTCTCTTCCATTTATTCTTGGCCGGAATGGTAATATCCATGCCATAGACAAAGACCGAATACGGCGTTTTAAATATTTTTTTCAAGATCAAGGCAATGTAGCCTAGCGGCAAAACTTGCCCAACCAAAACATGCTCAAATTTTTCTTTTTTAGCTAGGGCAATGGCGTTCAGCAGGGCCGGAAACCATTTGGGCCAAAAGATCAGATTCTTGAAAACCAATTTCCGCCGATAAACGGCGTATTTTTTTTCATGATCAAAAAGATAGCTTTGGGGCGACCGGCTGGAGAGAACGGCAATATCTTCCGGCGGCAAATCCTCGGCCAAGCCGGAAAGGAAGTTTGCCACGCCGCCAACCTGCGGCGGATATTCAAGAGAGATAAGAAGTGTCTTTTTCATCAGTCGCTAATTAATATTTCTTGGATAATATTTCGTAGACTATGGTCACATCCTTTTTCTTGAAGCCGCCGATCAAGTACATCAGCACTACATAAATCAGCCCGCCGAGCGGTATCAAAAAAATAATATTGAGATTGGGCTCAAGGAATTTGAGCCAGGCGGCCATAATGATTGAAGAAAAAAGAGTTTTCATGAATATCCGCGAAAGAAAAGCTTTATTATATTCCGTAATCTCCGGCACGATCTGGAGGCCGAGGAAGAATAAGAGGGCGCTCGAGATGATTGAGGCTATGCTCGCGCCGACAAAATTGTAGCCCGGGATCAAAGTTATATTTAAAATAATATTCACCACCATGGCAATGCCCATATTGAAAGTGTTTCTGGACTGGCGATCGCAAGCGTTCAAGAGCGAACCAACGGGATAATTGAGGAAAATGAATACCAGGCTGGAGATCAATATTTGCAAGGGCAAAATAGACGGAGCAAAGGCCGGACCATAGATTTTGTTGATTACCTGGTCCGCGAGCGCGATCACGCCAAAGGAAATGGGCAGGGCGAGAATCATGAGGTAAAACATGGATCGTTCAAAAGTCCTGGCGAGCAATTCCTTGGAGCAAGCATAGTATGAGCTCATAGCCGGGAAGATGGCCGCGGCAAAAGCGGCCGGGATGAATTGCAAAGCAAAAGTCAGCTTGTACGCCACGCCATACCAGCCGACAAATTTATCACCGGAAAGGATAGAGAGCAGGACTGAGTCAATATAGCCATAGACTCGGGTAAAGATAGCGGCAATGGCAAAGGGCAGGGCGACCTTGAGGAGCGTGATGCCGGCGGCATTATTAAACTTGATCCTCGGTTTCACTCCCAGCTTGACTTCCAGGAGAATCAAAGAATAAAGAAAATTAAAAAAGCTATTGGCCAAGAGCGCGATGATGATGATATAGAGAGGGAATTTGAGATACAAGCCAGTGAGGCCGACAATCACAGTGATAGCCTGGCCAATGATCATGCCCAAAGCCTCGTACTTGAGATTCTGGAATCCGCGGAAAACAGCGTAGAAGCTCAGGGTAAAAGAGTCCAGCACCATAATCGCTCCGGCGAGATAGACCAAAGTCTTTGTCACTGTTGGATAATCCAAGATATTGATGAGCGCGATAACCACGATAAAAGTTAAGACGCTGAGGATTGTCTTGATGCCCAAGATATTATTTAGCTGGGAATTGGCCCGGCTCGTCTCCTTGGCTGTCTCGCGCGTCAAAACCGGACTCAAGCCCAGGTCAATGAACACGCTGAAGATCGTGGTAAAGGACAAAGCAAAAACATATTTGCCTACATTGTCCACACCGATCATTCTCGCGACAAAAATGAAGTAGATAAAAGACAAAAGCTTTTGGACCACATAGGCCATGGTGAGATAAGTCGTGTTTTTGGCGATGCGATGGGGGTGGCTGTCGGTCATAGAATGATAGGTAAAATAATAATTATTTGTCTTAATTTTAGCATAAAATAATAAATTTTGCATTGGCCTAGAGGTTCGACCTCCAATTTGGAGGTCGAACCTCCGAACAAAGGAAAACACCCCGCTATTGACAAAATTATTTATATATGCTATACTAATATCAGTAAAGTTGAAGCACAGTACCTTGAAAAATAAAGCCATTTTTTGGCTTATTACAATACAAATAAACCTACTTGGCCTTTGGCCAAAAACAAAAAGGAGAAAAAGATGAAAACAAGAATATTATTTTTTCTGCTGAGCGTTCTTCTCGTAGTCCTGGGCTTTGAGATAAGATCGTCGCTATTGATTGTGGTGGGATTCGGAATGATTATGGTGGTCTTGGAAGAGGCCGCCTACCCAGGGAAACCCAAGCACCTCTGGCGCGGTAATTATAACTCATGGTACAAGGGGTAAAAACAACCAAGAAGGAAAAATGAAAAAATCTATACAGTTGTTTGTTTTCTCCTGCGTGATCTCGACCATTATGATGACAGAATCATCACTTGCCTGGAACTGATGGTTTTCGCGCCATCAAAAAAGCTTGGCAATGCCAAGTAGTATCCAGGCTAAATCTAATCCCCTACACATAACTTTGTGTGTGGGGGTTTTTATTTCCAGCTATTGACAAAATAGTATTTTGGTAGTAAGATATGGGGTAACTTTGAAAATTGAATATACAAACAAAAAAGGAGGAGAAAATGAAAAAGATAATTTCTTTTGTGTTTGGCTTAGGCCTGATCGTAAATGCGCTTCTCTTTGTTCCACAGATCATTGCCATTTGGAATGCGAAAAGCGCCGAGGGTGTATCAATAATTACTTTTGGCGGTTTCAACCTCGTTCAGTTGGCCGGCATCCTGCATGGCTACTTCCAGAGAGACAGATCTTTGATGGTGGGCATGCTCGCGGCTCTCGTTACTTGCGGGACGGTGACTTTTCTGGCGATAATCTACAAATAATAAAAGGAGTAGGAAAAATGGCAAAAAGTTATGCTTGTAATTACTTTGTTAAAGTGGAAGTAAGGAGCTCGCTCACGGATGATGAAAAGAAACAGTTAACAATACAAATAAAAAAGGCAATAAGAAAAGTGCTCGGGAAAAAGCCGCTGAAAAGTTTTGTAACAATCCTCACGGCGGAGGAAATCTGGCACTGCCCACGCTGTGGAGAAGAATGGGAGGGGCGACACGATGGTCATGAATGCACGCGTTGCGGTGATCCTCTTGTTCTTGGCCACCGTCCTAAAAAATTCTTTCACCCTTTCTCTTAAATAGACCCCACATGCAAAACTGCATGTGGGATTTTTTTATAAAATATTTATACCCTGCTTTAGCAGGCCTTTTTCTACAGCAAAACCTTTATTAGCCCGCTAAGGCGGGGTATAAAAAAATAAATTTATGTTTTAATAAAATTTGTGGATAAAAAAATCCCCAGTGTCGCAAAATATTATGTAGCTGTGTACAAAAAAGAGAGGCTTTGAACCTCTCTTTTGTAATCTATATTCTTTAGCGTTTGGCCCACTGCGGTGCCCGGCGCGCTCCGAGCAAGCCCGGTTTGTTTCTTTCTTTCACTCTGGAATCGCGAGTCAGGAAGCCGGCTGTTTTCAATGGTTTTCTATAAGCTAGATCCATCAGCAATAAGGCCTTGGAAATACCATGTCGGATAGCGTCCGACTGTCCCCTCTTGCCTCCGCCAACCGCGCGAACAGTGATATCTACTTTGTCGTCTTGTCCGGCCAGCTTCAGTGGAGCTAGGATAACGGATTGATATTCAAAAGTAGGAAAATATATTTTCCAATCTTTATTATTCACGAGTATACTGCCTTTGCCGTTCGGATAAACGCGAACCTGAGCAATAGCGCTCTTGCGTCGGCCGACAGCGTAAAGATATTTTAGTCCGGTAGCCGGTGTTTTTGCTTCCGCGGCTGGAGCAACCTTCACTTCCGCAGTTTCCACTGCTTCAGCTTTCTTGTGGCTAGCCTTTGGCGCTGGCTTCCTCGCTGGTTTTTTTACTGCTTTTTCTTTAGGCATTTATGTGGAATAGTAATTATTTAGTGACTTTCAATCTTTTGATTATGGTCATCTGTAATTTATTCTTTGGCAACATGCGAAGTACGGCCATTCTGATAGCCTCGCCCGGCTTTTTGGCCACCAAGTCTTTGTACAATATCTCTTTCAATCCGCCGAGGTAACCCGAATGATGGCGATACATCTTGTCTGCGGCCTTGGTGCCGGAGAGCTTGATTTTGCCGGCATTTTTCACCACTACAAAATCTCCATTATCTTGATTATAAGAAAAAGTTGGTTTGTGCTTGCCGCGGAGGATGATAGCGATCTCGGTGGCCAGTCGCCCCAAAATCTTGTCCGCAGCGTCTATTTCGTGTGTTTTCCTATCTATTTTTGTTGCCATATATTATAAATACGAATTTAGTATTTGTCATTCCGAGCGTAGCCCGGGGCGAAGCCGAGGAATCTAGTACCACAGTTGTGGAGTTAGATTTCTCACTGCGCTACGCTTCGTTCGAAATGACAGTAAAAAGTGAAT
>Ga0172379_10007466_pt1 | contig 14195 bp, 24 predicted proteins | sample GrowelOW334metaG_FD_119756 | JGI IMG/M metagenome (GOLD analysis project Ga0172379, IMG submission 119756) | Groundwater microbial communities from an aquifer near a municipal landfill in Southern Ontario, Canada - Groundwater well OW334 metaG | ecosystem: Environmental > Aquatic > Deep... | reverse complement strand
ATTTGAACGCAGAAGCGTCGTGTTGTTCCATTCCACACTCGTTAACGTTTTTGAAAAGACGATCTTCGGGATCGAATCATACGTGCGGGCAAATTCGTTGATGGCTTTTGATTCCGATTGATTCATCGCGACGTCGTGCCAATACGGGTACATCAACTGATAGGTGTTGCGCCCGAAAATATCGATATCTGCGCTTCGCAAGAGCCCTGTGAAGTACTCATGCAGTTCATCGTCAGCAATTCCATTGGTATGATCGCACACGCCGTCCAGCGTTATATTGATTCCAAACACGACTTTTCTCATTAATCGTTTCCTTTCATGAAGTTATGGAATATTTTTCCCCTTCCTGATACAGCGCGTTGATTTGCTCATCGGCGGGGCGAATCTCCCATGTTCCACCCATGCGAGTTGATGGATGATTCGACATCAATTGGATGGCGTGGTTCAAATCTCTTGCTTCAAGAATCATGATGCCTCCGAGCTGTTCTTTCGTTTCGGCAAAAGGACCGTCGGTTACAGATGAACGGCCATTTTTGTAACGAACAGTTGTGGCAGTGCGAACGCTCTGTAATGCTTCACCTCCAATGAAATTTTTGTTTTTCCGAAGCTCCTTGTCGTACGTCATGCATTCATCAACAAAAATTTTTTGCTCCTGTTCGGACCAGCCGTCCCACATATGTTCTGCTAAATAACCTAAGCAAATGTATTTCATTATTTTTTCTCCTAATAAAGAATTCTTTATCAAATCAAAAAAGAAACCTACGCTTTTAACTCGGGGCTTACAAATGTGTGAAGAGGACGAATCTCAATTCCCCAGCCAAATTGTTCTCCCGCGGCCATTTGAACTGCCGGATGTAACGAAGCAATTTGGATGGCTTCGTCCATATCTTTCGCTTCTATAAGGAATGCGCCGCCGATTATTTCCTTGGTTTCTATGAATGGTCCATCGGTGATCGTTAATGTACCATTTACGCGCCGCACACTTTTACCGGTAGCTTCGAGGCCGGTATCAACAATCACCTGCCCGGTGTTGTAAAGTTTTTCTGAATAGGGGCGGCATTCCCGCATAATAGCATCAATTTCAGATTGAGGAAGGTCTTTCATTTTTTCCCGATCTAAATAACCCAAACATAAAAATTTCATGATGATCTTTTCCCGTGTTTTATTTCTTTTTCATTTTTGATTTCGTTTTCGCCACATTATCCTTTACTCTGAACTTTACAATTTTTTTAATCAGTCCAACAGGAAGCGGTGCATCGATTGGGAATTGAATTGTCCCTTTGCCCCCTTCATACTTTGACAGTTCTTTTTGAAATGCTTCAATCGCCCGCGGTGCCGGATAAAATCCGATATGGTTTTGATATCCGGCGAAGTGAACCAGATTCCCATGGAATACGAAAGTAGGAATGGCGTATTTAATCGCCTCTTCTGCTTCCGGAGCCGCAGCTTTGATCGTATTCCGCAGTGCGGTCAGTTTCTTCCTTATTTCTGGTGGAAATCCATCGATGTATTCATCAATGGTTGTTGCTTGAGTTCGTTTCATCGCTGTACCTTTGCAGGGAACATTTTATTTTTTATGTTTTTTCACTTCTGCCGTCACTATAGGACTTTCGGCAGCTTTACGGGAATCTTCCGGCCAGTCGGATACTTCGAACACCTGACGGATCTCGATAGTATCTCCTTCAGCTGCAGGAACTCTTTTTGCCCACTCGACTGCTTCTTCTTTGGATTTAAAATCAACCATCCAATACCCTCCAAACACTTCTTTGGATTCGATGAACGGTCCGTCTGTTACCGTTGGTTTCCCTTGAGTGAATGAGACGCGCGCACCTTTTTCGACCGGGTGAAGTCCGTCCAAGGAGATAAGATGACCGGCTTTCGCTAATTCTTCGTTGTATTTCATCATCGCTTCAACTGCATCAGCGGGAGGAGTGAAATCTGCGCCGACTCTTTTTCCTTTCCCCCCTTGATAAACGGCCGGAATCATAAACATCATAAATCTCATGGTAGTATCTCCTGTAAGAATAGAAAAATAGTTCGTTCATTATATTGTCGAATAGTAAAAACAAAAATCGACAGAAATATCCGAAATTATTTTAAATATTACTTTTTTTAATGAATTTAAATAAAATATTGCGTTTTTCAGCATATTTTGCGGATTTTTGGGATGTTTCGAGGGGCGACCTGTAAATTGTATTAGGCGAATAGACAAAAGGCAAGCGTTTGCTGATGAAGACAAAAACATTTAATTCAATGTATGTAACTGTCCTTCCAAAAAACGCCGTTCGGGTCCCTGTTGAGTGAGAGACAGTGCGCGTTGATATGAGATGCGGGCTTCGTCATATTTTCCCAGACGACGACATAATTCCGCTTTTGCGGAATGTGCAAATTGATAATCGATGAGATCGCCGCGATTAAGAATTGCATCGATAAGATCAAGTCCCGCTTGAAAACCCTGCCCGTCCGGCAGGCGGGCATCACGCATTGCAATGGCAACCGCGCGATTCAATTCGATCACCGGCGACGGTTCTACGCGCAGCAGAACATCATACAAGCTGACGATTTGTTTCCAATCCGTTTCCGATGCGGTTTTTGCTTCGGAATGCACTGCCGCAATTGCCGCTTGAATTGTGTACGGTCCAAAGCGATGCGAAGAAAGCGCTTGTTCAACAAGTCTGATTCCTTCACCAATCAATTCCTGATTCCATAATGAACGGTCTTGATCTTCCAATAAAATCAGATCACCCGCTGCAGAAGTGCGTGCAGTGCGGCGCGATTCCTGCAGAAGCATTAGCGCAAGAAGTCCCGTCACTTCCGGTTCGGGGAGCAATTGCATCAGCAATCGTCCAAGGCGGATTGCTTCGCCGGAAAGATCGGCACGCGTTACTGTTTCGCCCGATGATGCGGAGTATCCTTCGTTAAAAACTAAATAGATCACATGAAGCACTGTGTCCAACCGCTCCGGTAATTCTGATGCTGTTGGTATTTGATACGGTATGCGTGCATCACGAATCTTTGCTTTTGCGCGGACAATTCTTTGTGCAAGTGTTGTCGGTGTGGTAAGAAATGCATGTGCAATTTCTTCGGTTGTAAGATCGCACACTTCGCGGAGTGTCAGTGCAATGCGCGCGTCGGGTGATAATGCGGGATGACAGCAGGTAAAGATCAGCCGCAGTTCATCGTCATCAATCCCCTTGTCAATCTGTGCGGCGATATCGAACGGATGCGCTTCGAGCTGTTCACTCAATCGTTCACGCAGTGGATCGCCATCCTGCTGATCGGGAAGAAATTTTGCGCGGCGGCGCATACTGTCTATCGCTTTGAATCGTCCCGTTGAGACAAGCCACGCCCGCGGATTCTCAGGAACTCCTTCTACGGACCACTTCTCCGCCGCAGCAGCGAATGCATCGTGCATCGCATCTTCGGCAATGTCAAAATCGCCGAGCAGACGAATGAGCGTTGCGAGTATGCGGCGCGATTCGGCTGTATAAACCTCCTCGAGCGTTTTTCTAATCTGTTCTCTGGAATTAATCATCACAAGAAAATATTGTCGTCCTTTCGATCATGCATAATACTTTTTGTGGATTGCAAAGGCAAGAATTGATAGTTGATTTACCCTTCAGTATCTTCAGAGAGAAAGAAATTTGTTTTTATTATGGACTGCAATATTCTCACAATTCAAAAACGATAATGACGGAATTAGCACAGTATTTACATTCATATTTTCCCTTGAGAGGGGAAGACTTGGAAAAACTCGAGTCATTGTTTAAAGAGACTGCGCTGAAGAAAGGCGATTTCTTCTTAAAAGCGGGGAGACAATCCGATCAATTAAGTTTTATCCGGTCGGGTCTGTTACGAATTTATGCAACAACTGAGGATAAAGAAGTAACGCAGTGGATCTCCACCAAAGGATATTTTGTTACAGATCTTTCGAGTTTCATTTTTGAAACCCCCGCACGGTGGACAATTCAGGCGCTGACCGATGTTCATCTCTACACGATCAATAAAAAAGAATATTCCTCCATCGAAAAAATACTGCCGCAGTGGCACAAGATCGAAAAATTGTTCATTGCACGCTGTTTTACCATTCTGGAAGACCGCGTTTTCAGCCATCTCTCCATGTCTGCCGACGAGCGGTACGAGTTCTTCTTTGAGCACAATAAAGAACTCTTTAGGCAAGTGCCGCTGCAATACATCGCTTCCATGCTTGGAATGACTCCCGAAACCTTCAGTCGAATACGAAAAAAGAACCTGTCGTAATTTCTTGATATTTATCAAGAGGAACGCGCCGTTTCGTGAATATCTTTGTAGAAGCCATCTCAAAAATACCTAATTGTTGTCATTTCGATCCCGCTTTAGCGGGAGAGAAATCTCGATTTTGACTTCAATTATTAAAACGAGATTCTTCACAACACACAAAGGAATCAATCATGAAAATAGCTACGCTGTTCATCACATTGATAAGCACCGTCATATCGGCAAAAGAAATACGAACAGAAATTCTCATCCAAGCTCCGCCGGAAAAAGTGTGGGCAATTCTTACAGATTTTCAGCGCTACCCGGAATGGAATCCGTTTATCAAGTCGGTCACCGGAGAAGCGACGGTGGGAAAAGAGCTTGCAGTACTGATTGCACCGCCCGAATCATCGGAAATGAATTTTTCGCCAACCGTTCTTGTCGTTGAACCAAACAAAGAGTTGCGCTGGCTTGGTCATTTTTGGTTTACGGGACTCTTCGACGGAGAACACAAATTTGAACTGATTGATAATGGAGACGGGACAACAACATTCAAACAGAGTGAAGAATTCGGAGGAATACTTGTTTGGTTTTTTAGCAGCACGCTAGATGTCAATACGGCGAACGGTTTCAAGTTGATGAACCAAAAACTGAAGGAATTGGCTGAAAAAAATTAACAGATAACCCAGCATCGATGGTATTGTACGATCGAACGTTCGATTTCCGTCACCGTAATCAGCTGGTTCTTTATCGCCGCCGGCACTATCGGTTTTGCGTACCATAATTTTTATATGTCATTCTTCGTTCAGCATGACCACCCCATAACCATTTCTTAGATTCCCGGTAAAAGCGTGCGGGAATGACGCATATCTTTACATAATTTGCAATTCGCGAATTGCGAATTGGTGATTTTTTCATAATTTTTTCTATTCCTAAAATAAAAAATTTGTTATAATTACAACCAATGCCCAAACGCCCACTTTCCATCACCATCATTAGCTGGTTCTACATCGCCGCTGGCGTTGTCGGTATAGCATACCATTCCACCGAATTCAATATTCATGATCCGTTTGCGGGTGAATTGCTATTGAGTCTTTTCATCCGTCTTCTTGCGATCATCGGCGGAGTCTGCACGCTCCGCGGCGCACAGTGGGGACGCTGGCTGCTGCTCGCGTGGATCGGTTATCATGCGGCTCTGAGTTTCTTTCATACGTTTTCCGGTGAAATAATGCACGGCGTGCTGCTTGTTATTACTGCGTATATTCTCTTCCGTTCATCAGCCACAGAATATTTTCGCGGAAAGCAAAAATAAATCGTCTCACTGCAAGCCGTAAAGTATCTTCATCACACCCACACATGCTGGAATTCCTCCAAAAACATGCGAGAATGAAGGTTTTTTGCTACGCTAATTTCAACGCGTAAAAATTCTTTTTTCTTCTGTCCAATTTTCCCATTCTCATTTGTTATTTGAATGTCAACAGCACATTCAATAACTTCAAAAAAAGGAAAAAATATGGATGAATATGCATTAATTTTTCGCCACGAAGACGGCAACACGGTTGCTTCGCCGGAGCAAATTCAGGTTTGGATGAAACAGACAATGGATTGGATCGGCGGAATTGCAGCACAGAACAAATTTGTCAGCGGCACCGGCCTCCCATTTGCCGACGCCAGAGTAGTGCAGACAAAAAACGGAACACCGGTCGTCACGAACGGTCCGTTCGGAGAAATCAAAGAAACGATCGGCGGTTTCATTATCGTTAAAGCGAATTCTCCGGAAGAAGCAGTTGCATTTGCCAAGGGCTCTCCTGTACTGCAGGGAAATGGAAACAGCGTTGAAGTGCGGAAGATTGCAAAGAACGACGGAACTCACTAACCTTAATGAATCGTTAGAAACATGAGAACAATATTTGACACAGCAACACGAAAAGAACTTATTCAACGAATCGCCGCATTGGATGAACGGAGCACCGCACAATGGGGAACAATGACCATCTACCAAATGGTGAAGCATAACACATTGTGGACGGAAATGATATTGGGACGATTTTTCTGCAAACGAGTGTTTCTTGGCCGCTTATTCGGCAGGATAGCACTGCACAGTTCGCTGAAAAATGAAAAGCCAATGGGACACAACGCCCCAACAAGCCCCGAACTTAGAGTAAAAGATTCTTACGGCGATGTAGCGCTGGAAAAAAAGAAATGGATTGCCCTGCTGGAAGAGTTTGAACATTTCTCGAATACGGATTTTGTTCATCCTTTTTTTGGCGCTATGACTAAAGAACAGATCGGATATCACACCTATAAACATATCGATCATCATCTTCGTCAATTTAACGGATAAACAAGTCGCTTAATGAAACAGATTGCGGCAATTATGGAATGAAAGGAATAGTATGGACGAATATGCATTAATTCCGCGTCATGAAGATGGCGCCAAGGTGGCAACGCCCGAACAGCTTCAGATGTGGTTGAAACAAACAGAGGAATGGATCGGCACAATTGCTGCACAAAACAAATTTGTCAGCGGAACAGGATTGCCGTGCGAGGATGCACGCGTGGTACGGAAGCAGCAGTCAAAACTTATCGTTACCGACGGCCCGTTCGGAGAAATTAAAGAGTATGTCGGCGGTATCATTGTTATTAAAGCAGAATCGGTCGATGAAGCGGTGGAGTTCGCAAAAAAGTTTCCCGCACTGCAGGTGGAAGGAAACAGTGTTGAAGTGCGGAAGATCGCAAAGAATGATGGCATTCATTAGGACTACGATATGAATACACCATCAGCGAAAATAAACTATGTTGCGGTTATTGTCACCGGCATTGTTGCGTTTATCCTCAGTGGAATATGGTACAGTCCGATGATGTTTGGTGAGATATGGACGACCTATCGAAATAACGCGGCTCCAACATTTCCGGAATGGACTATGCTATTTGCTCCTCTTCGTGAACTGATCGCTTCGTATGTAATCGCGCTGTTGATTACCAAACTTTCACTAACAACACGAGGTGGCGCTATAAAATTAATTCTGCTGTTATGGGTTGCATTCCACGCTGTCGGCATGGCCGGCGCAATTCTGTGGGATCATATGGCATGGCAGCTTGGCGCAGTTCATGCCGGCGACTGGTTAATGAAAATGCTCTTTATGGCTGTCGTCCTCACCATGTGGCACAATACAATAACTTTATCGACGATGACCGAAGGATGAACGCATTATCCTTCAATGGACAATTCCAACTGTATTGAGATCACTACCGCGAAATGATCACTTAAATGGATACAAGGAACATACTATGAAAGAATTCATGTTGATCTTCAGATTTACCAACCTTGAAGAAGCGTGGCGCAATCCCAAAATGGATTATACGCAGTGGCAGGATTGGATTAGAAGTATAGCAGCACAAAATAAATTTGTTGACAGCGGCAAACAGCTTGGGACAAGCGGCAGCGTCGTCAAACCAAATGCGGTTGTCACAAACGGACCGTACGTTGAAATAAAAGAAACACTCGGTGGATATATGTTCGTGAAAGCGGAATCGCTTGCCGAAGCGACCGAGATGGCGAAAGGATGTCCACTGATAAAAAGCAAAGAAGGAAGCGTGGAAGTGCGTCCCGTAGTAGAACAGAATGCAAAGAATTAAACGGAAAGGAGAACAGAATACCGTATGACAAAGAGGAAAAAAATTATTTACTGGATTTCCACTCTGTGGCTTGCTTTAGGAATGGTGTCGACCGGACTTGGACAGTTATTCAAATTTAATGGACAGGGAGGGCCCGATATGATCGCACATCTTGGCTACCCCACTTACCTGCTGACGATCCTCGGTTTTTGGAAGATGCTGGGAGTAGTCGCTGTGCTTGTTCCTAAATTCCCTTTGTTGAAGGAGTGGACATATGCCGGCTTTTTCTTTATCATGACGGGAGCAATGTATTCGCATATCGCTTCGGGTGATCCTGCGGTAGAATTGTTTCCTTCGCTGCTTCTGCTCGTTCTTACTGCAGTGTCGTGGTATTTCAGGCCTGCAGAGCGAAAAGTATTTTCACTCAATCAATAGGTTCATACTATGAAAAAAGAATTGCCATCAAAACAGCCTGCCTTGCCAGCAGGTAAGCGTGAAGAACTCCTTAAAACTTTGAAAATCCGTTTTGCGGACAATATGAACCGTCATAAAGGAATCGAATGGGCGAAAGTGCAGGCGAAGCTGGAGACGAAAAGTGAAAAATTATGGTCGCTCAATGAAATGGAAAGAACCGGCGGTGAACCGGATGTTGTCGGTTTTGATAAAAAGAAGGGCGAATACATTTTTTTTGACTGTTCGGAGGAAAGCCCTAAAGATCGCAGAAGTCTTTGTTACGACCGGGAAGCGCTGGATTCGAGGAAAGAACATAAACCGAAAAACAGCGCTATTGATTTGGCAGCTGCGATGGGAATTGAGATCTTAACAGAAGAACAGTACCGGGAATTACAGAAACTCGGTGAGTTCGACACAAAAACATCAAGTTGGATACAAACACCTGACGAGATTCGAGAACTCGGCGGCGCCCTCTTTTGCGACCGCCGTTATGACCATGTCTTCACGTACCACAACGGTGCAGAATCGTATTATGCCATCAGGGGATTCCGCGGGGTGGTGAGGGTATAAATGCTTTTGACGTCCAGCATTACAATAAATGAAAGGTCATTGCGAGCGAATGCTTTTCATGAGCGAAGCAATCTCGTTTTTTAGGTAAACTTCAGGAGATTACTTCTTCCCGATTTAAATACAATCGGGACTCGCAATAACAGCTTACTTTATGACCCAAACCGAACTCATTCCCCACCTTTTCAGAACTGAGTACAGAAAAATCGTTTCAGTCCTTATCCGACGGTTTGGCTTCGATCAGATCGAAACGGCGGAAGACATTACGAGCGAAACATTCCTGACCGCTGCACAAACCTGGGCGTATAAAGGAACACCCGAGAATCCGACCGCGTGGTTGTACCATGTTGCAAAAAACAAAGCGAAGAACCATTTGCAGCGCAGTGCGTTTTTTGATTCTGCGATTACTCCTGAGCTGCAGCATATTTCTGCCGATATTCAGGAACCGGACATCGACCTCTCTCCGCACAACATCACCGACAGTCAGCTGCAGATGATGTTCGCCATCTGTCATCCCTCTATTCCTGCCGAATCGCAGATCGGACTGTCGCTCCGCATTCTGTGCGGATTCGGGATCGAGGAAATTGCCGATGCGTTTCTCACTAACAAAGAAACGATCAATAAACGCTTATTCAGAGCCAAGGAAACACTTCGAAAAGAAAAGATCGCGATCGAACTCCCTCCCCCGCAGGAACTTGGCAACCGATTGGACGGCGTGTTAACAACACTGTATCTTCTGTTCAGCGAAGGGTACTATTCAACTAGCAATATCGTGACGGTACGGAAAGAACTATGCGTTGAAGCAATGCGTTTGTGCACCATGCTGATTGAGAACGAAAGCACCAACAAGCCGCAGGTGAATGCGCTTCTTGCGCTGATGTGTTTTCATGCTTCACGGTTTGACGCCCGCATCAATCACAATGGCGAACTGATATTGTATGAAGATCAGGATACGAATCTGTGGAATGCTGAATTGATTAGCCGCGGAGGATATTTTTTGAATCGTTCTACAAGCGGAAACAGACTTTCCAAATATCACTTAGAAGCTGCCATTGCCTACTGGCATACGCAAAAAACAGATTCACAGGAAAAATGGAAGAGTATATTGCAATTATACAACAAGTTATTACAAATCGAATATTCCCCTATCGCAGCGTTGAACAGAACATTTGCCTTATCCAGAGTGAAAGGAAAACAGGAAGCGATTACAGAAGCGGAAAAACTGAAGTTACATGACAATCATTTCTACTTTACGCTTCTCGGTGAACTTTATTCCGACATTGATAACGGAAAAGCGAAAGAGCTTTTCACACAAGCGTACTCCCTTGCCAAAACAGAAACCGATAGAAAAACAATACAAAAAAAGATCGAATCACTGTAAGATCATTTTCTCTGTGCCTCTGTGGTTACAGTGAAATTTATTTTTCCACAAACTCTTTCAGCGACCTGCCGATAATGTCCGTCCACCCTTCCGCAAAATTGTGCTTTGCAAGATCTGGATTCTCTTTGGGGAATGTTTCAAGCCCGGCATGCGTCAGTTTTACCCGTGTTGAATTTCCTTCACCAAACAGCTCGAACGTTACGAAAGAATTGCCTGTATATCCGTCGTACCTCCAGCTGTACGTCAGTTTTTTGCCGGGGATTACTTCGGTAATCGTGCAGAGATGCAGATACTGTTTTTCGGGAGGCCCGCCGGTAAACTGAAATTCAAATCCCACCTCTGCTCTGAATTCCTTCAGATCGAAGTACCATTGTTTCATTTCGTTTTTATCGGTGATCGCTTTCCAGACTTTTTCAGCCGGAGCATGATAGACCCGTTCGATGATAAAGGGTGTATTTTCCATGGTAGCCTCGGTGGTGTGCTTACTGCATCATTATTGTGCGTTTTCATCAACTTCAAAAATTCCGAACGTATTCCCTTCCGTGTCAATAAAATATCCCTGCCAGCATGTTTTGGGAATTGCAAATTTCGGCAAGGCAACAATTCCTCCGTTTTTCATAATTATTTCAGCAGTCTTGTCAAAACTTTCAACTTCCATGGAACAGACGAACGCATTTGTCCCGCATTCTGGAGGAGGCGTTTTTGCAGGACGTTTCAACAATCCTCCGCCTGATCCTCCCGTTTCGATCCTCCAATATTCCACCGGCAGCCCTGGCACTTCCGTACATTTCCAGCCGAACGCATTGTGATAAAAATTTACCGCCCGGCGGGTATCGTCCGCTTGGATTTCAAAATACAAATGTCCGTTCATCATTCTTCTCCAGGTATTGTTGTCTCGGATGATTATTTTTTATTGTATGCCTTTTTCATCACGGCAATATCGAGTTTCTTCATCTGGAGCATCGCCTGCATTGCCCGTTTCGATTTCTCCGGATCTTTGGAGCGGAACAATTTTTCCATTCCCTCCGGCACCACCTGCCACCACAGACCGAATTTGTCCTTCACCCAGCCGCACATGCTCTCTTCGCCCCCTTTCGAAAGATGTTTCCAGAAGTAGTCCACTTCTTTCTGCGTTTTACAACTGATCACAAATGAAACTGCTTCGGTGAATTTGAAACGCGGACCGCCGTTCAACGCCACAAATTCTTGTCCGTTCAGCAGAAATGATGCGGTCATCACTGATCCTTTCGGTCCCGGACCGGCGTCGCCATATCTTGCCACTTTCAGAATTTTGGACCGTTTGAAGAGTTTAACATAAAAGTTCATTGCCTCTTCGGCGTTATTGTCGAACCACAGGAATGGAGTGATTTTTTGCATAGCAGTACCCCCTTTGTACGCGAGTGTGATTATTGTGCTGTCGTTGGTTGTGTTTTCCACTCATACAGTTTCCATCCGGCAATCGCTAACGGCAGAGCGGAAATAATACCGATGATGTTGTACCACGCCGCGGCGTAATCCCACATGGCAATGGAACCAGCAAGCCATAGAAGTGTTCCGAGTATGCCGGTAAAATAGATTGCTGTTTTCGCTTTTTCTCGGGCAATCATCGCCGTGATATATGCGGCAAAAACAGTAATCAGCGCCCGATAACTGTATGCAAGCAGCAACAGTGAAAACTCGTGCATCGGTTCACCATACGGAGGATAGACATTGGTGGTGTAAAAAACATGATCGATCGCTGCGGCTAAAATACCGTTGATCAGAATTGCTGCAACGATTGCCAGGATCAGTCGTTTCATATGGTTTCCTTTCTTTTGTTGAGAAATACTTGAATTATTTGTCAACCAGCTTAAGCCACTGTTTAATTACACTTTGCAGTATAACCTTTTTTGCTTTCACCTCTTTCAGATCTTTGAAGACGACAATTCTTCTTCCATCCTTGTATTCTCCCTGAAGAAATCCTGTGGAATCATCGACTTTTGCACCGCTCGGGAAAACCAGCATAATTCTTCCTTTAAAAAGATTGAACACGATAATTTCTCGCTTATGTTCATTCGGTTTGAAAGGCCTCATCTCGCCGGTGTAATAAAATGCCGGATTGTTCCATTTGATATGCTCGCCGATTTCTTCGTCTGTGCTTAAAATAATTTTTCGTAACGTCTCGACTATTTTTCTTACAGCCGGATCGAGTTTTTTAATATGATCTGTTACTTGCTCTTTGTCCGAAAGCTCTGGTGTTTTTGTTTTCATATGTTTTAATCCAGAGTTTCAGCAAGTTTGTCAATACACTGATGCATTCCGGCAAGCGAGTACACGTACATGTGACCGGGAGTCCAGCCATGTTCAATAACGGTCAACTCCGTCATGTCGTGTTTTATTCTTTTGAATATAATTGTTGTAAGGAATTCTTTTGGAAAATCGGGCGGCATGCCGACAGACAATGGATCAATCCTGTTTCCATTCTTATCGGATAGCCCCTGCGTAAACTCCAGTCGTTCCATCGGGACAATTTTTTGATAGATTCCGGAGACGTACGAATCTTGACCCCCTTGATTTATCGGCGCACGCATACAGAAAATATATTGCCCCCCTTCGCGAAGATCGATTTTACAAAAAGGAGACGTATAGTATTTTGGTCCCCACCATTTCATTACCATTTCGGGAACGGTCCATGATTTCCAAACAAGTTCAACGGGCGCATCAATAATGCGCTTAACAAAAACATCTTCCTTCGGTGAATTTTGATTTGAATCTCCTGCCATTGTAATTCCTCCTTGTACGGATGAGTAAATTTAATTCAGAGAAATTTGTCATTTTTCATGGAAAATTATTTAGTGTCGTTTTTTTTCTTTTGCTTGAAGTGTTGTTAAATAATTGTCCAGTGCATCTAATTTCTCTTCCCAGAATTTTCTATACTGCTCTACCCACGTTGAGACTTCGTTCAACTTCTCAAATTTCATTTCGCAGTACTTGTCACGCCCTTCTTGAGTAGTTACAACCAAACCGCATTCAGAAAGAATTTTTATATGTTTTGAAATCGCCGGGCGGCTGATCTTAAATTTTTCCGCTAAGCTGTTAACATTCAATTTTTGTTGTTCTGCCAGCAAGCTGATAATCGCTCTTCTGTTTGGATCTGCTATTGCCTGAAAAACATCTCTTCTCATGATTCTTTCGTCTTATATGTAACCGTTTGGTTACATATTAATATCTGAAGAGATGAAAGTCAAGCGGTGCTGCAAATATTTTTTGAATTATACGATTTGATTGGACTTTATTGTCATTCTCTACGAGTCGTAGATCAAACAATGACCCAAAGGGTCGAGTGAGCCCGCCAGTACCAACGGTGTTCCTTTGGAACCGGCGGGCAGGGAATATCGATTTTATTAATGCGGGTAAAAACAAGATTTCTCTCCCGCTAAAGCGGGAGAGAAATGACAATGAATAGGTATTTCTAGTGAGTCTCTGCAATTTTTTTAAGGGATTGTAAAATCGGGTTTTCTTCTCCCTGCGGTTCTTCCTGAACTGCGTTTGGTCTATTGTCTTCTTGAATTATTTCAAGCTTAGTTTGACCGTTTTGAGCTGTCAAAACATAGTTCATGATAAAATAATTTTCAGGCCTGTCTTCAAGACCTGGTCTAGGCGCAAACAAACTATACTTCACTAATTCGTGTGGTTTCACCGCTAACACTTTTCCCCATTGTTCAAATACTTTGTCTTCCCATGCCGTTCTAAATTTAATGCCGCTGCCAATTTCCCATGTCGTCAATAGATCGCTTCCGTATTGCCACAATTTAACAAGTTCCGGTTTTGTAACCGCGTCCCACACTTTTTGAAGCGGGGCGTTGATCATAATTGTTGAAATATTTTTTGCCATTGTTCTCCTTCTGCAATGTTTTGTGACAGGATTGTTTATGTTTGTACAATATATGATGTAATGAGT
>Ga0172379_10007465_pt1 | contig 14197 bp, 9 predicted proteins | sample GrowelOW334metaG_FD_119756 | JGI IMG/M metagenome (GOLD analysis project Ga0172379, IMG submission 119756) | Groundwater microbial communities from an aquifer near a municipal landfill in Southern Ontario, Canada - Groundwater well OW334 metaG | ecosystem: Environmental > Aquatic > Deep... | reverse complement strand
GAAGTATGAGAAGGACAATATGTTCGTCGGCCACGTGCACGGCGTTCACGAGGAGATGTTCGGCAAGTGCAAGGTCATCACCGCGCCGGCCACCGGAAGCATGCCGTTCGAAGGTCAGGTGATCGGTTTCCTGATGGTCACCGTTAAAGCCGGAAAAGTTGATTCGTTCGAGACGATCGTCACCAAACGGGTTTAGTTGGATTAATAAAGAGCAACCTCATAAAATGGGGTTGTGTCTTATTGGGAGCGCGGGCATCTTTCCCGCTTGCTTTGATCCTGGCGCCGCCCGCAAACCTGTTGCTGGCGTTCCCTGCCTCCGCGTTTCTTTGTTGGATTTGTTTTCTATATTCAGCTAATATAATGATAATGGCCGAACGGAAACGGGGGGCTTTGCGCTATGAAGAAAACGCTTGAAAAACAACTCTTGAAGAAAGCCCTGTCGCTCGACGGCATCGTCGGCGCCGCGGTGATCGACGCGTCGACAATCGTCACCGCCGAATGGGTGCGAATGAAATGCCGCTACGGGTGCGGGGGCTACGGCGCCTGCCTGACATGTCCGCCGCACTCGCCGGAACCGGCCGTAACGGAGCGGTTGATAAAAAGCTACACAAAGGCGCTGCTTCTGCGCACGCACAACAATAAAAAACGGCGCGCGGCCACGCTCGTCATGGAACGCGAAGCGTTTCTTTCAGGGCTGCCCGCCGCGTTCGGCATGAGCGGCGGCCCCTGCGACCTCTGCAAAGAGTGCGCGCTCGACGAGGGGTGCCGCCACCCCGACAAGGCGCGGCCTTCACTCGAAGCCTGCGGCGTGGACGTCTTCACAACAGTCAGAAGCAACGGATTTCCAATCCGCGTCCTGACCGCCACCGACCAAACCCCGGACTACTATTCGATCATATTGCTGGAGTGAAATGCGGGAACGCGGGATCAGGATTCGTTCCAATTCTTCGTGTGGATCGTAGGGGCGCAGCATGCTGCGCCCTCTTTCGGGTGAATCATAATTAATACAAATCAGTAAATTGACATCTAAACCTGATAGTTGCAGAATAGTAACAAGATGCCAGGTTCAGAAACGACAAAGTATGGCGAGCATCGAATCATAATAGATTTCGAAATAGTGAAAGGACAAACATGAGAATAATAGCGATTATATTTTTTACGTTATTAAACATTTTGTTTTTAGGTTCAGTAATTAAATACTTTATTAGAAAGCAAACAACATTTGCATTTATATTTTTATCCATAACGAACATCATCAATTGGAGTTTGATTTTCATGTATTTAAATTTATTACAGGATGCTAAAAACGGTAGCGATTTTCAAATGAATTATTTAATAATTTCAATATTTTCATATCTACAATTTCCAATTTTAACAAAATATTTAATATTAAACAAAATTAATGTTACAAGAAATGGGAATAAACCGACAATATCAGAGATAAGTAAGATGAATATGAAATATTATTCAAGAGTAATTGTTTTATTATCATTCGTTGTCACAACAGTATCATTATTCTACATATTATAAGAAAACAAATCGGGCCAGTATGGGAATTGGAAATTTCATAATTAATATTATTGTAAAACCGCAATCACTAAACCGCAACATGACAAAGCGGCGTCGAGACCGCCGCAATCCATAGCGCTTCGCGATGAAATGCAAAACGCGGAAGGATTAACCACGGAGATGTTGAGGCGCGAAGAGGAAATGGATTTACGATAGAGACATTCGGGAATGACGGGCTTTTTGATCTGATGGTGAAAAATGCAATCTTCCAATGTAGGGGCAGGTTTCAAACCTGACCCCGACAGGGGCGGGATTTAATCCCTCCCCTACATAAGCGAACAACAGCGGCGGTTTTGACGGCGGTGTCGTGATCACCGCAATCCCATAGTTGAAATCAAATAGAATATCGAATGTCCAACACCGAATAACGAATGATAAAACCTTTTTGACTTCCTTCGATATTCCGCGGTTCCCTGCTCGATATTCGTTTTACGTTGATCTTTTGTAGCCGCCGGGACTTTAGCCCGGCGCCGGTTTGGCAGCTATCAGAAATGTATCAGCGTGAAGATATCGCAGCCGCCGAGTTTGGCGCGGCCGTTGAGACCGTCGAGTTCGACGATGAATGCGATGCCGACGAGTTCCGCGCCGATCTTTTCGACGAGCGTTTTCGCCGCCGCCGCCGTGCCGCCGGTGGCCAGCAGGTCGTCGATCACCAGCACGCGTTCGCCGGGTTCGACGGCGTCTATATGTATCTCGATGCGGTCCGTGCCGTATTCGAGTTCGTACTCGACGCTCTCTTTTGCGGCGGGCAGTTTGCCGGGTTTGCGGATCGGAATGCAGCCGCAGCCGAGCCGCAGCGCGAGCGGCGCGCCGAAGATGAATCCGCGCGATTCGATTCCCGCGACTTTCGAGACGTTCTTGTCCTTGTAATAGTCATACAGCTGGTCGATCGTTTCAGCGAACGCCGGCCCGTCCTTGAGCAGCGTCGTGATGTCGCGGAACATTATTCCCGGTTTCGGGAAATCGGGTATCGCTCGAATTTTTGCTTTAAGGTCCATGTTTTCGCCTCACTTTGTCACGAGGATCGCGCGACCCTCAAATCTTTCAGATGTAATTTTACACGAAGTCTGCCGGAATAATTGTCTTCCTTCAGATTAAAAGCGACATCGATATGTTCGCCGTCGAGCTGTTCGGGCGACCAGCGCGGGCAGAAGTTGAAGCCGATCGCGTCCGCGACAGCGGCGCCCTGTCCGAGCCGGAGCTGAAGGTGGCGGCCGTCGGCGCCGACGGTGCGGCACTGAAGCACGGTGACGCCTGTCGAAGCGAACAGCGGCTGCGGGTTTCCGGCGCCGAACGGATTCATGCGCCGGCTCTGCCGCAGCAGTTCGAGATTGAGCGTCGAAAGGCCGAGCTCGGCGTCTATGTTCAGAACCGGTTTCTGCGGTATCTCGCCGAGGTGTCCCATGGCGAGGGTGTTCAGGCGCGCGCGCAGTTCAGGGATGTCCGCCTCGTACAGCTTCAGGCCGGCGGCGAGCGCGTGGCCTCCGAACGTCACGAGAATGTCGCCGCATTCGGATAGCGCGCGAAACAGGTCGAACCCGACCACGCTGCGCGCCGAGCCTTGGCACATGCGCCCCTTTTCGGGATGTATATTAATCAGGTCGTCAGGATTTCTGGAAAGAGTCGTCATGATGACAGGCCGGTGCCGCTGCTCGATCAGGCGAGAAGCGACGATGCCGACGATGCCGATCTGCCAGTTTTCGCTGAAGAGAACAATGGCGTGCTCGTTGGGTTGCGATTGCGGCTCGTTCAGAATCGCGGCCGCTGTCTCGAATATCAGCGCTTCTTCCGAGATCCGGCGGCGGTTCTGCTCGTCGAGTTTTCTCGCGATGAGCCGGGCGCGTTCGGGCGACGACGCGAGAAGCAGTTCGACTCCGGCGCGCGGGCGCCAAACCCTGCCGGCCGCGTTCAGCCGCGGCGCGAGGTTGAAACTTATGTGATGCGCTTCCAGTTTTTCGTTCTCGCGGATGTTCGCCACTTCCAGCAGCGAATAGATTCCGAGGTTCTTGCTCTTCGACATCCGCCTCAGTCCGTCGCTCGCAAAAAAACGGTTCTCGTCGAGCAGCGGAACCAGGTCGCTGACCGTGCCGAGCGCGACCAATTCGCCGTACTTGCTCAGAAGTTCCTCGATGTCGATCTCCAGTCGCGCGCCGATCGCCGCGACAAGCTTGAACACCACTCCGACGCCCGCGAGGTCCCGGAACGGATAGGTCGTGTCGTTTCTCTTCGGGTCCAGAATCGCAACCGCCTCCGGCAGCTCAACCGGCTGCTCGTGGTGGTCGGTGATAATCAGGTCGATCCCGAACTCGCGCGCCAGCACGGCCTCCTTGTTGCAGCTTATCCCGCAGTCGACGGTAATGATGAGACCGTATTTCGCCTTGTGCGCCTTGCGGATCATGTCTTCAGAGACGCCGTAGCCCTCAGTCTCGCGGTCCGGAATGTAATAGCGGACGTGTCCGCCCCGTGATTCGAGGAAAGAGACCATAAGCGCGGCGCCGGTGATGCCGTCGACGTCATAGTCGCCGATGACGAGGATTCGCTCATGGTCGGCGATCGCGCGCAGAACGCGGTCGACAGCCTTTTCCATATCGCGCATGAGAGTCGGTTCGTGCATGCTGGCGATGCCGGGGTTCATGAAAAGCTCGGCCTGTTCGGGCGTTGTTACGCCGCGGTTGACGAGCGCCCGCGCGAGCGGGAGCGGCAACTCGAGGCGGTTGGCCAGATGCATGGTTAAATTAGGATCGGGGTCGATAAATTTCCATTGAAAAACAGAATTCATTTCGGACTCGAGCCGCGCGGGGCGGCGCGGGGCGATACGCGCTGATGGTGTATGCTATGCAGGATTATTCGTGAAGCATGAATAATCCGGACCTATAGTTGAATTACGGCTATAATGACAAACCGCGCGGACCGCGCCGGTCGCTCTAACCCGGATTGCCTGCTCCCGGGCGACATCGTTATCCTTTCGATTTATATGAACAGTATTTCTAACCCAATGTCAGGCGCCCTAAGGGGCGCAAAGAGCCGCGCGCCGGCCGTTCGAAGCGCGTGTCGGAAAAGCGCTGACTCAGCGCCGGCGCTGCTTGCCGCCGGAGCCTTTTTTCTTTTTCTTGTCGCCGTCGTCTGCGGTTGTCGGCGCTTCGGCGCGAGTGGTTTTGCCGCTATCAGCCGGTCTGCCGGCCGATTTGGCGATCTTGTCTTCCTTCTTGCCCGCTGTCGCCGGAACCGCCGGGCCGCTTATCGCTCTGCCCGCCATTCCGCGTCCGCCCGCTTGTCCCTTGTGCCGGCCTGCCTCGGCCGACTTAAAGATGAAGGCAAAAGGAGCGGCTATGAATATTGACGAGTAACACCCGCATCCGATTCCTATCAGCAAGCCTTTCATGAATCCGTTAAGGCTCTCGCCGCCGAAAAGCAGGATCGCCAGAATCGTCAATTCCACCGTTAATACCGTGTTGATGGAGCGCGCCATGGTTTCCCAAAGGCTTATGTTCATCAGCCGGCCGAGCGGAGTCTTTTTGTCTTTGCGCAGATTCTCTCTTATACGGTCGAAGATAACGATAGTATCGTTGATGGAGTAACCGAAGACAGTGAGGATAATGGCAACGAAAGCGCCGTTGACCTCGATCTGAAGCAGTGATGAAGCGCCGAGCGTTATGACTGCGTCGTGGATAAGGCCGATGATTGCCGCGATGGCATACCAGAATTCAAACCGGATAGTGACATAAAGCAGGATGCCGATTGTTGCGATAATGAGCGCGAGCAAGGCTTTTTTCTGGAGTTCGTTTCCGAATACCGGGTCAACTTTGTTTTCGTTGATAAACTGATTCGGAACGCCGAATTTTTTATAGAGAACGGTTGTCAGTTTCTTGACGTCAGCTTCTTTGTTGATGCCGACTAATTTCAAAGTCACGTCATATTTGGCGGGATCGCCCTCTTTCTGGGGCGGCAGTTCCTTCGTGCCGGCCATGAGAACGTCCGATTCCTTGAACCCGGCCTTTTTCAGCGCGGCGTTCAGTTGTTCGCGGTCGAGCTTGCTGTATAGGCCTTTGAGCATGACCTTATCCTTGTTGATCGGATACAGCTCGACGTTGAGGTCGACGAGAAAGCTTTTCATCTTGTTGTTGAGAATCGTCACGCTCTTTTCGTCTGAGTAATCGATAGTGCGAAGCACAAATTCCTTGCCTGTTTGGCCGATAAGCTGCACGGGATTGTGCTTGATGTTGTAGGGTTTCAGGATTTTCTCGATTTCATCAGGCGATATGTTCCGATCAGCCCTGAATTGGACGATGCGGCCGCCGGTGAAATCGACGCCGTAGTTCATGCCTCTAAAAATAATCGAAGCGATGCCTATGGCGATGACGACGAGCGACAGGGCAAACCAGATGTTTCTTGCTCCTATTAAATCGAACCGGTCTTTGTTTTGCACTTGTTAAAGCCTCCTGTTGTGCCTTCGAATGTCACTTTATCTCTGATTGATTGCAAGGTCCTGATTTGCCGGGCGCGCGCCGTACAGACTAAAAGACTGAAGCGGCTTGATGCCGGCGGCGATAATCAGGAAAACGCGCGTTACGAAGATCGCCGAGAACATGCTGCACAGAACGCCGATGGTGAGCGTGACGGCGAATCCGCGGATCGGGCCTGTCCCGAGCGCGTAAAGCACTACCGTCGCGATGAGCGTCGTCACGTTCGAGTCGAGAATCGCGGTGAAGGCTCTCGTGAAGCCGGCGTCTATCGCCGCTTTTAACGTCTTGCCTATCTTTATTTCTTCGCGCACCCTCTCGAAGATAATAACGTTCGCGTCAACCGCCATGCCGATGGAGAGAACGAAACCGGCGATTCCGGGCAGCGTCAGCGTAGCGTTGAAAAGACTCATTATTCCAAAAGTCAGGAAGACATATACTATGAGCGAGAGGTCCGCAAGCAGACCCGGCAGCCGGTAATAGGCGATCATGAAGATCAAAACCGCTCCGACGCCGAGAAGGCCGGCGAGCAGGCTCTGCCGGATTGATTCAGCGCCGAGCGTCGGGCCGATCGCCAGTTTCTGCGCCACCTTAACTTTTACCGGCAACCGGCCGGCGTTCAGCATCGTAACCAATTCACGCACCTGTTCCTGCGTGAACTTGCCGGTGATGATTCCCGCGCCGCCGAAAATCGCCGTCTGGATCGTCGGGCAGGAGATTATGACATCGTCCAGCGCGATCGCAAGATATTTATTTATGTTGCGCGACGTGAATGTGCCGAAAATGTCCGCCGCGTCCTTCTTGAATTCGAAATGCACCGCGGGACGTCCGTAGGAGTCGTAGCCGGCGGTCGAGCTTTTCAGGTCGCTCCCTTTAAGGATGACCTTCGCGTCAGCCGGTATCCGAAACCCGTCTTCCCATGCCACGCCGCGCGAGTCGATGAACTTCAGGTCGGCGACTTTTACCAGCCGTTCGACCTTGTCCGGATCCGTTTCGCCCGGAATCTCTATGTTCACCCAGCGGTCGCCCTGCTTCGAGATGGCCACTTCCTTCACGCCGTCCGGGTCAATGCGGTTGCGCATGACTTCCGCGAGGCCCGACACTTTTTCAGGTGTCAGCGGCTCGTCTCCCGTTGGAATCGCCTCCAAAAGTATGTTCACGCCGCCCTGAAGGTCCAGCCCGAGGTTCAGCGGAAACTGGTGAACCGATTTGGACACTCCGTTCACAAGCCGTGTTTCCACGCGGCTCTCATAGCGGAAAAGCAGCCAGCCGCCGCTGAGCGCCACTACCGCTACGATCATTAAAATCTGTGGCAAAAGTTTCTTTTGCATAAACTATAACTCCCGCGCATTCGCCGCTTCGATTCAATGAACGCGGCAAACACCTTGAATTCGGAACCTCTCGGTCCCGGAAAACGACATCGAAACATTCTATTACAAAAATTCGAGAGCCGCAATACGATTTTAAAAGTCTTATATTCATCAGTCTCTTTGCCGTCTTTTAATCCGAATCATATATAATGGGGTCGTTGATGAAGAATTTGGAGGAAAAACATGCTGATAAAAAAACAAATAGCGTTTATTGCGTTAGCGGCGGCGATAGCTTTCAACGCCGCGGCGCTCGCCGGCCCGGCTGCCGGCAGCCCTTTAGACAACCTGTACATGATCCGCGAGGGGCGCCCCATGCGCGCGTCCAGTTCAGACCCCGCCTGGGAAACCGGCAACAACGACTGGCGGCTCCTGCCCGCGAACACAGACATCACCATAGCGAACCTCGAAGGCCCCGGCATAATCACTCACATCTGGACCACCATGGCCTGCCGCGACCGGCAATGCCCCCGCCTGCTCGCAATCCGCGCCTACTGGGACGGCGAGGAACAACCCTCTGTCGAGGCCCCGCTCGGCGACTTCTTCGCCGTCGGACACGGCATGGATGTCGCCGTTAACTCCATGCCTGTTCAGGTATCGTCCGACGGGCGCGCCCGCAACTCGTTCTGGCCCATGCCCTTCAAAAAAAGCGCGAAAATCGTCATCTCGAACGAAAACCTTTATTCTTCCGGCGTTGTTATCTACTGGTACGTCGACTGGGTGAAGCTCGACAAGCTGCCAGAAAACGCCGCCTACTTCCACGCACAGTACCGGCAGGAGTTCCCGGCGCGGCCCGGCCGCTACAAACTCATGGAGGCCACGGGCAGCGGCCAGTACGTCGGAACCGTCTATTCCGTGCTCGCGAACATGCCCGGCTGGATCGGCGAAGGCGACGACTTTTTCTATCTCGACGGCGAGAAAACCCCGTCGCTGCGCGGCACCGGCACGGAAGACTACTTCGGCGACGCGTGGGGCTTCCGATGGTTCAACCAGCCCTATCACGGCGTCAGTGTCTATGAGGGCGAGCGCACCGGGGGCAGAACCACCGCCTACCGCTGGCACATCGCCGATCCGATCCCGTTCACAAAATCAATCAAAGCCGAGATCGAGCACGTCGGCCCGGTTTTCGACGAGAACGACGTCCGGGTTGCAGGCTACGGCGAGCGCCCGGACCATTACGCGACCGTTGCGTTCTGGTATCAGAACGGCGGCGGCCCGAACTTCGAGCGGATGCCGAAAGGAACGAAACGGCTGCCCCCGCATATCTACGTCGAGGCGGAGAAACGTTTCTATAAGGAAGGCGCGCCGATGCCGAAAGGCGTTAAAATCGTGTCCGACATGGCATGGAGCGGCGGCGCCTACGTGAATTTCAGTCCGGGCGGCGGCGCGGCGCGATTCGAAATTCCGATAAAAATCAAGCATAAAAATCGTTATGAGATGTCAGCGGACCTCGCGCGCGGCCCGAACATGGGGGTTTACAGCGTTTCGCTCGACGGCAAACCGCTCGTGATGTTGTCCGACCTCAGCGACAAGAACGTCGGGCGGATGTCTGTTGATTGGGGATTGATAGATCTCGCGGAAGGCGACCACAAGCTTGTTTTCAGTTTAATCGGCGCCGGGCCGAACGGCGGCTCGGACGTCGGCGTGGACGGCATATACATGCGCCCCGTGCGCTTCTTCGCTGACGACACGACGCAGTGACAATTGTATTTATCCCGGATTCGCCAATAGGACGTTGAATCCGGGGCAATGTTCATAGCGGCGATCTGCTTCGTTATCGGCGCATTTTTTTGTTCGTGAACCAAAGTTCTATTCACTTCAAAAATACACCTGCTGCCTCGCATCTCATCCCCTCTGAACCATTGCGCCCAAATCCTAATGGCGGATTTGGGTTTATTTCAGTTGCGATAAGTGGAATGAGGAATCTTTTATGTCGGGCGCAGCATGCTGCGCCCAACTTTATCGAAATGTATTTTATGTTTGATATTGGAATTGAGTTCGGGTTTGCCGCGTCAGCCGCAAAACGGCATCCTCGCAATGACGGTTTTTCGAGTTCGGGTTTGCTTTGGCAAACAGCGCCTCGCAATGACGAATTATGGTTGCTTAATTGAAGATTCCTCGCTTCGCTCGGAATGACAAGCGGCGCGATATTGTAATTTGCTGTTTTAATCTTTTCACTGAATTCTGAGTTCTGCTTTCTGTCTTCTTTTTTTGCTTTTCCTTCCTACCATCTACCATCTGCCTTCTACTATTTCCCCGCTTCCTTCGCTATCTTTTCGAGATTCTTGACGTGTTGCCTTTGAGCCTCATCCTGATTTTTGTAGAGTTCTGTCATAATCGCCTGTTCGAGCATCGAGCCGATGATCGGGATTTTGAGATTGAGCTGTCCTTCCTCGGTTTGTATCGTCTTTCCGTTTTTCTCCTCATAAGTCCAGTCGCCTTTGCACATGAAAATATTGCGCAGGAAGAAAGGGACAATCTCGAAATGATAGACGCGCCGCTGCGGGTCCCAGCGGCTGACCTCGCGCCATGTAAGCATCTTCGGAGAGAGCAGTTTCTGCGCGAAAGGCGGAATCTGGCCGTGCGCGCAATAGGTGAACTCGATGTCCTGCCGTCCGTCCGGGTGCTCGACGAAATGCGTTATCTTTACGCTCGTAACATTCGGCATATCCTCGTAAGTCTGAGGGTTGCGCACCAGATCGTAGTGTGTAACTTTCAGAACCATTTCCATCGGAAAATCATATTCGTATCTTCTGTGAATCTTCATATAAATTGCCTCTCATTCATCCCGGATCGCAAAAGATCAAGCGGGATTCTAAGCGGAAAACGGCCTGAAATCAAGTTGCAAAGGCCTATATATAGACAACCCTTGAAAAAAAACAAATGGTTTTTATAACCATTGAGTGGTTTAGCGCGCCATGTCTAAAAGCTGTTTTCAGCGCCCGGAGCCGATTATTGGAAACCGGGCGAGGGTTGCAGGTTCGGAATCGGAACCGGAATGGGCGGTTCCTCGGGCTGCGGCTGTGGCGGGCTGATGTTCGGCGCATCAGAGGCTGGAAGCGGGCCCGGCGGCATCGAAGCCGGCGCCTGAATGTCTGATTCCGGCAGCCAACTGATGGCCGGGTCTGAGCAGCAGCGGGCGCCGGAGTATGATAACTGTGTATCCGGCATGCCCCAGGCGGTGGCGTTGCAGGAGGGCGAAAGCTCCCTGTATCCGGTGCCGCCGCGCAGAACCTTGTAATATTCTTTGTAGTCTTCGTCAGTCCACTCCCACGCGTTGCCGTAAAGGTCGGCGATGCCCTCGGGAGTCGTGCAACTTTTAGAAGAGCCGGCTGGTTTGACAGGCCGGTCGGACCGTATGTCGAGACTCGGATTGCAGTTTTCGACATTGAACGGTTTCATAACGAGCTGATTCGGGCGGCAGACCGGGCCTTGGCAGGCCCGTATCCATTCCGGGCCCGAGCAGAGCCGTTTGCCGGCTTTCTTGCAAGCGCTCTCGGCCTCGGCGTAGCTCAGTCCGATCGTCGGCGTAACGCCCTGTTTGTCAGGCGACTCGTAGATGTCGAAGCAGAACGTGCCGTCGAGAAGAACCGAGTTTTTAGGGCAGGTTTTGCCGTAGTAGTCGCCGTAGAGGGACCTGAAATACTGAAGCCTGAGCGGGTGAACGGATGAAGCGGCGTCGTCGGCCCACATGAGCCGCGCGGTAAGTTCGTTAAGAGTCGCCAGCAGTTCTTTGGCGGATTGGATGTCGCCGCGGTTATCGGCGGCGGCGTAAAGTTGAGCGGCGCGGGCCTGTTCGGCGCGCAGTTGGGGCAGGGCGACGGTGGCCGAGGCGACTTCTTCAGCTAAAGAGTGGAGGTCGGCGACAAGGCCGTTGAAGTCCGGCGGGCAAGGTTCGAGAGCCCGTTTGAGAGCGGCGCGGAGTTTGGCCCTGAAGACCGGGACGGCGGTATGCTGTTCTTCGGTCTCGTCGATGAAAGCCTGAACATCGGCCGCGAGCCTGTCCATGCGTGAAACGGCGGCTGCGGCAGGCGCTTCGGGCAGCGGAACCGCCTGCGGGACGGATTGCTGTTCGGCGCCTGAAGATTGGGCGGCGGCCGAAAGCGGTAAAAAAAACATGATAAAAGCGGATAGTAACAAAGAGAGTTTTAAACAGAAGGTTGGAGGCATGCGGCGTCCTTTCGGCGCTGTGGGCCGGAGCCCTTACGCGAGGCATGTTCAGGAAAAAACTGCCTCGCGGTATGGAAGTCCGGAACATTATACCAAATATATTTTAATTTTACTATTGTCGTTATCAAGGTGTTCGTGGTACTATAGCGAGCCTTGGGGGGAATATTTATGAGGTATTACGGGAAAGGGGGAAAGTATTATTATAGTTAAAAAAGGTATGAAGAAACGACGAAGCGAAAACAGCGGAGCGGCGGGCCGCGAGATAGACCGGCTTCTGAAGCAGTCGGAAGCCAAAGGGTCCGTCCTTTACGACGATATCGTAGACATCCTTTGCATGGATGAGGAACTCGGGGAAAAAGATATCGAAGGCATCATGGACAGGTTCACCGAGCGGGGGATCACAATCCTCGACGAGAACGGCGAGCCGATTGTTCAGGGCGTATCCGTGGACGACGATGATGAAAAGGATGACGAGGAGCTTTTTGAAGTCATACCTCCGATTCCAAGAGGCGAAGGCGAAGCGCCGATAGACGACTCCATTCAGCTTTACATGAAGGATGTCGGCCGGGTACCGCTGCTCACGCACGAGGAAGAAATCGAGCTTGCGAAACGGATCGAGATGGGCGACGACGAAGCGCAGGCGAAACTCATCGAGGCCAACCTGCGGCTCGTGGTTTCGATCGCTAAGAAGTACGTCGGCCACGTTGACATGTCGTTCCTCGACCTGATTCAGGAGGGGAACCTCGGCCTGATGCGGGCGGTTGAGAAGTTCGACTACCGCAAGGGCACCCGATTCAGCACTTACGCGACATGGTGGATACGGCAGAGCATCATCCGCGGGATCGCCGATCAGGGCGCCACGATCCGCAAACCGATCCACATGGCGGACGCGATCCGGCGGCTGATCAAGACTTCCCGCCAGTTGAGTCAGGAACTTGGCCGCGAGGCCACTGGCGCCGAACTCTCGGAAAAAGTCGAGATGTCCGAAAACAAGATCCGCGAGATGATCAAAATCTCGAAGGTTCCGATTTCGCTCGACACCGCGGTCGGCGACGACGAAGACAGCCACCTTATCGATTTCATTGAGGACAAACGCAGCCCGCGCACTGAAGAGAGCGCCGCTAACTCTGCGCTTCGCGAGGAAATCCGCGAAATGCTCAAGACAATAGGGTTCCGCGAACGCCGCGTGCTCGAACTCCGTTTCGGGCTCATCGACGGCCACCCGCGCACTCTCGAAGTAGTCGGCAACGAGTTCGGCGTCACCCGCGAGCGCATCCGCCAGATCGAAGCGAAGGCGCTCCGCAAACTCAAACAGTTCTGCCACAGCAAGAATCTGCAGCGGTTCCTCGACGAAGAGTAACCCCCGCAGCGGCCGCAAAAACAAATCGCAAACCATAAAGCCCCCGAACAGGGGGTTTTTTTGCGTCTGTCTTTCTTCTTTATGCTAACATTATTTTTCGGCCAGTTCGGTTTTCTTCATAAACTGTCCTATAATTTATGTCGTCAAAGATGACTTTTAAGAGATTTGAAGAAAAGCGCCTATAGCAAAACTTTTTTTTGATATATTCCGAATCCGCGATTGGGATTCGGGCCTATTCGGAGGCGATATGCCGGCAGGGCAAACGCCACATTACCTGAACGCCGCGATTTATATCGGTTGCCTTATCCTTTTCAACGTTATCAACATTACGATGATGCGTAGCATTCGCCGCCGGTCAGTTTATAACGCGCTCAGCCTCTTTCTATTGTTTGTCACTATATGGATAATCGGATCGGCAGGCGAAGAATACTTCGGGGTCGCCGCCAACGGTATGTTCTGGACAAAGATAAAAAGCGTCGGCGCCATATTATGCGAACCGGCGTGGTTCTTGGCGGCGATTGTTTTTTCCGGAGTCACAGCCAATAAAAGTTCGAATGTCAGGCGCTTTATCCCTCTGATTTTTGTCGTGCCCGCAATTTGCCTGGCCGGCGCGCTGACAGACGGCCGACACCATTTTTACTTCGGCTCTCTCAACAACGGTTTCGGAAACGGCCCGCTGTTCTACATAAGAATTATCTATGGCACTTCGCTTCTCGTTGCCGGCCTGATTATTATATCGGGAAAACTTTTCGAAACGCACGCTCCGAACAGGCACAAACTTATTATGCTGCTTTCCGTGTTTATATTGATGCCGATGATCGGCAGATCGCTTGTATATAGAGGCCTTCTGCCGCCGGGATCGCCCGTTAGCCCGCTGCTGACATCAGCCGGAGCCATTGCGTGCATGATCGGGGCCAAGTGGTTCTCGATGATGCGCTGGCTGCCGGTCTCCATCTCGGAAGTTGTCGAGTCAATGCCGACCGGTTTGGTTGTGATCGACAGAAACGGCGAACTGATAACGCTTAACCCGGCGGCCGCGCGGCTGATCGGCCTCGATGACTGCGATGAGTTTGCCGAACTCATTGAAAGTCTCTCAGACAAATTCTCAATGATCGAGCCGCGGTCAGGCTATTCCTTCGACCTCGAACACGGTGGCAAAACGCTGCGCTTCCAGCGCATCGAATTGCAAAGAACCGAGGAAGACGTCGACACGATGATTATTTCGATCGTCGATGTGTCCGGCGAACGCTCGGCTCAGAAAGAATTCGTCG
>Ga0172379_10007464_pt1 | contig 14198 bp, 17 predicted proteins | sample GrowelOW334metaG_FD_119756 | JGI IMG/M metagenome (GOLD analysis project Ga0172379, IMG submission 119756) | Groundwater microbial communities from an aquifer near a municipal landfill in Southern Ontario, Canada - Groundwater well OW334 metaG | ecosystem: Environmental > Aquatic > Deep... | reverse complement strand
GCCACCAGACTTCTGGTAGCACATCCAGCACACCGGGCCGTCGCCGCCATCCGCATGAACGATCAGCGGAATGATCTTCCCGGCGCCATCCCTGAAGGACGCGCCGAGCCCGATCTCTCCGGACCGGCACCCGGAACAAGTGCACGACAGCTTGATGCCGTCGGTAAGGGTTTTGTCGGAGCACTGGCTATTAAGCCAGCCGAGGAGATTACTGAGACTGTCGAACCACATGGTTCTCTCCTTGATCTTCTGTTTTCTTCTGTTTTTTTTGATGAACGAAACTCGGGAAATTCCCGATCCCGCATGCCGACGGTTTCGGCACGCAAGATCAGGAGCCGTATCGCAAGGGTGCGACACGGCAGCGGCCCGCCTCCCGGATGGGAAGGCTAGGCCTCGGGCATATCCTCGGGATGCTCTTGAGACTCAAGGATCTCGTTGATCTGCTCAGCGGTTGCGACCGCGGCGAGATCCTCGTCCTTGAGTTTCCGGAAGAGAGCCCCATAAATGCTGCTCATCAATCCCCCGATATCCTCCGACGCCAACTCGACTTCAGCCGGTGGCAGTTTCAGCAGTGGCTTTTTCGCCATCTTCCACCTCCTCTGTCTTTGGCGTTTTTGCCTCCTTCCATCGGCGCTTGAGCTCAAGCGCGATGAAGAAGGCGGGGACGCCAGTGGCCGCGTCGTCGATCAAGGGGACAAAATCGACGATCGCCGTAGCGATGTCGATGCCCGCAAGAACGGCGAGAAGGACCCAAAGCTCCCAGGTCTTTCGACAACGGAGCCAGTCCTTGAACTCCGCGAGGCCCGCATGCGCCGCGGCTTGCTTCAAAATCGCGAGCGGATTCTTCATCTTTCACCTCTTTGTGACATTGCGTCTTCAACGAAACCTTGCTCATTTCAAGGTTCGCTAAAGGTGATACATTAGCATAAAAATGGCCTTTTGTCAATGGATGGGCATGGTATTTGGCCAAGATTGCATCAGATTTCGCCACGCCGGAAAAATCGTGCTAAAATACGGTCGATCTATGGCACGCAAATACAAAGGCAAGCGTAAAAACGCAGAATTTAACGATCGCCCGCGCATCGAGCTCGATCCGGAGACGCGCCGAGGCATCACGGCCGTCCTTCTCTTCGCTGCCGCAGCCCTTCTTTTCCTTTCATTTTTTAACATTGCGGGAACGCTCGGCACGTTCGTTGACCGATACGCCTCGCTGCTGTTCGGCTGGGACCGATTCCTTGTTCCCCTCATCTGCATCATTGTCGGCGCAACAGCGATGTATCCTGACAGGGGGCGGCTTTCCACCTGGAACCACCTTGGACTTCTCTTTTTCTTTTTATCGTTCAACGCACTCCTGAACCTCGTACTTGTAAATCGTCCTGAACCGTACACCACGGACCTCACGTTGGCCGGGGGCTACATCGGGCAGTTTCTCGGCACGATCCTGCCGAATGTCATCGGATTTTGGGGCGCGATCGTGGTGGTATGCGCCCTGCTCGTGGTCGCGGTCATGCTCGCGTTCAACACGTCGCTTCGAAACATGATGGGGCTGCACCAGCACCTCACGGGATGGTTTGGGGAACGACTGCATCGCGGGATGCAACGAAGGGTCGTGGAGGTCGGCGATGCAGGAAATGGCATGGAGGAAGTCGAGGATGAAATCGACGAAACGGAGATTGAAATCGATTCAGAAGATGAGGCGAAATCGGAGAAGGCGCCGATCTTCCGTTCGAAGCCGCTCATCGAGGCCGAACGCGCGCAGCCGGAAAAGGCGCTCACGATCAAGAAAATCCGCAAGGTCACGATCCCGCTCGAGCTCCTGGAATACCGGGCCAACAACGCGAATTCCGGCGACGTGGAGCGCAACATCGAAATCATCTACAAGACGTTCGAGCAGTTCGGCATCCCGGTTGAAATGGGAGAAACGGCCACGGGTCCGACCGTCACGCAATACACGCTGAGGCCGGCGCAGGGCGTGAAGCTCTCGCGCATCATCGGGCTCCAAAACGACCTCGCGCTCGCGCTTGCCGCGCATCCGATCCGCATCGAGGCGCCAATTCCGGGCAAGTCGCTCGTCGGAATTGAAGTGCCGAACCAAACCGTCGCGACCGTCAGCCTGCGTGATCTCATGGAATCAAAGTCGTTCAAGGGCCGAACCAACAACACGGCCATTCCGCTCGGAAAGGACGTGTCCGGCGCAACGTGGACAGCGCTGCTTGAAAAAATGCCGCACCTCCTGGTCGCGGGCGCGACCGGTTCCGGAAAGTCCGTTTGTCTCAACACGATCATCGTTTCCCTTCTCTACGAAAACGGTCCCGACGAGCTGAAGTTCATCATGGTGGACCCGAAGCGCGTCGAGATGAAACAGTTTGAAGGAATCCCGCATCTTCTCATTCCGCCAATCACGAAGTCCGAGGATACGGTGAACGCGCTCAAGTGGACCGTGCGCGAAATGGAACGCCGCCTCGACGTGCTTTCGAAGTTCGGCGCGCGCGACATCAACGGCTACAACGAACGCGCGGAAGAAAAGATGCCGAAGATCGTCGTCGTGATCGACGAGCTCGCGGACCTCATGACCGGGTCGGGCCGCGAAGTGGAGGGAACCATCGTTCGTATCGCGCAGATGGCGCGCGCGGTCGGCATCCACCTGGTGCTTGCCACGCAACGGCCGTCCGTCGACGTCATCACGGGGCTCATCAAGGCGAACTTCCCGGCCCGCATCGCCTTCGCGGTCGCGTCGCAAATGGACTCGCGCACGATCCTCGACTGCGCGGGCGCCGAAAAGCTCCTGGGCCGCGGCGACATGCTGTATACGAGCGCTGAGCTCTCGAAGCCGAAGCGCCTGCAGGGAGCCTATCTTTCGGACGCGGAGATTGAACGCGTGGTGGGATTCCTAAAGAAGGAAGGGCGGCCAGATTACAACTATGCCATCACCGAAACCGTGCGCACCGGTACCGTGCTCGACGGCGGGGATGATGACGACCCGTTGCTGGACGAGGCGATCCAGGCGATCATCCAGGCCGGACGCGCCTCAACGTCGCTCCTGCAGCGTCGTCTCAAAATCGGATATGGCCGCGCCGCGCGCATCATGGACCTGCTTGAGGAAAAAGGAGTGATCGGTCCGGGAGAAGGGGCGAAGCCTCGCGAAGTCCTCGTGACGGAATGGCCGCCGGGCGGCAATGACTTCGAGGACGTTCCGACCGCGCAGGACGACCTTGACGAAGCCGCACAACTGGACAAAACTGATAAGAATGAGGAAGAACCTGACGCGTTTCCCGAACAGCCTTCATTGCCGGAACGTCCCGAATAACCATTCAAATGCCCTTCGTCATACGCAAACTGAATGACGCGCGCACCCTTGGCGGAGAAATCCGCGAGCTTCGGCGCGCGACCGGCCTTACGCTTTCCGAAATGGAAGCGCGGACGAAAATTCGGCGAGTCTTTATCGAGGCGTTTGAAAACGACCGCAACGCCGATCTTCCGGATTCGCTCTACGCGCGCAACTATCTGCGCGCGTACCTGAGAGGACTCGGGGTCACGGATCCGGAATACTACGTGAAGCGATGGGAGGAAACGCGAGGAACCTGCGACTTCGTGGAGGCGTCGCGCATGCCGCGCCAACGCGTACGGCGAGGCACCATGCTGGTAACCAGTCGCTTTCTGAAAGTCGCGGGCGTGGCAGTCATTCTCCTGGCCGTGTCGCTTTACGTCGGCAATGAGGTCCGTGCAATCACATCCGCCCCGTCCCTCATGGTGGTCGGGCCCGAGGACGGGCTTGCCACGACGGAAGCCACGGTGACCGTGCGAGGCGAAACCAAGCCGGGAACGGCGATAAAGGTCAACGGAGAATCCGTGCTTCTCGATTCCGACGGGACGTTTGAGACCGCGGTTTCGCTTGAACGAGGACTGAACGTCATCAAGGTTGAGGGAGCAAAGCGATATTCGCGGATCTCTACCGAATACCGGCGCGTCGTGCTCGAGGCGGAAAAAAATACCGCCGTGGTTCCGTCCGGATTGCATCAGTTTCCATAATCAAACGTAAAAACCGGCCACGATGGCCGGTTTTTTAAATTATTCTGCCTCGGTTACCGCAGGGGCGACCAATGTCTCACCCGCTTCGATCTTCTTTTCAATCGCCTTCCGAATATCCTTCATTGCCTTCGGATGCTCCTTGAGATACTGCTTCGCGTTTTCGCGACCCAGCCCGAGCTTTTCCTCTCCGAACGAATACGAGTTTCCACTCTTTCCAACGACGCCCGCCGGAACGCCGACGTCGAGCAGGTCGCCCGCGATCGAAATGCCCTCGTTGTACATGATGTCGAACTCGCACGTGCGGAACGGCGGCGCGACCTTGTTTTTTACGATCTTCACCTTCGTTCGGTTGCCAATGATCTTTTCCGCCTGCTTAATTTGCGCGCTTCGACGAATCTCGATGCGGACCGATGCGTAAAACTTAAGCGCGTTGCCGCCGGTCGTCGTTTCCGGATTGCCGAACATGACGCCAATCTTCATGCGGATCTGATTGATGAAAATGACCGTGCACTTCGACTTGTTAATGATGCCTGCGAGCTTTCGAAGCGCTTGCGACATGAGGCGCGCCTGCAGTCCCATGTGCTGGTCGCCCATGTCGCCTTCAATTTCGGCCTTCGGGGTAAGCGCGGCCACGGAGTCAATGACGATGACGTCCACGGCGTTCGAACGCACGAGCGTTTCCACTATCTCAAGGGCTTGCTCCCCATTGTCCGGCTGAGAGATGAAGAGTTCATTGATATTCACGCCGATCTTTTGCGCGTATTCGGGATCGAGGGCATGTTCCGCGTCAACGTATGCGGCCAATCCTCCCGTTTTCTGAATTTCCGCGACGATGTGCTGCGCGAGCGTACTCTTTCCGGACGACTCTGGGCCATAAATCTCGATGATGCGGCCTCGGGGAACCCCCATCACGCCAAGCGCGATATCGAGCGACAGGCAGCCCGTGGTTATGGCATCGACCTGCATGGTCTTTGCCTCGCCGAGTCGCATGATCGACCCTTCGCCGAATCTCTGCTTAATCTGCGAAATGGCTTCGAGCGCTGCCTTTGTGCGCACGTCGGCCGCGTTCACTTCCTCCAATACCTGCTTTGCCATACGTTTCTGGGCAAATGCCCTAAATGTTCAACGGGATCAGCCCTCACAGGGTAACAGAACCCCTTTCAGAGGACAATCTAACATAATTTCGCTTAAATATCAATCATTTTGTCATAAGAAAATTACAGGTGCCTTCGCGATGCCATCATTTGCGTCTGAAGAAACAGAAAAAATCGACGTCAGCACTTTTCAACAAAATCTCGATAAAATTCAGTTATCCACCGTGCGTTCCATCAATTTTATTGTTCATTTTGTAAACCGAGATGCCCTGTGTTACCATGCGGTCGCTCACATAGAGCCAATGGCAAAGGAGGTTAAGTGACCGGACAACGAGGACCGTTCTCCCGCACATCTGAGGCACGCTTTCGCAGCGGTTCCAAGCCGTCGAGAACGAAACGCAGGGTCGACTTCAAGCGCCGGTCGCTCAGGCCCGGCGAACAAGACGAGACGACCGAACGTCGATTCGGCATCCTGCTTCAAACACATGTCGCAAGGCAATTGAAGCGCCTAAACGTTCCGCACAGGCTCATCGACTACCGCGACGACTACGCGCGCAGCGACCGCGTCGAACTCGCCATGCTCGATGATGACGACGGGAAGACCATCGCGGAAATTCAATACACGCTCAGGCGCGGCATACGCGGAAAGATCGAGAGTTTCATCCGTGCCGCGACCGTGCGCGCAAACCGTGAAGTGCCGCGCATCTACATCGAGATCGAAGATCGCGTCGGATATGCCCTGAAGCCCATGGCCGATCGCGTGGCACACGCCATTCGCGATATCGTGATTGACCTTGCCGAGGTCATGAAACGAAGGGAGCAGGGCAACGTCATCGGGCTCGCGCTCATTCTCAACCGGGGAAAACATCAAGAGATTCTGTCCATGCGCCTCATGCGCGTCATCGGCACGAAGGCGCGCGCCATGCTCGAAAGCCTTCTCGCGCCACCGCCCGCGCCTGTCCCGCCAGAAATGAAAAAACCGATCACGACGACAAACGAAACCGCGCCTGAGAGACCCGTTGTCGCAAAGCCCCCGCGCCTCACGGCTCCCCCGCGCCTGCTAGGCCACATTGAGAACTTCTTCCTGGGATTCATTCCGAACCCTAACCTCGCGTTCGCTGCGCAGCGCATGAGCCACCCTCTGCGCATGCCGTTCCGTCGATAGGCTCAATCGCAAAAGCCGACCCTCTCGCCTGCCTGCCGGTAGGCGTGGGCCGGCTCTTTTTTAAAAAAATCCGCGCTTCAGTCAAGAAGGCGGATGATGACCCAGGGCTTGTATCCGGAATGCGGTCGTCGATAAACAAAGAACCTTCTCTGCGTCAGAGAGCAACCTTCGCCTTCCTCGCCAATAACCAACTCGAACTTGAATGCGGGATTCAACGGTCTCGGGACGTACATGACGTAGCCCACAATGAAGCTGACTTCATCGTGGCCTTCTCCCAATATGATGATCCGCCGACCGACGATCGTCTCAAGCGACGGAAGTCCGAGACTTATGACGTCATCCGGAAGGAGCTCATCACGCGTCAAGGCGCGGCAGCGAGGGTCGCCCGCACACAATGGCACCCATTGTTTGAGCGGCAACCAGTAGAGAACCTGGGTGTCGTCCTCAACGAAGAACCCTGCAGATGGCAGTAGTCGCCCATGTTTCGTTTTTTGATCCGGATCCTCGATGAACGACGGCCTGCAACGGGCGGCCATTACCGTGGCAGACTCTGGAAATCCGAATGAGATTGTTTCGGGTTTTTCTTCCATTTCCATCCTTCCTGTTGGGTGGACAAGTAGACTAGTCAAAATTCGAGTAAGTGTCAACCATGCGCCTTATCGTGTTCTTATCGCCATCCCTACGAATACAAAAGCCGACCCTCTCCGGGCCGGCCCTGCCCCGACTTCGCGCCGGGGCTCATTTTTTACTTGCTCACGCGCTCGACGTAGGTCCCGTCGGAGGTCGAGACCATGATCTCGTCGCCCTCGCCGATGAAGATCGGCACGCGGATCTTCATGCCGTTGTCGACGATCGCGTCCTTTTGCACGTTGCCGGACGCCGTATCGCCCTTCACCGCAGGTTCAGTCTCGATGATCTTGTACTGAATTTTATTCGGAAGCTGGATCGTGAGCGGCACGTCGCCGTGCATGACGATCGTGACCTCGGTTCCTTCCTTCAAAAACTTCACGTCCTCGCCGATGTCGTCCTTGCCCATGGCGATCTGATCGTACGTCTGGTTGTCCATGAACGTATAGAGCGTCCCGTCGTTGAAGAGATACTGCATCTTCTTGTACTGGACGTCTTCGAACTCGAGGGTCTCGGCCGACTTGAAGTTATTCTCAATGATCTTTCCAGTCTTCATGCTCTTGATCTTCGTCCGAACGAACGACGATCCCTTTCCCGGAGAAACGCGTTGAAAGTCGACCACGACCCAGAGGTCGCCGTCGTATCGGATGACCGTGCCCTTTCGCAGTTCGTTTGGTGATGGCATATCAGGAAAATAATTTCGAAGCTGGAAACAGGATAACGTCCTCGATCGACGTCTTGCCCGTCGCGACCATATGCAAACGATCGACTCCAAGCGCGTTCCCAAATGTCGGTTGACGCACGGATGGTAGCAGGGCAAGCAGGCTTTCGTCAACGGGAAACACGGTCTTTCCGAGCGCGTGGCGTTCTTCCGCCTCGGCGAGAAAGCGTCCGCGTTGTTCGTCCGCGTTCACGAGTTCGGTAAACGCGTTGCAAAGTTCCAACCCGTCCACGTACAACTCGAACCGCTCGCCATATTTTCCATCCGGGGTCAGCCGCGACAGGGACGCTTGGTGTGCGGGGTAGTCGTAGACAAAAATCGGATCCGTCCCGAGATTTGGCTCGACGAGGGCGAGAAACAGACGATAGTAAAGATCCGATTCCGTGTCCGTGGGATCCCGATGAATTTCATATCGTTCAAACGCCTCGTCATAGGCGGGGTCCCCGCACCCCGCCGTGATCTGATCGAGGTCGATGCCGACATGCTCGAGGAACAAATCACGAACCCGGACGCGACGAAATGCCGGAAGCATTCGTCCGGACGCGGCGCACGTCTCCTTTACGAGCGCTTCGGTCTCGTCCATGCACGCGACATAGTCCGCGCCCTGGCAATACCACTCAAGCATCGTGAACTCGGGATTATGCGTTCCACCAAGTTCCTCGTCATTCCGAAACACCTTCGTCGAGGTGTATATGCGCTCCATGCCGAGCCCGAGCAGCTTCTTCATGGAATACTCCGGGCTCGTAATGAGTCCCGCATGATGCCGTTTCCCGTCGGGTTCGATCACGTCCGTCTCAAACGGCATGAGGTTCGGTTCCATGCCCGGGCTTTGCACGACGATCGGCGTCTCAACCTCGACGTATCCGCGCGCGCTAAAAAAAGAACGGATCGTGTTGTTCACGATCTCGCGCTCTTTTGCGATGGTTCTGATATCGCGGGTCACAATTAGCGTTGCAGGAACGGAACCAGGGCCATGATGCGCGCGCGCTTGATCGCGTTCTCGAGCTTGCGCTGGTGCCACTCGCACACCTTGCTGCGCTTGCGCGGCACGATCTTCGCGAACGAGGAAAGGAAACGGCGCAAAAGGTTGGTGTCCTTATAATCAATGTCCGGGATGTTGTTCATGCAAAAGAAGCACTGGCGCTCCTTGCGCATGGCATTTTTTTGTTCGTTGCGATTATTCATATGGTCTAAAACGGGATGTCCTCAACCTTGATCTCGTCGTCCGGGTTCGGCGCCGGGTCATCCTTTCCGACGAATCCAGAACCGGACGTGCCGGATGGCTTCGCGACCGGAGGCGCGGCAAACGGGGAGCCGGCCGATGCGGCCGAAGCGCCGCCGCCCGTGCGATCGAGCAGGATCACGTTGTCCGCGATGATTTCCGTCGTGGAACGCTTTGCCCCGTCCTGACCTTCCCAAGCGCGGGTCTGCATGCGGCCCTCGACGTAAATCTTGCGTCCCTTCGCGAGATACTGCCCGCAGATTTCCGCGAGCTTGCCCCAGGCAACGACGTTGTGAAAGTCGGCGGCTTCCTGCTTCGCGCCGGCCGCGTCGGTCCAGGTGCGGTTAGTGGCGACGCCGAAAGAACACACGGATTGGCCCGAGGGCGTCTGTCGCACTTCCGGATCGCGGGTGCAGTTGCCAAGGACGGTCGCGCGGTTGAGAGAGTACATACCGCTGGATTTAAATTTCTAATTTCTAATTTCCAACGCTACGCGGTTACGTCCTGTTCAAGAATTTCATCCAGCTTCTTGTCGAGTTCTTCCATGGACATGGACGCTTCCTCCGCCTTCACCGGCGCGGCCGTTTCCATGACGACCGGAGCGACTTTGCGCGGGGCCACGCCTTCCGTGGATGATCCGCGGCGCATTTCACGAGCCTCTTCCGAAAGCGGCGGGACATACGAGGCGATCTGGTAGGTCTTATTCTCGGAACCAGGCGCGAGGTCCACAATGATGTGGCGCAGAACCTCATCCGAGAGTCGAAGCGCGCGGTCGAGAACGGCGACCACCGAAGGCTCTCCTTCGAAGTGAACGAGCACGTACGTACCGTGACGCTGATGCTCGATCGGATATGCGAGCTTAATTTTTCCCAAAGATTCGTTGCGGATCACCTTGGCGCCCGCTTGCTCAATCATCTTGGCAACCTTTTCGCGCAAACCGTCGATTTCGGTATCCGCGAACTGGCTCGGAAGAATGTAGAGCAGTTCGTATTTCTCCATAGTGTGTACTGGGTCCGACGCAGCGCCGGACCAACCCCGAGGGGTTATGGACAGTGAATTAGTATGCGGATCTTAAACAAAATACGGATTTTGGTCAAGAATGGACATCTCCCTGCCAAGAAAAAAGCGCTCCGGAAAGAAGCGCGAGAACTAGTTGGTCTTGACCCGGACCGGGACGAGACCGGCCGGGATGAGCCAGCGGCGGGTGACGATCTCGTAGTTCACGACCCCGAGCGCTCCGCCCGCAATCGCGCCGATGAACGCCGAGCCGGCGAAGTATCCAACCGCGGCGCCGAGCATGGCGTCCATGCCGCAGATGAGCCGTTCCTCGGAGTGAATGAGGAGAAAGAACTTCCAGACGAACGCCCTGACGAACCGCAACGCGGCGGGGGCGTACCTGATCGTAAACCGCGGGAGCTGGTAGACGAAGATGACGGGCAGGGACCAAAGGACCATCTCTTTGAGAGAGTAGAATCTGTTCTCCTCATTTTCTTCAAGAAGGAAACAACTTGCGAATAACCCCATGATCAGGACCAGACCGGGCCCGAAAACCACTAGTGTCGTAGCGATCGCGACGGACGCGACATGGAACCCGCGAACGGGAGACACCAATCCTCCGACAAAATCGCATGACGCGAAGGCTACGAAAAGCCAGCACCACATGAATGCGATTGTCCTTGCGAACACCCATGACTTTGAGACCAGCCATGGCAAGGACTTCCACATGGGCCCGGCGGCGCGCCAGGCTCTTGGTACGGCGGCGACCACTTCTCTCCATTCGTAGCCCAGGTAGCCAATGGTGCCGCCGACCAGGAGGCCGAGCCACCAGAACCAGGGGTTGAGGGAGAGCGCGACGAACGCGCCGATGCCCGCGCCGAACGCGCAGGCGAAAAAGATTTGAAGAGAACGGTTCATGATGCCTCCGCATGCCGGATGGTTCCGACAAGGCACTGATGATGCCCGATCCTGACGGATTCGTCAATCCGTGTATAATGCCCTCATCTATGAAATTCTTCGTTCTCGGCAACAATCGCGAGCTTTCCGTCGCGGAAATCGAAGCCGTCACCGGCGTGCATGAGTTCGCCTCGCTCTCCGGCGACGTGCTTTTGCTTGAGACGGAACAGACCGGGCCCCAGCTCCAGGACCGGCTCGCGGGCACCATCAAGGTGGGATCCGTGGTCGGTGAGCTGAAGGAGTGGGACAAGGAGGCATGCGGCGAGCTCATCGCGGCCATGATCGATCCGAATCTTCCGCGCGTGGAGTTCGGGGTAAGCGTGTACGATGCCGGCGACGCGCACCGTGCCAAGGAACTTCGCAAGGAATCGGAACGGCTCGGGCTTGAAATCAAGAAGCATATCAAGGAATCCGGGCGTCCGGTCCGCCTGGTGACGTCGAGGGACAAGACGCTTTCCGCGGTCGTTATCACGACGAACAAACTCTTGGAGCGCGGCGGCGAATTCGTGCTCATCGTGACGCCGGAAAAAATCTACGTCGGCCAAACCGAAGCCGTGCAGGACTTCGAGGCATGGGGCGACCGCGACTTCGGCCGTCCAGCTCGCGACGCGCAATCCGGCATGCTCCCTCCGAAGCTCGCACGCATGATGGTGAACCTGTCCGAGACCGACCCGATCCACAGCACGCTCCTCGATCCGTTTTGCGGATCCGGCACCGTGCTCATGGAAGCCGCGCTCATGGGATACCAAAAAGTGATCGGCAGCGACATCTCCGAAAAGGCCGTCGCGGATACGAAGACAAACCTCGACTGGCTCGCAATGCGCGGTACCTCAATGCCGCCGATCGACCTCAGCGTTTCCCCCGCGCAAACGCTCTCGATCTCGGAACCCGTGGACGCGATCGTTACCGAGACCTATCTCGGACCGGCGCTGCACGGGCGCGAGCATCCGGAATTCCTCAAGCAGAATCTTACAAACCTCAAGACGCTTTACCGCGACACGTTCGGCGCGCTCATCAAGCTCGTGAAACCAGGAGGCTCGGCCGTCGTCGCGTTTCCAGTCTTTTCCGGCAAAGCCGGATCCGGCTCCGCTGGACAATCGAAGCCCGATCAAGAAGTCGCGACGCGCACCATGATGGAATCGCTCGGATGGACCATCGTCCGCCGCTTGCGTTACGAACGCGCGGGACAGTTCGTCGAACGAGAAATTTTCATCATGAAGAAGGAGAAACGGACGGCCTAGGCCGTCCGTTTCTTGACTTTTCCGCCAAATCCTATATCCTACGCATCCACCCACGGAGAATGAGATGAAAATGGGAATCCCCGATCCGACCGGGATCGTGTCGGACGCAATACGAGAAGGAGGAGGTGTCTGCGAGCCGCTCCGGGAAGGAACGGCATACGCCGAGATCCCGGATTCATCCGAACAGCGGCCCGCGATCACCGTCCTCGTCACGTGCCGCGTCCAGACCGTCGCGGAAACGATCGTGGATCTGAAACGGCACAACGGCGGACGTGTCCCAAGGGAGGCGGCGGATGGTCTGAGAAGAATCTGCGAGGGACGGGACGAGCCCGTTCCCGAAGAGCTTCTCGCTCACGAACGGTAGGCACCTGCCTGCCGATTTTTAATTCTCAAATTTCTTGCGAACCGATGACTTAGTCTGACGAGGAGTCCGACTTACGACCGGTTCAAGCATAAGCAGCGCGGCCAGCATTTTCATTTCCATGGAAGGCGAGGCTGCGGACAGCTTTTCCAATACTGCCTTCCATCGCTTTGCCGCGACGACCTTCCCGCTGCGTTCCGCTCGAATGAGCGAATTAAATTCGCCTGATTCAAGCGTAACGACCTTCGTCTGCGTATCCGCGACCTTTTCTTCCGCGCTCCTTTTCAAATTCTCGTTGTAACCTTCGGTATATTCGCTCGCGGACAACGCCTTGAGCTGAATGTCGAATCGTCCGAACGGCGAAAAGATGATGATATCCGGTCCGCCGCAAAGGTCGTCTTTCACCGTCGCATGCTCCGCATAAACCAGGTGGTCTATTCTTTGTTCTTGAAACATTTTCCGAAGCAGCCAGATAAGTCTGTTTTCAGCAGCGATTCCTGGATTCGCTTCATCTGAGACAGCAAGAAGCCGTTCCTGAAGACGGGCCAGCTCGTGATCCCGCTCCGATGAATCCTGAATGCGCTGGGCCGTGCGGTATTCAAGGTCAATCTGGTTGGCGAACGTGTTGTCGGGACTGAAAAATTTATCCACAAACCTCAATCGATCCGCCCGTTCAAAATGAACCAATGCTTGCCTTTCTGCCTCAACAAGAGAGGGACCAAGCTCAGACCGTCCAAGTCTTTCGCGAACCTCCTCGCGTTTCACTGCGGATAAATCATTTTTATGTGATCCGACCAATTCGTGAAGCCCGACCAAAAATCCGACGAACTGCGCATCCGCCTTTTCGTGGAATGAAATTCCGAGCAGCGCCTCAAGCATTCCCGACTTGGCACATTCCGGAGTTTTGAGAAGCGCCTCTGCCTGTTTATGAAACTCGTCTTCCGTCATGCCTGTCCCTCTTTGATAGATATAGGCAATTTTCAGCTTATCGACCTCCGGCGGCGTACGCGTGCCCCAATTAATGTGAGGAACCATGCGCCTTTCACCTGTTTCTCCAGTAGGATATGTTGACATACGACGACAGCATACCAAAATGGGCAATCGATTGACAGGCTGGCGATTTTTTGATTTTCTGCCAACGTGCCTTCTCGTCACGAAGCGCGTGCGCTACGGCAGACTCCATGTGGTCTTCCACGAGGGCCGGCTCATCGACTACGCCCTGCCGCGCAATTCCAATCGACGACCTACGCGAAAGCGACCCTCCCGGGCCGCTCTTTTTATAGCGTTTAGGATTGACAGAATGGCAAATTTGTGCTATCTTTCCTCTCCACCCAAGAAAAAGGAATGAGAAAAATGGAGTATCTCTTGGTTCTGGCATTCATTCTGATAGGCACCTGCTCGGGCATAGACAAGGCCGCCGCGATGGCCTCTGACCCGAGTCAAATCCTGTCCGCCTACGCCTCAGTCACCGTGTGCGTCACGGTATTGCTCTTCCTTGGAGGACATGGGATTTGGAGGGGGATCCTGAACAGTGTCCGTGTCACAGCAGTTATCTGCGTGGTGACAGGCCCCCTGCTCTACCTCGTCTACGGTGATCCAAAACAGGCCATCGCCGTCACGATGTCAGGCCTGTTCGGACTCGTCGTGGTGACGGTCGCATTCTGGAAGGATCTCTATCCTCGGAAGGCACCGGTCGTCAAAAAAGAGAATGACGATGACAAATAGGAAGAGGACCGCTAAGACCCAACAGAACGGGTCTTTTTTCTTACTACTGAAAACCCCGCG